>Ga0209430_1002810_pt1 | contig 10721 bp, 13 predicted proteins | sample BarGraIncub1133A_FD_184504 | JGI IMG/M metagenome (GOLD analysis project Ga0209430, IMG submission 184504) | Arctic peat soil microbial communities from Barrow, Alaska - Barrow Graham LP Incubations 11-33A (SPAdes) (version 2) | ecosystem: Environmental > Terrestrial > Soil > Wetlands > Peat... | reverse complement strand
GTTACTACTCACCCATGTCAATTAACTAAAGTTCGTTAGTGTTTACATATATTGGCAAAAAGGATATTGGCTATACGATGTCGAATATTAATACCAGAGAGATTAAAATATGATTTTACTGGTGGTGAATATTTTGGACGAGAGAGAACTTATTGAAAATTATAATAATGGTGTATCTGAGATTATTTCCTTGATGAAGGAAATGAATAGTGATCTAACAAACCATATCAATATCCTAACTATAGAAATAAAAGCTCTCAGAGAAGAGAATATAAGACTTCTCGCCCGGAATATTGAGTTAGAATCCAAGCAAAATAAAAATAGTAATAACAGTAGTAAGCCACCATCATCTGACAATAACAAAAAGACTTTAAATAACCGTAAAAAGACTGGCAAGCTCTCAGGAGGTCAATTAGGCCATGTGGGGAATACTTTGATAAAGATTAATAATCCTGATAAGATTGTGGATATAAAAAATGGAATTTGTAAGTGTGGTTGTAATTTGTCTGGCCTTCAAGGTGAAATTCAAACTAGACAAGTGTTTGATTTACCCAAACTATCTATTAATGTTACCGAATATAGAACCCATAAAGTAACTTGTCCAGATTGCAAGAAGGTTCATATAACTGAATTTCCAGCTACAGTAAGTCAACCTGTACAATATGGAGATAACCTACAGGCATTGATGGTTTACCTTTCAAACTATCAACTGGTACCGCTTGCTAGGACAACTGAAATTATTAAAAATCTTATAGGTAAAGATATTAGCCAAGGAACTATTGTAAACGCAAATAAACGTCTTTATGATAGCCTTGGAAATTTTGAAGAATCCCTTAAAGAAAGCCTTAAGAAAGCCGATGTCCTAAATACTGATGAGTCTGGACTACGTTCAGAGGGAAAAATAAATTGGGTTCATGTTGCATCGACAAACCTAGCTACACATTATGGTATGCATAAAAATAGGGGAGCAATTGCAACCAAAGAAATAGGCATACTTCCAGAATTTAAAGGAACCTTGGTTCATGATCACTGGATGCCTTATTATACCTACACAAAATGCACTCATGCTGAATGTAATGCTCATAATATAAGGATTTTGAAAGGTATATATGAAAACTTTAATCATAAATGGGCTATGGACATGAGCAGCCTACTCATTGAAATAAAAACAGAAGTTGATTATCTTAAGTGTAAAGATGTTACTTTTATGCCTGAAAGTAATATCAAAGCATATGATGAAAGGTACAAGATTATCATAGCTCAAGGTAAAGAAGAGGATGCAGAAAAGTGTTGTGGCAAAATATCAAAGAAAACAGGAAATCCTGTAAAAACTGATGCTTTGAGACTTCTGCAGAAGTTGGAGAATTATGATGTTGAAACACTTTCATTTATGTATGACTTTAACATTCCTTTCGATAATAATTTGGCGGAGAGAGATATCAGAATGGTAAAGTTACGGCAAAAGATATCAGGCTGCTTCAGAGGTGAAGATGGTGGCAGCTGGTTCTGTAGAATAAGAAGCTACATATCTACTTGCAATAAGAATGGCCAAGATATAATGGAAGCACTGAAGAGTGCAATAAACGGTGAGCCATTCATACCTAAAAAAGTATGATTATATTTAGTTTTTAATTATGGGGATGCCTAATGGCTCCTCGTAATTGTAATACCTAATTTTAGACATGGGGTCTTTGACCATGCCTTTATATTAACATAGGTTTTTTTAAAAGGAAATCCCTGAGTAGTAACCTTTATTCAATACCATTGTTAATATTTAAGGAATATGACCTCCTGAGGATTGAATATATACCATTCCTCTAAGTTTATCATTTCAACTATTTTTTTAATCATATCACCAAAGTTTTGAGCATCTTTAGGAGTTATCATAAGTTCCTTTGATATAAAGTTATATATATTTTCAGCTAAATATTCTAACTAGTTGTCGATAATCTTTTCAAGATTTATATCTTCTATACCTTTTAATTTAAGCTGGAGCTGTTCATAATTCAATATAATATTAATTATAGTGCTTTTTATGAATTTTTGTATACCACTTTTACTTTTAGGCAAACTAAGTATAAGGTGGTGACGCAAATGAGCAATAGAAAAAAGATTTGTGAAATAATCGATGCAGTGAACACGACAAATACAGAGTTTTCAAACGAAATTACTACTGAATTAGATTATTATAAAAATTTAAATAAAACAACAACAACAAAAGAAGAAATAAATAAAGTTAAGGAATTTTATGATAGCAAAATATAAGCAACTATTAAATAAAAAGATCCTCTCTATGAAAATAGAGGGGATCTTTTCAAATGGAATAAATATCATTTCTTACCTAGGAGTATTCTTGTTAGATCTCCAAATTTATCAAATAATTCTTCTCGAAATATAATTGGTCCAAAGCTTGAATAATTAGAATCTATAGATTTCTCCTCATGATTTTCAATTAGAAATTTGACTTGTTGTTCTATACGTTTAGGGTGGGATACTACATCTGAATACTGACATGCAATAAATTCCCCTTTAGCAAGAAAGAGACCAAAACTAACTGCTTCTTCAAAGCCTGATTTTTCTGGAAGAGAAGTCCAGGTTATTAAATCTTCTTTTAGAACAGAGTTTTTATTATCTTCTATCCAATTATTTATAACCTCCAAACTTTTATCTGTAGAGGCATCGTCCAAGATAATAATTTCGATATTTTTGTAGGTCTGATTCTTAGTGTCAAGACAATCTTCAATATATTGATCATGATTATAGTTTATTATAATAACACTAACTAATCATTGTATTCTATTGTATAACACATAGTTCACTCCTTTTTTACTTGCGATGAATATCCTAAAGTAGGTTGCATTATATCTTATTTATTATATAAAAAAATGTTACAAGCTAAATAGTGTATGAGACATGCTATACAATAATTTATCTTACCAAAAATATAATTATATATTTTTAAAAATATTGGTAAGGATAAAATCATACACGTTAGGATAGAAAAAATTATAACAACAGATAAATTAGCAATTGTGGAATCAAAAATTGGTAAGAAAGTTTCAAGTAATCTTATTAGGTATATATGACCTAAATAAATTACCAGTGTTTCTCCTCCTATCTTACTTAAGTTCAGCTTTTTCCTTGAAAATAGGTTCATCACAAAAACACTTATCAATGTAGCAAGAATATAGAATAAAATCCGTAATAAGATTCCTTGATATATCCCAAATCCAAAGCTCTTATAGGACTGGGACATATAAAGAAACTTATAATCTATAATTTCATACTTAGTAACAAGAAAAGCAAAGGCACCAATGATTATTAGTCCTAAAATCGATATTACATTAGAATATTTTTTAATTTTGTTAATAGTTGAATCATTAGAGTAATATCCAAGTAAAAAAAATGGTAAATAGGCAAATGTTCTTGAAAATGAAAATAAATCAATAAATTTACCATTAAATCCAACAAGTAAACCTAATATTATGCTTAAGACTATAACCCATTTTATTTTAATCAAATCAATTAAGAAGAATCTCCAAAAAAATAAACTTAATAAGTACCATAATGTCCATCCTGGATAGTATATAGGGAACTTGAAATTACCAATTGATGCATACCAAATGATATTGAAAAGTATGAAGGGGATTAATAAATCCTTAACTGCATCTTTTCTGTGTTTATTTATTGTCCTTGAAAAATATCCTGAAACGAATATAAATAATGGCATATGAAACATAAAAATAAAGAAATAAATGCTTCTTAAAACCATATTGTTATGAATATAATTTTCTAGTGTATGTGCGAATACGACTAAGAATATTAATAAAACTTTGAGATTATCAAATAGATAATTACGTTTTTCTTCTTCCAAATGACAACACCCCCGTTAGATTTAGTTAGTTTACCACATTTTCAACACATTAGGGAAGGGATTATGTATACAATATATATATATTGTTATAGAATATTATTTGTGGAGATGAGGTTGTGAAAAAATATTTATTAATGTTATTTTCAGTTTTACTAACGGTTAGCTTACTCGGTTGTAGTAGTTCAAATACAATAGTTGAAAGAAAAGCTATTACTGCAAAAAATATAGTTACTACTAAAGTAAGCAGTGCTAAGTGGACAAATAAAACATATATTAGCATTGGAGATTCTATTTCTTGGCAAGATAAACAAAAGTATCCTGACTCCAAAAAAGTAGCCATAGGATATCAAAGTTTACTTGATGAAAAGATAGGCTTTAAAGCTTTCTTAAATTATAGCATAGTTGGGGCATCCATGGCTAAAAGCTCAACATATCCGACTAAGCACTCAATAATGTTTAGCTTTATAAATAAAAATTATCTTCACACAGATATGATTACAATACTCGCTGGAACTAATGATTTTAAATTAAATGTTCCTCTTGGGGAAATAAGTAAAAAAGGTGATAAAAACTTTGATGAGACTACTTTTTATGGTTCTTATACAAAGCTTTTAGATTATATATTAAAACAAAATCAATGGATAAAGATTTACCTTTTTACACCTCTACAAAGGGATAACGGTGGATATGACATTAACAAAATTAATTCTGCAGGCTTTAAACTGATAGATTATGTAAATGCAGTAAAAAAAATAGGAGAACTATATAATTTGCCAGTACTAGATTTATATAGTGTAAGTGGCATAGACCTTTCTAATATTAAACAGTATACAAGGGATGGACTCCATCCAAATGATCTAGGATATAAATTAATATCAAAACCTATTTTTGATTTTATAGAAAATAATTAGGAATATAAAAATCAATAATTGAAAAACTAATATAGACTTTATTTCTTTGAATAAAATATATTAGAAGGAGTGATTTTTATGCTGAAAAAAATAAGTTTATCCATTATGATAATTGGGACTTTTTTAACACTTTTTAAAAATGGATTTTCTCAAGTAAAAGCAGCAAACCTTATGGAAATAAATGTGAGCAGTATAGCTTTCCAAAAGGGAAGTACAATCCCATTAAAATATGTATGCGATAGAATACCAAAAGGGAAAAATGTTAGCATACCACTAAAATGGGCTTCAGTACCAGCGGGAACAAAATCATTTGCTATGTACATGTATGACCTTAATCCTGTTGCAAAAGATCATATTCACTGGTTTGTTACCAATATACCAATTAGTGTAACAAGTTTTAATGAAGGTATATCTAGAACAAAGTTTATGCCCACTGGGAGCTTAGAATTCCCTAATACTTCTGGTTCTATTGGGTATGAAGGCCCTTGTCCACCAAAGGGTACAGGTAATCATCAATATAAAGTAGTAATTCTTGCTTTAAATGTGGAAGAATTTAAACCTTCCGGAGTTACTACCTTAGCTAATATTGAAGCCTCCATACAAGGCAAAGTTTTAGCTAAGGGTGAAATTTCAGGTTATTATCAACAATAATAGTATTAAATAACATAGTGTTGACATGATTCTTTGATATTATTTATACAAGTAATTGTTATTATATTATATATTATAAAAATATATAAATCTAAAAATTAAAAAGAATCAGCACCTTGTAGCTGATTCTTTCTTATTCTGGTTAAAGCCACTTTCAGGTATAAAGCGTAATAATTTATGTCCTATATTTCCCAAGATAAATATGCTAATATGTACATAAAGCAAAATAAAGAAACAAGAATAAACTTATTTTATGGGGTGAATAACAATGGATATAACGAAATTTATGGAATTCAGAAGAAAAGTTAATGATAATATTAGTAAAGTTATAATCGGGAAAAGTAATGAAATTGATAAGATAATAGTTGCATTTATTGTTTCAGGCCACGTGCTTCTAGAAGATGCACCCGGACTTGGTAAAACAAAATTAGCCAAGGCCTTATCAAAATCTATGAATTGTTCTTTTAAGAGAATTCAGTTTACACCTGATTTGTTACCTTCAGACCTTACCGGAATATACTTTTATAATCAAAAAAAAGGAGAATTTGAATTTAGGAAAGGACCACTAATAAGCAATTTTGTTTTAGCTGATGAAATAAATAGAGCTACCCCAAGGACACAATCTGCCCTTCTTGAATGTATGGAAGAAAGGCAAGTTACAGTGGAAGGAAATACTATTAATTTACAAAGACCTTTCTTCGTAATTGCAACTCAGAACCCAATCGAACAGTTTGGAACCTTTCCACTTCCAGAAGCTCAATTAGATAGATTCTTTATAAAAATATCCTTAGGTTATCCTAAATTCTCTCAGGAGAAGGACATGCTTGATAGGTTTATGTACAGTGACCCTCTTGATGAACTTCAACCTGTAGTTACTAAAGAAGAAATAGCTTTTGTGCAAGATAATTATGCTAATGTCCATGTTAGTGATAGCATTAAAAATTATATTATAGAAATTATTACGGCAACAAGAACAGATAAATATATAGAACTTGGATGCAGTCCTAGGGCTTCAATTAACCTTATGAAAGGTAGCCAAGCTCTTGCAATAATTAAGGGAAGAGATTACGTTATACCAGAAGATATCAAAGAGATAGCAGTTTCAGTGCTCAGTCATAGACTTGTGTTAAAAAATGAAGTTAGTTCCTCAAGACACCAATCAGAAGAAATAATTATTAAAATACTTAATACACTAAAGACTCCTTTAGAGGATATAAAATAATGGTTAATTACTTTGTTTTTATTTTTGTTTTTATTTTACTTTTAAGAATTGCTGAAATTACTAGAAAGAAAGGTTTTAAAAAGCTTACGGTTGAAAGACATTTAGAGAAAAGCAATTATGAAACGGAAAGTGATATTAAAGTCACCTTGAATATTAAAAACAATAAATGGCTTCCTATACCTTTTCTTATTATCAAGGAATATTTTCCAAAGGATCTTGTATATAGTGAAGGAGAAACAAAGGAGGGGGAATCAAATTACCATATCAGCAGATTAAATATTTCAAGATTCCAAAAGATAAAAAGGACTTATATAATCAAAGCAAAAAAAAGAGGAGTTTATCTAATAAAAAGTATGGAGATCTCTGTTGGTGACATTTTTGGACTTGCTTCGGAAAAAAGAAGTATTGAAGATTATTTAGAGATTGTAGTATATCCTCATATTATGGATTTCAATGTTATGAAATTTAATGATAACAGTTTATCTGGTGATACAATAGTTAAAAGATGGATATATAAGGACCCTCTCTATATTAAAGGAATAAGAGAATATAATGTAGAGGATAGAATGAAGGATATTCATTGGAAATCTAGTTTAAAGCTAAATAAACTAATGGTTAAGGATTACGATTACACATCAGATAGAGAGGTTATAGTTATTGCAAATGTACAGTGTGGAGATCCATATTGGTTAAATGTGGAGGGGGAAAGTATTGAAAATACGGTTAATATATCCGTAGCCCTTGCTAAAAATATTTTAATGGAAGGAATTCCAGTTGGCATGTGGACAAACTCTAGAATTATAAACTACAAAGAGGATACTAAAGGTGGAGTAAAACCTTCTGCGAGTTCAATAAAACACATATTAGAACTATGTGCCAGAATTGGAGATATACCAATAGTTGACTTCTATGATTACTTAAAAAGTAAATCCAGAGAGTTTTCAAAAAACTGCTCATACATAATAGTAACTACTTACCTGAATGAGAAAAGTATAAATTTTATCTTAAAGCTTAAGATTTATGGGTTTTCAATATATGTAATTGATGTTTCTAATTATAGTACTGTACCAAATATAAGAGGAATAGAAAAACTCAGTTATGGGGGGCATAACCTATGAATAGCAATAATCAAATAAAATTTATCAATGCCATCACCTTTTCAATGTTTTTCTTTATATTATGGACAGTAATTAGTAGGATTCTCTTAAATAATGATACTAAAAATGCTTTGTTTATAATATTTTTAGTTTCCATTACTCTTCAACAATTCTTATTTGTAAAATATAAAAGTCAAAATTTTTCTTATCTAATACCAATTTTAGTTGGAGTTTCTATAAACTTTTTTTTAGAGGGCAACAAGTCCATTTATGATGCAATAATAATCATATTTTTAGTTTGTTTAAATGGTAAATTCCTTCAGCAAACTTCAAATTATGGTGACAGTAGTGAAAGAGTTAAGAAATCCATATATATCTTAATTGCTTTAGGAATTTTAGTGTTATTATTTGATTACTCTAATTTTGCTAAATATTTTAATGCTATGGTATTAAGATTTTATGAAATTTATTTAGCTTCATCTATTCTATTATTAAGAGAGGTAAGAGCGCAGCAATTCGGAATTAAAAATAACAGAAATCTTAGAAATAATATCCTAGTTTTTACTTTTATTATTTTCATGTCAATTGATAGAATATTCCTAACCTTTTTTAAGATTGTTTCAGTAACATTTAAATATTTTTCAAGTTTTTTAATTTTTATAATATCAAAAGTGGTAAATTTTATTACAATAAGTATTGCAATAAAATCAAAAGAACAAGGTGATAATAGTAGCGTTAACGGTTTTTCTTCACCTACTCCGAAACCCACAAAGCCTGGTTTAATTGCTACTAGAGTTCACCAATATCCTGATTGGCTAGTAGTATTTTCTAAAATAATTGTTGTATTAATTATTATCTTTGTTATATATAAAGTCTTTACTAAAAATAGGCATAACACTTTAAATGCCAATAGCTTAGATATAGAGGAACGGGAAGATATACTTCCTGAAAATAAAAAATATAAAGGAGCTTTTCATAATTTATTTAGTAGTATGTTCAAAAATAAAGATAGTAGTGAGAAAGTTATTGCTATCTATGGAAGGTTTCAAACTAGAGCTTCTAAAAAAGACATTTTTAAACCTCATATGTCGGCAAGTCAATTAAAAAATGTAGTGGAGATATATGTAAATGGAAATACCAAGCAATTAGATAGCATTACCGAAATATATAACGAAGCTAAGTTTTCAGACCACACTATACTAGAGGATCAAGTTAAAGACGTTAAAGTAAGTTATGATATTATTAAACATGAGATGAGTATTAAAGGATAGGGAGTTGGGATGAGAATAAATAAATATTTTAGTAATATGGGCGTTTGTTCAAGGAGAGAAACCAATAGACTTATTGAAGAGAATAGGATAAAAGTAAATGGAGAAAAGTGTATTCCTGGTCAGTGGGTGGAAACGTCGGATACTATCTTAATTGATAATGAGCCTATTCCAATTAGGGATAAAATCTATATTGCTCTGAATAAGCCAATTGGAATCACCTCCACTTCCGCAAAAGACGTTGAAAGTAATATAATTAGCTTCATGAGTTATCCAGATTATATATTTCCTGTTGGAAGATTGGACAAAGCTTCTCAGGGATTAATCTTAATGACCAATGATGGTGATTTAGCGAGCAAAATACTAGAATCAGATAATAAGCATGAGAAAGAATACCTAGTAAAAGTCGACAAACCTTTTGAGGATTCATTCTTGGAAGCTATGGCCCAAGGTGTTGAAATTCTTGGGGTGAGGACAAGACCCTGCAAACTGGTAAGAATTAATGAAGACTCTTTTAGTATAATTCTCTCCCAAGGCTTAAATAAACAAATCCGAAGAATGAGTAAAGCTTTTGGATTTACAGTTATAAAGCTAGAGAGAATCAGAATTATAAATATAAAAATTCAAGGTATAGATCTTGGTTGTTGGCGCTACCTTACAGGGCAAGAAGTTATAGAATTAAAAAACAATGTTTTAACATGATTATATGGTATTATATTTAATAGAAATTAAGATTAGAAAAAATTAAAGGTGGAGCATTAAATGAAATACAAAGTGGTAAAGAAACAAGAAAGTAGTAGTAAGTGTATAGTATGTGGTTTAGATAATAAACTAGGCCTAAAGGCATCATTTTATGAATTAGAAAATGGTGAGTTAGTTGCAATATTTACACCCCTTGAAGAGCACCAAAGTTATCCTGGGAGGCTCCATGGTGGAATTATCGCCTCTATTTTAGATGAAACAATTGGTAGAGCAATTATGATTAAGCATGAAAATCTCTGGGGAGTTACAATAGATTTAAGCTTGAAATATAGAAAACCAATTCCATTAGATGAGGAATTAAAGGTTGTTGGAAGAATCACAAAGGATGGCAGTAGAATATTTGAAGGAACAGGAGAAATAATGTTAAGCACGGGAGAAGTAGCAGTAACTGCAACTGGAAGATATTTTAAAATGCCAGTTGATAAAATAGTTAATGTTGGTAATGACCATATGTTCTGGGAGGTTGTAATAAATGGGAATGAACCAGAGGAAATTGAAATCTAATATTGAAAGGGGAGGATTTTAGTGTTACTACAGAAAAACAGCAAATTGGCAATGATAGGTGCTAAATATGGTAGAAAAATAATACTAATATAATTTGCTATATGTGCTATAATATAACTATATATATTAAATTTTAAAATAATTTGCTTAAGTGAGCAAATTATTTTAAAATTGAAGCCAAATTAAAATAAAAATTATTATTGGTAACATATGTATGCGAAATATTAAAGTGGGCTATATAAGCCAAGAGGAGAGAATTACTATGGAAGAAATTATATTAAATGCATTTGAAAGAACTGTAGATCATAAGAAATTTAGAGAAGTTGGATTTATTGCAGGTGTTATTTATGGAGATAGCGTTAAGGAAGCAACTTCTGTGAAGTTTGAAGAATTATCCTTAAAAAAGCTTCTTAAAAAACATGGTTCAAATGC
>Ga0209430_1002806_pt1 | contig 10744 bp, 10 predicted proteins | sample BarGraIncub1133A_FD_184504 | JGI IMG/M metagenome (GOLD analysis project Ga0209430, IMG submission 184504) | Arctic peat soil microbial communities from Barrow, Alaska - Barrow Graham LP Incubations 11-33A (SPAdes) (version 2) | ecosystem: Environmental > Terrestrial > Soil > Wetlands > Peat... | reverse complement strand
CGAGGAGCCAGTTGCGGGCAGTGTGCGACGTGATGCTCTTTCCCCAATAACGCAGGTTGAACTCGTTGGCAACAAGAGTGGGCGATGGTCGAATGCCCACACCCTTAAGCGCCGTACGCAGCCGATCGGCAAATTGTTCGTTTTCAAGGACCTTGGATGCTTTTGACATGCATCACAAAGTAGATTGAAGCCGATTGTGAATTTCGATAAATATTCAAAATAATGGTGAATATCGATTACATTCAGACACAAACAAGCCTCCGCAACAGGGGAATCGAAACAGAGGAAAGTTTGATGCAGTTCCTGTCAGTTAATCCAGACCACTTGATGTGGCTGTTCAGTGCCGCCGTTTTGGGCGCGGCCCATTTTTTTAACCCGTGCACACCAAGTCACGACGGGCATCATCCAATCACCAGCACCTCAAATTCAGGCTGACCATATAACGCGCGATCCTGGATCGCTTTGTGCCGACGGCGGTAGAGAACCGGATCACCCATTCGTTGGAAGCCCTGCCTGGATGGCATACAGGGCATAAGAAGAATCAAGACCATCACAACCCACAACTGAACCTCAAACATGAAATACCCAACTCTCCTGGCCTTGACCCTGTCTACTGCTTTTCTTGCTGCTTGCGGCGGAGGCGGTGGCACGTCCGCTCCAACGGGACCAGTAGCTTCAACACTCTCTTTCCCATTGCAGAGTGGCTACAAAGCTATTCTTGCAAGTGGACTTACGAAAAACTTCACGGTTTCTGGCACTTGCACGGGGTCAGGAAGCAAGAGTTCATCACCCGCCACGACAGCTGCAACGTTTGAAGGTGTAGCGGGATTGTCTGCAACTGCCACATTGACGATATCCCTCACCAACTGCACGCCGACGTCAATCGCACAGTCTTCTACTGCCTACTTCACCAGTAATTACGTTCCACTTGGCTTTAACAGTATCGGCGTCAACTATGGCGTGTATCTGACCGCGCCCACCATACCTACGTCAGTTACCGTCGGTGGAACAGGGACGTATGGGACGCAAACTCTGTACACGAACAGTACAAAAGCGACGGGCAACGGTACTGCCGTCCAAAGCTACGTCATTGAAGCAGACACTTCAAGCACTGCAATTGTGAATTTGATCTCAAAACTCTATAACGCATCCGGCACATTGACTGCAACTGAGCAAGACCGCTTTCGAATTGATGCTGCCGGTACTTTGACGCCTACTTCAATCGACATCCAGTATGCAAATGGTTCGACCAATCACTTGGTTTTAACTTTCTAACTGACTGATGTTTTGCGGGATTCATTGGTTACAGAAAATCCTTTTTCTCCCGCATGGCCGCCAGCGCAAACCCGGTTGGCTTCCACGAAGCATTCGGTCGATCGAGGTGACACTAACTGGCTTCGCTCAAAAATAATTAACAAAACTCAGAGGTTACCCATGGCGATTCACGCCAAACATCCCCTATTCCGGTCAAGCGGGCTGGCAGCCGGTCTTTCGACCAATACCAATCTAACTTTACAGACCGCCGACTCGTCGTCTGGCGCCTGCCTCCAAACGGTTCGCTTTGGACGTCAATGAACGGCCGCAGCGTTGCCTGAGTCACCTCGGCCAATACCCATTCGCTGGGACCCCTGCCGGGATGGCATGCAGGGCATAAAACGAAGCAAGACCATCGCAACCAACTTTAGAAATGGAAGTCGTATGTTTCGCAGTATTTTTTTAAGCACGTTAGCTGTCACGATGGTTGGATGTGCAACACGGCCGGAAAGCATTTCTGCATCCTTTGTATCCCATGAAAAATATATGGGCCAAGGGTGCACGCAATTAACCGACAGCATGTCAGATGCACGAGCCAAATTATCAGAGTATTCAAAGATGCAAGACACCAAAGCGAATGTTGATGCCGCGACCGTTCTTCTTGTATTGGTGCCAGTGAGTAAGCTATCTGGAGATCATGCGGGTGACGTAGCCAAGTACAAGGGCGAGGTTGAGGCAATAGAAACAGCGCAAATTAAAAGTGGCTGCAAAAAAGCTGCTTAGAAAAAAGAAGCCTGGGGTCAGGTCTTGCACTGCAGCATTTGATGTGTGCCGGCCGCTACTACACTGGGGATGAGGGTCAGATTCCAATTAATTTGCATCTGATCCCAACCCCTCTCGATAAAACCAAATAAAGCGGCCTCGTGCCGCTTTATTTATATCAAATCAGGCTGTAGCCCCCGCACAGAATGCGCAAGCGGCTATAAAACTAATAGCATAAAGCAAAATCAGTGCCTGCTCAACGTTGTTGCCAAAAACACCGCTGGCATCAGGATCGGTATCTCATGCCATGGGTGCAAGACGAGTAAATCGGCATCGCTCGACACCAAGGTCGCCGCTTGGCAATTCAGGGCCCGCTGTCGGTCATTCATCGCGGCTCATTCACCATGCGCACCACGTCCTCGTCGGTCAGCGCGCGTGCAGCGGGCGTGAGTTTTGCATCGGCCTTGGCAAAGTAGGCTTCAAACGCCTCCACTGCGGTACCGCGCTTGCGGCGGGCGTCCTGCAAATCCTGCATGTCTTGCGGCGAAACAATGAACGCAGCCGTGCGCCCATGCCGGGTGATGGTGACCGGCTCGCGCTGTACGGTATCAAGCAACTGGCCAAAACGATTTTGGGCTTCCACAGAGGTGACGGTGATCATGGCCTGACTCCTTTGAAACTAGCTAACATGTACAGTATAGCCAAATTCCAGTCTGGAAATCACCAAGGCGCTGGCTTGCTGGTGACTGGGTGTGAGGCGGTAATGAGGAGCAGATTCCAATTGTTCTAAATCTGATCCCGGACGCCCTCGAAGAACCAAAATAAAGCGGCCACATGCCGCTTTATTTATATGACATCAGGCTCTAGCCACCATGCAGAAAGCGTAGGCCGCTAGTATTTTCAGAGCATCGTGGCGCGCCAACCATCGCCGGGAAAGCTCACCCCGGGACAATTTCCACGGATGCCAAATCGTGGCTTACGAGTGATTCAATAATCACATCCCGGTTATCAATCAGCACCTTCAGTGAGAACCCATAGACTACCATCCCTTATGAACTTGTTTACATCGCTGATCTACCTGACTGCGCTTCACCAGCACAAGCACTTCGGGCGCGCCGCTGAAGCCTGTCACATCACCCAGCCCGCCTTGTCCAATGCAATTCGCGCTCTGGAAGAAGAGTTTGGTACCGCCATTGTCAAACGAGGTCGCGCGTTTCAACGCTTCACGCCCGAGGGTGAGCGTATCTTTGTCAGTGCCCAGCGGATGCTGCACGAACAGAAACTGCTGCAACAAGATCTCAAAAACGCGGTCGGTCATCCCACAGGCACCCTGACGCTGGCTGCGGTGCCCACGGTGATACCGATTGCTGCACGATTTTCCGGGGTGTTGCAGGCCCGCCATCCGGGTCTTTCACTGGTCTTATGGGCGATGAGTTCGTCTGATATTGAGGCTGGTCTGCAGGACCTTTCGCTTGATCTTGGATTTGGCTTTACCGACCGATTACAGGTAAAGGCCACAAAATTGACAGCCATTCATCAGTACACCGAACGTTATTTTTTATTGCGCCGGAAAGCCCAACCCGCAAGGAAAGGCTTGAGCGCCAAGATGCGCCCGATGTCGTGGCAAGCCGCAGCGCAATTGCCACTGTGCCTGTTGACACCGGACATGCACAACCGAGCCATTGTGGAGGACGCTTTCAGACAAGCTGGCGTTGTCATCAAGCCAGTGATTGAGACCAATTCCATACTGGCCCTGGGCATGACGGTGTTGGCGGGTGAAGTCAGCAGCATTTTGCCCGGGGCGCTGGTCAACGCGCTCCGCGGCTATTCTGAACTGGAGGCCGTGCCTTTGAGCGCGCCGGAGGTGTTGACGCCGATAGGATTCATGTACTCGTTCAGTGATCGCCCATCACATGCGCTTCGTGCTGCGCTTGACATGGCCGACGACCCTACTTGGTTGCAGCACGTCGCATCGCATGCCAGTTTGCCTTAATCAGAATGGCCCAGACCTCAAGTCCCCGTGCGGTGACCTGAATCGGGTTGAACATAGGGTAAACCCTTAGATGTCATAAGGCGTCTGTATCGGGTCATGTTCATTAACAATTGGACCAAAGCTGACCTTTCGTTGACACTCCCCGCCACCCGCAACCAGCGGGCGCAAACCACAGGAGACAATGTGTCAACCCTATCGACCCATCTTAAAGTGAACGCGGCAACTGCCGGCGCCCCGGGCTTCCAAATGCCGCTTGCCAGTGGCGCGGATGTGAACACGGCCCCCAATCGCTGGCTCGTGGCCATCATGGGCACGGTACTGCAACTGGTTCTGGGTACGATTTATTCGTGGAGCTACTTTCAAAAACCGTTGATGACCTATGCGGGCTGGAATAACCAGCAAGTGGCCTGGATTCTCTCTTTGGCCATCTGCTTTCTTGGTCTTTCCGCTGCCGTTGGCGGTGTTTTATTGCCCAAACACGGTCCTCGCAAACTGGCGGTCGCTGGTGCACTGCTTTATGCGCTCGGCTGGGCTATCGGTGGTTTTGCCTTGGTGAGCAAGAATCTGCCTCTGCTGTATGTGGGTCTCGGCGTGATCGGTGGTATCGGGCTCGGGCTCGGTTACGTGACCCCGGTGGCAACCGCCGCCAAGTGGTTTCCAGATAAGAAGGGTTTCATTACCGGCATGGTGGTCATGGGCTTCGGCTTCGGCGCTCTGCTCATGAGCAAGGTCATTGGCCCGTTTTTGCTGGATATTTGCTCGGTGACCGACAACGGCGTGACCACCGTTGTCTGGCCTACCGTGTTCTATTACATGGCCTTTGCCCTTGGTATTCCGGGCGTGATTGCCGCCTACTTCTTGCAAAACCCGCCAGTTGGCTACGCTCCGCCCGGATGGCATGGTTCGGCCGCAGCCAAGGCAGATGACCATGACGAAAACGTCACGCCGAGTGAGTGTGTGAAGTCCGGTCGTTTCTGGTTGATGTGGTTTGTCTTCTTTTGCAATATCACCGCCGGCATTATGTTCGTCGGCTTCCAGTCGCCACTGATCCAGGACTTGTTCAAAGTGACCGATCCAGGCATGACGGCTGCGGCCTTGGCTGCCGCGGGTGGCACGCTCATCGCCATCAGTTCGGTGTTCAACGGCATGGGGCGTTTCTTTTGGGGCAGCCTGTCCGACAAAATTGGCCGTATCCAGACCTTCCGTGCCATTCTGGCTTCGCAGATTGTGGTGTTCTTGCTCATGACGCAAGTCACCAACCCGTACATCTTTGGTGCCCTGGTTTGTTACGTTCTGCTTTGTTACGGCGGCGGTTTTGGTACTGCGCCGTCGTTTGTTCTGACCGTGTTTGGTAACAAGGTCATGGGTGTGGTCTATGGCTGCCTGTTGACGGCCTGGGCCATGGGCGGCTTGATCGGACCGCAAATTGTGGCCATCATCAAAGACAACCTCAAGGACGATCCCACCCGGGCCGCCAGTCTGATCTTCCTGATTGGCGCCGGCTTCCTGGCAGCCGGGGTGCTGGTGTCCTTTGCTCTCAACAACAAACCGTTCGTCAAGAAGGCTTAGGTCCAATTGAAGCACGGAGCCGCTCAATGATCACCGAACATATTCTTCAGCGTATTGACACGCTGGCGGCCCGTTACCCGAAGCGTGAATCCGCCTTGTTGCCTTCTCTCGATTTGGTGCAGCGAGAAAACAACAACCAGCTGTTCAAGGAAGACGCCCGGCAGGTGGCTGCGCGTCTCAAGGTCTCCCGCAGCAAGGCGCATGGTGTTGCGACTTATTACACGATGATCAATAAGGCCCCGGTGGGCAAGTATCACCTGCAGGTCGATACCAATGTGCCGGGCATGCTGATGGGGGCTGACGAAATTCTCGCCCATCTGGCGCAGAGCCTGGGCATTGCGGTCGGCGAAACCACCGCCGATGGCCTCTTTACGCTCTCCCAGGTCCAGGACCTGGGTGCCTGTGGCACTTGTCCGGTGATTCAGGTCAACGACAATTATCACGAGTCGATGACGATCGCCAAGACCGACGCACTGATTGCTGCGTTAAAAAAAGGTGAAATGCCCGCCTCGGAGCCCGTCAATCACGTCGGCGGCGAACGCACCGTCTTGTTGAAGCGCCGCTTAACCCCGAATGCCACTGCACTGGCGACCTATCAGGCTGATGAAGGCTATGCAGCCTTGGCCAAGGCGCTGGCACAAACGCCGGCCGAGGTGGCCGATGAAGTCAGGCGCGCTGTGTTGCGAGGTCGTGGTGGAGCCGGTTTCTCGGCTGGAACCAAGTGGAGCTTTTTGCCGAAAGACGATCCGCGTCCGGTGTACCTGATTGCCAACGCCGACGAAGGCGAGCCGGGCACCTTCAAGGATCGCCAGATCATGGAGTACGACCCGCACCTGCTGGTCGAGGGGATCGCCATCGCGGCCTACGCCTTCGGCGCCAAGAAAGCCTTCATCTACATTCGTGGCGAATTTCGCTGGATTTCTTTCATTCTCGAAAAGGCCATCGAAGAAGCCAAGGCGGCCGGCCTGCTGGCGCATGTCGATATCGTCGTGTTTTTAGGCGCCGGTTCTTACGTTTGCGGCGATGAGACGGCGCTCATTCAGTCGTTGGAGGGCGGGCGTGGCACGCCGCGTCTGAAGCCACCGTTTCCTGCCAGCAAAGGCCTGTATGGCTGTCCGACCATCGTCAATAACGTCGAAACGCTGGCCTGCTTGCCTTTCATTCTCAACCATGGTGCCGAAGGGTTTCGCGCGATAGGCAGTTCCACCGGCTATGGTCCGAAGATTTTTGGTATCAGTGGCCACGTGCATCGACCGGGTGTCTATGAGTTCCCGCTCGGTACGCCGCTGGCGACCATTCTTGACGCCGCCGGTGGCGTCAAAGGCCAACTCAAAGGGGTCATCGTTGGCGGCTTGTCCGCACCCATTCTGAAGCCCGATGAGCTCAACGATTTGAAAATGGATTACGACTCCTGTGCCGCCGCCGGGACCGTGCTCGGTTCGGCCGGCATCATGGTGGTCAGCGACACAGTCTCCATTCCGGAACTGGCGCTGCGCACCATCAAGTTCTATGCCCACGAGTCCTGTGGCCAGTGCACACCCTGCCGTGACGGCTCGGTTGCCATCCAGTGCCTGATCGAGAAATTGCTGGCGGGCCAAGGCCAGGCGCAGGACATTGATCGCATCATTGCCCTGACCCATACCATCGCCGGTCTGACGATCTGTCCGTTAGGGGAGGCATTCTCACTGCCTATCCGTGCGATGGTCAGCAAGTTTCGTAACGAATTTGAAGCGTTGCTGCGCTCATAAGGAGCATCACCATGCAAATCACGATCAACGGCATCGCGTGCGAAGCCAAAGCGGGCGCCAACGTTCTGCAAACCGCCCGGGATAACGGCCTCTACATTCCCTCGCTCTGTTACTACCCCCGCTCCGGGACGGCCGGCAAGTGCCGGGCTTGCGTCGCCGAAGTCGATGGCATGCGTGGTTTGCAAACGACCTGCACCACTCTCGTTAAGGAGGGCATGACGGTTCGCACCGACACCGAGAAAGCGGTGGCGGCGCAAAAATTGGTCATTGATCTGCAGTTGTCCGTTGGCGACCATGATTGCCTGTCCTGCCAAAAAAATGGCGACTGTGAGCTGCAAACTGCCGCTCACTTTCTCGGCATCAAGAAGCCGTCGTACCTGGTGGATCCGGTGCAGCGCGAGCGGTGCCGTGACACCAGTTCAGAGTCCATCATCCTCGATGCCAGCAAGTGTGTGAAGTGTGGCCGCTGCGTTGATGCCTGTAACAAGGTGGTCATGCACGAAGTGCTCAGTTTCGGCGGGCGCGGCCATGACATACGGGTCATCTGCGATGACGATCTACCGATGGGCGAATCGTCTTGCGTGCGCTGCGGTGAATGCGTACAGGTTTGCCCGACTGGCGCCCTGGTCACGCGGGCTGCAGAGGGCAAAGCGCGCACCTGGGAGCTGAAGAAAACCCGTACCATTTGCGTTTACTGTGGCGTTGGATGCAATATTGACGTCGTCACCAAGGGCAACAAAATACTTTACGGCCTGGGCTCGCAGGAGAACTGGCAGGACTTACCCAACCAGGGCAGCCTGTGCGTCAAAGGCCGGTTTGGTCTGGACTTTGTCAATAGCCCCGAGCGACTGACGACGCCGCTGATTCGCAAGGACGGCAAACTGGTGCAAGCCAGCTGGGAAGAGGCGATGGCTGCCGCTGCTGCCGGGCTGCAGAAAGTGATGGCCAAGGATGGCGCGCAAGCCGTCGGCTGCTTGAGTTCGGCCAAGGTCAGCAACGAAGAAAACTACGCCATGATGCGCTTCGCCCGAGGCGTGTTGAAGACCAACAACATCGACCATTGCGCCCGTCTTTGCCACGCATCAACCGTTGCCGGTCTGGCTGCCACCTTGGGTTCTGGCGCCATGACCAACAGCATGCAGGAAGTGACGAAGTCTAAAGTCATTCTCATCACGGGCAGCAATACCACCTGGTGTCATCCGGTGTTTGGGGGCATGATTAAAAAGGCGGCCAAGGAAAACGGCGTCAAGCTGATCGTTGTTGATCCGCGTGAAATCGACTTGGCCAAGGTGGCTGACATCCATATTCGCCAAAAGGGTGGCAGCGACGTGGCATGGCTGATGGCGATGCAAAAGATCATCATCGACAACGGCTGGCACGACCAGGCCTTCATCGATGCACGCTGCGAAGGCTGGGACGCGTACTACCAGAGCCTGCAAGCCTACACACCTGAGGTCGTTTCGGCGATCACCGGCATTTCCGGGGATGACCTTTACGCCATGGCCCGGCTCTATGCCACGGGTGGGCGGGCCGCCATTTATTTCAGCATGGGCATCACCCAGCACTCGCACGGCGTTGACAATGTCAAGGCCATTTCCAATCTGGCGTTGATCACGGGCAATCTGGGTGTCGAAGGCGGCGGTATCAATCCGCTGCGCGGCCAGTCCAATGTGCAGGGGGCCTGCGACATGGGCGCACTGCCCAATGTTTTCTCCGGTTATCAGCCGGTGGGCGACGCTGGCGTGCGTGAGAAATACGCCAGGGCCTGGGGCATCGATGCGTCAACGATGGACCCTGAAAACGGCTTGCCGGTCACAGAGATGATTGACCAGGCCGGTGAGCAGATCAAGGCGCTTTACATCATGGGTGAAAACCCGATGATGGCCGACCCGAATTTGCGCCATGCCGAAGAGCAACTGAAGAAGCTCGATTTCATCGTCGTGCAGGATATTTTCCTGACTGAAACTGCGCAACTGGCCGATGTTGTGTTGCCTGCGGCATCCTTCGCGGAAAAGCTGGGCACCTACGTCAATACGGAGCGACGTGTCCAGATTGGCCGCCCGGTGATCGACCCACTGCCCGGTGTGCGTCAGGATTACGAAATCATTGCCGACCTGGCGGCACGATTCGGGGCTGTCGACTTCCCGGCAACACCGCTGGCGCTGTTCAATGAAATGCGCATGGTGACACCTTCCTACCGGGGCATGACCTATGCCCGTCTGGAGAAAGTCGGACTGCGCTGGCCCTGCCCAACCGAGGATCATCCGGGGACGCCGATCTTGCACAAGGAACGGTTCACCCGTGGCCTGGCGCTGTTGGCTGCGCTCGATTACCGTCCGTCCATGGAACTGCCGTGTGGCGAATACCCGCTGCTGTTGTCGACGGGCCGTCTGCTGGAGCACTACCACACCGGCAGCATGACGCGTCGCTCCTACACGCTCAACACCCTGGTGCCCGACGGCGAGGTTGAAATCCATCCCGACGACGCCGCCAGACTGGGCGTTGGGCATGGCGAAATGGTGCACGTAGAAACCCGCCGTGGCAAGGTCAAAACGCGAGCCAACGTCACCACCCGCGTCGATAAGGGTGCCTTGTTCATGGCTTTCCATTTTGCCGAAGCCCCGGCCAACCGGTTGACCAATGACGCGCTCGATCCGATCGCCAAGATTCCCGAATTCAAGGTCTGCGCTGCGCGTCTTGAACGCGCATCTTGAGGACTACAAAATGAGTTTTGAAGAAACAGGAAAGCTGTTCAATATCGCCATCGCGCGCGAAATTGAAGCCAATGACTTTTACGCCAAGGCGGCAAAGACGGCTCTGGACGCCAGTGTGCGTGCCATACATGAAGACCGAACAACGGGCCATGGAGTTTTACGCGGGCATGGCCACCAAGTGTGCTGATGTCGAACTGAAGGGAATTTTTCAGAGCCTGGCGGATATGGAGGCGGGCCACAAGTGCCGTCTTGAAGCGCTGTTCGTTGATATTGGGTTTCCGGAATCCTTCTAACAAAACCAGGCTCATTCACGGCAGCGGTGATGATGTGGTGTCCATGAAGTCGGCGCCGCATTATTTATAACAAATCAGCCTCCAGCCCCCGTGTCATAAGCGCAAGCAGCTATCATTTCAATATCAACGTGGGCGGTAACGCGCGCTGATGCGCGGCGCATAGGCAGGGCGCCGGGTCTGATGATTCAAGCCCCCCGCATCGTTCACTTCCTGCATCATCAGTTCTCTGGCAAGGTGCGATACCATGTTGGCGGCGCCTGACGCTTGACAGGTATCTGTCGGTGGCGCATGACCGGCCTGCGCCAAGGCCGGCACACTTCTGGAGAAGCGCACATGGTTGACAACGTGGACGGCGCACAGGACCCGTCAATTTTCTCGCTCGACGGCGACGACCTGCCGTTCGCGGCTGGC
>Ga0209430_1002804_pt1 | contig 10754 bp, 4 predicted proteins | sample BarGraIncub1133A_FD_184504 | JGI IMG/M metagenome (GOLD analysis project Ga0209430, IMG submission 184504) | Arctic peat soil microbial communities from Barrow, Alaska - Barrow Graham LP Incubations 11-33A (SPAdes) (version 2) | ecosystem: Environmental > Terrestrial > Soil > Wetlands > Peat... | reverse complement strand
TTGGAGGGTCTTAAACAGGTCAAACCATTAAATTGATTTCTTAGTAAGCTAAACTTCTGCTTCCTTAACCATTTGTGGATTTCAGAGGCATACTTTTTGCTTTTCTATACACCCATAAACACCTCAACATCATGGGTTTGTCCATCGTTTACAAGGTTTATTCGATTTCCCTCCGATATTTTTCCGTCTATGGATATTTTCTTAACTCCTTTATTTAACCCTTCTGGATTTTTTACCTTAATATTATACATTGAATCAAGAAATTTGTATTTTATGGTATATTCGTTCCATTTTTTAGGTATGCAAGGGTCCATGATGATGGTGTCACCGTTTTTCTGAAATCCCAGAATATATTCTAATCCTGCCCGATACATCCACCCAGCAGATCCGGTATACCATGACCACCCGCCTCTTCCTGTGTGGGGATGGGAAGCGTAAACATCTGCTGCCATTACATAGGGCTCCACCTTGTATCTGGAATACTCCATGCGGTTCTCGGTATGCTTGATGGGGTTAATAAGTTCAAATAGTTCCCAGGCTTTGTCCCCATCTCCCAGTTTGGCAAATGCAATGATGACCCATGCTGCTGCATGAGTATATTGTCCACCGTTTTCTCTGACACCCGGTAGGTATCCTTTGATATATCCTGGCTCCATATCTCCTTTATCAAATGGTGGTGTGAGGAGCTTTATAAGACCGTCTTCCCTGAATACAAGGTAATCTTCCAGAGAATTCATTGCTTGTACTGCTCTTTGCGGGTTCCCAGCACCTGAGATGACAGCCCAGGTTTGTGAAATGGAATCGATCTTACATTCATTGTTTTGTACAGAGCCCAATGGTAGTCCATTATCAAAATATGCCCGTCGGTACCAGTTTCCGTCCCATGCATTGTTTTCAAGCTCCTCCGAAATCTTCCCTCTCATCTTAGAATATTTTTCAGCCCTTATATCATCACCCATTTTTATACAAAGGGGTGAAAGCATTTCGAGGACAGAAGTTAAAAACCAGCCAAGCCACACACTTTCGCCTAAGCCTTTGTTACCCACGGTATTCATGCCATCATTCCAATCCCCCGTACCCATCAGCGGAAGACCGTGTTCTCCAAATTTAAGGGCATAATCCACTGCCCGGACACAATGGTCAAACAAGGATGACTTTATGGATGAAACATTCGGTCTCCCATATCTTTCATCCTCAAATTCCGTCAATTCCGTATCTTCTAAAAAGGGAAGCTCTTCTTCCAATATCTTGCTATCGCCGGTAATCCTTATATATTCAGCCGCCACATAAGGCAGCCATAAAAGATCATCAGAAAAATGAGTGCGGGTCCCCTTTCCCTGTGGCTCATGCCACCAATGCTGAACATCTCCTTGTATGAATTGATGTCTTGCATGTAGCAGAATTTGTGCACGCGCAATTTCAGGCCACAGATGCGCGATGGATAGGCAGTCTTGAAGCTGGTCCCTAAAACCAAAAGCACCACCGGACTGATAAAATCCGGACCGTGCCCATAGTCTGCAGGAGATCACTTGGTACTGAAGCCATCCATCCAGCATTAAGTTCATAGAAACGGTTGGGGTGTCCACCTGAACTACATCCATCTTGTCTTTCCAGAACTTTTTAACCTCAATCAAAGATTCTTTTGCTTGCTTTATTTTCCTGTACTGTCGTGTAATCTCATTAACTTTTCTAAGCTGTGCAGCCATCCCCAAGAGAAAAACAATGTCTTTGCTCTCATTTGGATCAAGGGTGATCTTCACCTGAATTGCAGCACAGGAATCAAAACCCGTACCCACAGTTCCCGATAACGCCTCACGTAACAAGCTTTCCGGTGATACAATATCCCCTGAACCAAAAAACTCTTGTCTATCGCTTGTGGCAGAACGCTCCTTTATTGAGGAATCTATAAAGCAAATTTTATCGGCGAATTCCTCGTTATAAGGGTTCTCCATCATTAAAGCGCCTGATTTTCCAATACTTGTTCTTATATGCATAGCGGTAACCTGATCGCTTACACCTAGTACTGGTTGCACATAATAGGTCAACGTCAAATGTCTCTTTTCTTTTGAAACATTTTTTAGGCTTACAATGCTTACCTTGACAGATTCATTTACAGGCACATGCTGCGTAAGAATTTGTTCAATCCCATGGCTTGTATGCTCAAATACAGAATATCCAAACCCATGCCTTATTGTATAAGGTTCCTCTTCCCTTATAGGAAGGGAAGACACTGTCCACTGTTGACCTGTATCTCCATCTCCGATATATAGCACTTCTCCAGGATTGTCGGATACTACGTCGTTAGACCAGGGTGTAAGCTTGTTTTCACGACTATTTGAGTACCATGTATAGCCTGAGCCGGACTCTGATACCATAAACCCAAATTCGGGGTTCGCAATTACGTTTACCCATGGGGCAGGAGTGTTTTGGCCTTTTCTCAGACGAATGACATATTCACTTCCGTCTGGACTGAAGCCCCCAAGTCCGTTGAAGTATAAGAGTTCGGTCTCCTCAGCTTCAGATAGGTCAAATTGTACGGTCTGGCCCATGAATTGTTTTGTTTTTGGAAGTGGATGGCTCTGTAGTATATTTACTTGCTCCCCCATGGTTCTGCCGTCACCCTTTAATATAACCCTGGCAACTGCATAAAGAAGATAGACATCTTCTTCCGGTATTTTATTTTTGTCGAGGATAAATACATCCCCCGGCCTACTTAAAATGTTATGCGTCTGGATTGATAATACAATGTCGGAAATGAGTGCATGTAATGGAAGCCTATAACTGTATTCCTCTTCAATCAAAATGACTAAATCCACTTTCAAATCCATTAACCGCCAATATTCGTGTGCTTTTAAGACCTCATATAGTATTTCCACCTGGTCAATTTTATTTAAAATCACAAGTGTGACCGGCAGATCTCCAGAAATTCCATATTGCCAAAGCGAAGATTGACCCTTCCTGTTTTGCAAGATCAAATCCTGATTCATTCTTCTCATGGGACTGATAAACAAGATATGGGAGATTATATCCTGGTAGAGCTCCATTTCAGCTACGTCTAGATTCAAATATTTTGTTTCAACCTGGCTTCTTGTAAATGCTAACTTAAAAGCACCTTCAACCGCATCAGGACTTGCATACTTGTCTATTAACGAAAGCAGTGATTCATTACTTTCACTAACTGCAGTTACAAATGAAATCCGGGCTGTTTTTCCAGGCTCGATTTTAACTCTTAGTCGTATACTCATCACAGGGTCTAATACAGGCCCTACAGTATTTGAAAGAGGTTTGCCTCTCTCCATAACAACAGGGGTCTTCACATTATGCCCCCTGCCTATCAGCTGCATCCTGTCTGTTTCAAACTCAAGGTCCCCTACGGAATCACCTTCAAGTACTGTAGCATTGGCGATCCACAAACTTTTATCGGTCTCCGACCTTGGCCGCCTGTTTGCAATGAGGCACTTCTTCTGCTGCTGAAACCCGGTTTCTACAAATAGATTGCTGAAAACCGGATGTGCCACATCTGCAGCCTGAGATGTCAGCACTACTTCAAAATAACTTGTAACTTCTATTATACAGGACCTCTCTCCAAAGTTTTTCAGTGAAATCCTTCGGATCTCAGCGTTGTCTCCGGACGCAACAACCACTTCCGTTTTTGTTTCGATCTTCCCATCCATGCGTTTAAAGGTTGCTTTATCAGAAGTAAAAACAACCTCGTATTTATCGGGTATAATATTTAAAGGTGAATAGGTAGCAGACCACACCGAATTTGTTTCAACATCGCGTAGATAAAAAAACATCCCGTATGGATCCAGTGTACTGTCAGCTCTCCATCGTGTCACGGCCACCATTTTGTTTTTACTATATCCTGTTCCTCTGTCTGTGATCATGATGGAATAATTGCCGTTAGATAAAATGTGTACCTTTGGTAAAACTGGATCAGGCAGGCTGAACCTGCGTACCGAGCTTGTTTCTTTGAAAACCGCTTCCTTGAAAGGCATGACCTTTTCCTTGTTTTCCTTGGTAAATACAAGGTTTGCAGGAACCTTTTCCTGAAGCAGTAATCGGGCGGCATTGATTGCTGGATCTGCATGGAAGCGTTTTTGCATTATGTTTTTATTCAAGTAATTGTTCAGTGCCAGTAGACTCATACCCTGATGGTGTGCCATGAAGCTTTTTACAATGGACCGTTTGGTTTCAAACAGCAACCTTTCAGGTGTATAATCCGCTGATTCATAAAATCCGTAAGGCCCATCCAGACCTTCCGCCTTAAGACGTTTTATGTTCTGGATAGCTCCCTCTGGATCAACTAGAAGAGCTAGGAACGTAGCATAGGGTGCTGCCACAGCATCCTCAATCAATCCTCTTTTTAAGCCCAACCAGGGTACGCCGATGGCCTTATACTGGTAGTCAAGATTCATATCCAGCAAATTGAACCCGGATTCCGAAGTTCCCCATGGCATGTTCCTTTGCCTGCCGTATTTCTTCTGACTTTTGATGACGAAAGAATAGGTTTCGTCCAGTAATGTGTTTTTATAACTTTTCATGATGAGAAGTGGCATCAGGTATTCAAACATGGTCCCAGTCCAGGATACTAAACCTTTATAACAATCCACCGACGTCAAAGCTCGGCCCATCTTAATCCAATGTGCTAATGGAATTTCTCCTCTTGCAATACAAATATAGCTGGTCTGCCGTGCCTCTGAAGCAAGCAAATCATAGTATGAATTGGTCAGCTTGTTTTCTTCAATATTGTATCCGATGGAGAACAATTGTTTTTTCTTGACATACAACGGCAAAAATTTCATTGCCTCTGACAAGGCATTAATTCTCTCAATCAAAGCTTTGTATCTCTTTATAAACTTTTCGGTAGTTTCAATGGCTTTGGTCAGTGTTTTCTCCAATTCGTACAGCCAGGCCAATCCGTCATTATAGTCCTCTATCCCGGTTCTCTGAATGATTTCAATCAACCTGCAAGTACAGTCCGTCGCATACCTGTAAACGGCCGGCAAGTCATGTACATCGGTGTTTTTCTTAAGTACGATAAGCAGTTCATCAACGCTGGCAGCAATATTTTCATTAAAATCTTTCTTTAGTAAATCCTCAGGAATTCTTTCCAGTAAATCAATCCATGGCATCAATTCCGCAATATCTTTTTTGAACATCCGAACCATGCGCTCAATTTTGGCTTTCCAGGCTGCATTTGTTATATTGTCAAACCCGCGGCCATTAATAAGCTCATTCAAGGCCTGGTTCCAAAGGATCAAATCTAGAGATTCTTTGCCTGGGAGTGTATGGATAATTTTATCATAAGCAGCAAGACCTTCCTCTCCTGCGCAATTCAAGGTATCCCTGATTCCATTTGAAAATCGGGCGTCCACTAGAGGACTGTGAAGATAGTCTTTCAACCCTTGTTCCAAAGTGATTAGGTAGCCTACAAGGTTTCCACTGTCGACCGTTGATATATAGCCAGGTCGGAGTGGCTTTAAAGTGTGCGTATTATACCAGTTGTACAAATGACCATTCCATTTTTCCAATCCTTCAATGGTGGATATTGTTTTTTCAATCAAATCCATCATTCCATAAGTACCGATATACCCAAAGTCCCTGGCTGTTAAAATTGCCAGCAACCCTAAGCCGATATTGGTCGGTGATGTCCTGTAGGCAATTCCTTTGGGTGGATCTGCCTGATAGTTGTCAGGAGTAAGGTAATGGCTCTTGGCATTGGTGAATTCCTCGAAATACCTCCATGTTTTTCTTGCAATTCTTTGTAATTCATGAATGTCTTCCTCTGAAGCCTTCAGTAGTTCCTCTTTCTGGTCTTTACTGATCCAATAGGCGATAAAGGGTGAGCTTCCCCAGAGTACTAGAAAAAGTAGGCTGATAATGGCTTCTGCAGGTTTGAAAGCAATTGCAAGAATTAAAATAATTGGGGCTTCCCATAAGGACGCTCTCATCATGGAAACATAACTTCCCACGGAATTCTTCTGGAATTTCTCCACATCCGCCGATGTGACCCATTCAAGCAAATTTTTCTTAGTGATATAGACGCGAACTAGTGTGACAAAAATGGCATCCACCATCAACCAGGCCTGGTACGGTAAAAAAGTCAAGGTCAACAAACCCTGCAAAAACGCCGCCTTTACCCCGAACATCACCGTCATATACCGTTTAGTCTTATCATTCCAGAGCCGTCCCGAGAACACAGTTTCAACCACAGCCATCATAAATGGGAATGCCGGTGCAACAATAAAAAATCCAAGCCAGAAGTAAATGCTGCCGGGTAGGATACTAAAGCTCAAAGCAGCCAAAATCATAAGAGCGGGCTGTACAAGGCTTCTTCTTAGGTTATCGAATATCTTCCACTTGGACAGCAATGAAAGGGGATTCAATATCCTGCTGTGAATGCGGTTGTAGATCTTTCCATACAGAAATGGAGACAACTGCCAGTCTCCCCTGACCCAACGGTGCAGCCTGGAAGCAAACGAGTTATACTTCGATGGATAGGCGTCTACCAATTTAAGATCCGCCACCAGGCCAGTCCTCACATAGGAGCCTTCCAGCAGGTCATGGCTTAAAATTGCATTTTCTGGGATAGCATTTTTCAATACACTTTGAAAAACCTTTAAATCATAGATTCCCTTCCCGGTAAAAATACCTTCACCGAACAAGTCTTGATAAACATCGGAAATAGCATTGGCATAGGGATCGATACCCTCTTGACCCGTAAAAATCCGTGAAAAGAGCGACTTATTGGAACTCTCGCTGTCAGCGTCAATCCTGGGCTGCATAAGACCGTAGCCCTCAATGACGATGCCTCTTTGCTTATCAATCACCGGTCTGTTTAAAGGATGGGCCATGGTTCCAATCATTTTTTTTGCCATACCCATCGGCAGAATTGTATCGCTATCCAGCGTAATGATATATTTAACATTTGAAAAAGGCGGTACATTGCAGGAAAAGTAGGAAAAGCTGGTGTCAATAGAGCCTAAAATCAGGTCGTTGAATTCCATCAAGGCGCCCCTTTTTCTTTCCCAGCCTATCCAATTGTTATTTCTTTTGTTGAATTGACTCTCTCTATGGAAGAAATAGAATTTTTCCTTACCCTTTCCAGAATACTTCCTATTCAGTTCCTTTATCCCACACAAAGCAGCCTCAATGATCTTGCTATCGTCCTTCATACTGGCTTCGTCCGAATCCTTAAAGGCCCCGATCAAAGCAAAGTATAAATTGTCTTCCCTGTTGGACAGATAATGGCTTTCTAGGTTATCCAAAAGTTCTTTTACCCGTTTTTCATCCGGGAGTAATGCCGGTACGACAACAATTGTACTCATGCTGTCTGGAATGCCATCTTTTAACTCTATTCTTGGGAAAAAAGCAGGGCTTAAGGCTTTGCATACAATCCAATTCACTGCATTCACAGCGATGTCTGAAGAAGGTATCAGCACGGCAATGCCTGCCAATATGGAAATAAGAAGCGTAGGCAGTGCTGTTGTGAGAATTGAATACTGTACTGCTATGGCAACCAAAAGCAGTGTAATCAGACCGATAGAACCGAAATAAAGTATTCCCGGAAATCTTTTACCTATGTATGCCGCCTTAGGCAGGAACTTATTTATCTTTTCCTGTCTGCTTTCCAGGCTTTTGATCCCCTTACCAATCAAATAATACCCTACATGCCATGTACGCTGGATTTCAGCATCCTCGGCGCTCCCAACATCACAGCCTGAACAGGCTTGCTTTGCAAGCTCAACCGCTTCCCTGGCAACGTGAAGTTCGGAAACACCATAAATAGAAGCAAGTTTTTCAATCTTGCTTCTATAATAATTCCGTGTAAAAAGGTCCATAAGTGGATATGTCCCGTCTGGATCCTGTTTTAGGATTTGCTCCACAAAACTGACAGACTCAAGCAAATCGGCCCAGTCCAGTGCTGAAAAAAAACGAAGACTGGTAATACAATTGCCCATCGAGACAGTGTTCACGGACTGGGAGTTATGTTCTTTTTGAGTAATATGCTCGGTGGTCGTACCAAGTTTGGCAAGGCTTTTATCCATGATTCGTAAAACTTTCGCATAACTGCGTCCCGATCTTCGTAAACGATAGAACAAATGCTCAATAAAAGACGGATTGGCTTTATCCGTCGTTTTCAAGCTGGACTTAAATAACTTCATAACTCGGTTTGCATCTGAGTCCTCATCGGCAAGCCAGTCATCAAAAATTTCATCTGCTTTATGCCACTGCAATTGTGTGTTTTTGATATTTTCACAAAGATGCCTGATGCTTTCAATGAGCGCAAGTCTTATCACCATTGGAATGGCCCATATTTCTCTGTCAAAAAGAACACTGTGTGATTGGTATGCCTTCAAGTAGTCCGAAAGTATCAGGTCATCCATTTGCCCATCGGTATGCACGACAAGCTCTACAGCTATGGCAAAAATCCTTGCATATCCCTTTAAGAGCCCTGATCTCAGGACAGGCAGCCGCAAATAATTTTTTTTGGCCAAATCACGTCTGAGCCCTTTTACCTGTTCTTCTATAATATAAAAGTTGTCCAGTAGCCATTCCGCTGCAGAAGGGATGGTGCATTTTTTTTGGATATCTTCATTCAGCCCCTTGTATACCGAAAGGATAAAATCATAGTTGTCATTCATTCTTGGAACAGGCCAATTCAAGAAGTTCTGTCTGCTGAAAACCGAATGCTCTATGGCCGTTTTTCTTGCATGGTCCTCAAGTTCTTCACTGGAAAGCGAGGCATCACGTATATTTAACTTGTAGTTATTTTTGGATTTTATCAAAATAACCCACAGAAATAAAATGATACAGGCAATTAGTACGGCGCCCTCAATTAAAAGTCTTAAATAAACATGCATTAGTAAAATACTCCTCTCATAATTCATTCTTTATTCTCATGCGTTCAAAATCATTAGATTTACCAGGCTACTACCGAATCAATGACATATTGAATGAGCATTGTCAAGCAGGTCACATTTGAAGGAATCTAATATCAATCGAATTTATTCAAGTACTTTATTGTTTTTCATTATTTCCAACACAAATAAGCCATATTACATATCAGCATGCATCCGGCAAGTAAAATTGATATTTCCCAAAATGTATAACATATCCAGCGTGTATGATTAAGGGGTATGGCAACGATACAAGTGCTTTTCTTCATGTTCAATTCTGCTTCAAGGGTGTTTTTGCCCATCCCCCGAAAAGATGGAATAAATACTATTTCAAAAAGTAGGATAAAGTGAACGGCTACAATTGTAAAATTATTACACGCTTATAGCCATTTTCTGTTTCATTACTACACAAACCCCAAATTTGTCTGTGCAGCTATAGAATTAATCTCATTATAAAATATATTTTACTTTTTATTTTCTCTTTGCTGTAGGAAGTACACATATTTTGCAAACATAAACCGTTTATATGCTATATCTATTTATCTACCGCTTTTTTATCCGACTTTATAAAAAGTAAAATATATTCATCAAGCTCATTACTTTTTTTTAGTACTCCCGTACTAGTATAATCATCTTCCTCAGTCAGAGTAGTACCCAAGTTTTTACGTAATTCTTCCAACTTGTCTTTAAGAGCCATATTACTGAACATACAACATTCCCCCCAAAAATAAGAAATCTAAAATAATGTGGATGAGGTTTTATTTACTTATCACCAAATCTGCGGAGACGATATAGCGGTCCGGAAAATAGCCAGGAGTATTGAAGGGATAGCAGGTGGTCATCGTCAGGACGGCATGGTCGGTCAATGTCAGTAAGTTAATATGTAAAAATATTACAAGCACCTTTTATAATTGGTTTTGAATTTACCTCTTGTTGTACACTCTTTTCTTTCATTTCGCCTTCCAGGCCTAACAGGGACAATGCATTTGGATATTTGCTTCATAATCGAATCAAATATTTTTTTCCTTTTTCTAGAATTATCTTCAATAAGCATACAAACAAATTTATCTTTGAATGCTCCTGCTAAAATATTCAAATTTGTTTGGTATTCGTATTTTAGACCCTTTAACTTATTATGTTGCTTTATGCTATCGTTCTTTTGAGACCTTACAAGTTCAATCATATTCGAAATATATATGGAAGCATAAAAATCCTGCTCTATAGCTATTTTATTAGTACCAGTAAATTTTTCAATTTCCAGCCTATTCTTTAACTCATCATACTTTATTTCTATCCCCCACCTTTTAAAGTATAGTTCCTTTAGAACTGCCAATGTAAACTTTTCATCCAGCAAACTTGTAAGCAGGATTTCTTCTTGTCCTGATTCAAGCATAAGTCTTACAACCCGTACTCTATAGCTCATTTTATTAGAAGTCATTAATATAGTCTGATCTTCATTTTTTTGCATTCATTACACCATTAGAAAAGTTTCTTTTTGCCCTCATAACAAAATCTATCTGGTGCTCAAACAGATACGCTATTAACAAGGTCGCGGAGGTTCCGACCTTCCAAAAGATTCGGCAGAACCGAGCACTGTTGAGGAGGTTAACACTACTGCCTGATGCTGTGATGAGCGTGGAGACAGTCTTAAATACGAAGACGTCATCGGGGTCGCCCTGGGCGTCGAGCGTGAGAGTGCCCGTTATCATGAAAGTGCCGCTGTCTGAAGCGTAAATGCCAGGAGTCAAAGTAGTCCCCCAAGCTCTGTGCCAATGGTAGTGACAGGTGTTCTTCCGGTTGCGTCGTCATATGCGAATCCTAAGTCGATCTTAGCCTGATTTGCTACGGCAT
>Ga0209430_1002801_pt1 | contig 10770 bp, 16 predicted proteins | sample BarGraIncub1133A_FD_184504 | JGI IMG/M metagenome (GOLD analysis project Ga0209430, IMG submission 184504) | Arctic peat soil microbial communities from Barrow, Alaska - Barrow Graham LP Incubations 11-33A (SPAdes) (version 2) | ecosystem: Environmental > Terrestrial > Soil > Wetlands > Peat... | reverse complement strand
TTCACGCCTCATTAAAAAAAGAGGAAGTTTACCATGTTAAATATTTTGATTATGACGCTGCAAGATTAGGAATATTTGAATATATAGAAGCCTGGTACAATATAAAAAGAATACGTAGTAGTATCGGATATATTACTCCACAACGGTGCGAAGATTTAGCTAAAAAGGTTTCATAAAAAGTTCGACTTTTTGTGTCTAAGATATCGACATAGATCCAATGTAAGGTAGTATCATTTTTGGGTACAGTGATTGCAGAAATAGCACCTTTTATTGCTGGAGTATCTTCCTTATTTGAAACACTCGGAATTGTATGTCTTTATATTGGAGACGCAATAGCAGTTGTGGCAGCGGCAGTAGGAATATCTGTAGGGGCATTGATAGCAGTAGTTGTAGGAGTAATTGCAGCGGTATTTCTCGTAGTTAAGTATTGGGACCAAATAAAAGCATTTACAGTATCAATCTGGGGACAAATAGTTGATTACCTTAAGGGAGTACTTTCCTCAGTAGTTGGATTCTTTACTGGGGTTTTTAACAAAATATGTAATGCAATATCCACTGTAAAACCTGTCCTTACAGCTATTGGTGGGGCTTTCAGTTATGTTTTTAATGACATTATATCTCATTTGATAAAATATGCGAGTTCATTTTTTACTGCGATAGGAGAACTCATCGCATACGTTTTCCGAACAGTAGTAGGTGGTGCGATAAATTACTTCGGTCAGATATTCTCTTCTCTTTATAAATCGTATATTCTACCTGTTGTTGCTGGAATAAAGTCAGGTTTCAATAGCTTAATGACTTTCATAATACCAATAATAAATAGCATAAAGGCGTGTTGGAGTTCCTTTTGTAGTGGTGTCGTGAGTGCGTGGAATTCCTACGGAGCACCAGTTATTAATAAAATAAAGAGTGTAGCTTCCACAGTAGCTAGTGCATGGAGTAGTGCGTTAGGTAATTGTAAATCAGCTTTTGACTCCTTTACTGGTGGTATTGGAAGAGCATGGGCAAATGTAAAAAGTATGTTTAAGCTACCACATATATCGATATCAGGAAGTTTTAACTTCGTTCCTCCAAATATATCAGTACCTAAAATTGGCGTTAATTGGTATGCGAAAGGTGGAATAGTGGATGGAGCACAGACAATTGGCGTGGGAGAAGCTGGGAGAGAAGCAATCGTCCCTCTTACAAACAAAAATACAATGGCACAACTCGGTACTTCAATAGCCAAGTTTATGCCCGATGTAGAGCAAGGAGGAAGTGGCTCTGCTGGAATTACTATTAATTTCAATAATCCTGTAATCAAAGATATAGAGGACGCTGACCGTTTAGCGAAACGATGTGCTTCAGCTATTGGTAAAGAATTATACAGAGGTCAGATAGAAGTAGAAGGGGTAGAGGGTCAAATATATAAATTTAAACAACAGGAGTAGCTGAAGGTTGAACTTTGGCTACTTTCTTTTTTATTAAAGGAATTTCGATGACAGTATCTTTGACTCCTTTTGTTCTATACTAACAGTGGCATTCACCACATAGGAACGATTCAAATATCACTTAATACAAATACAAGTTGAAAGAGTAACCTCGCTTAGAATGGATATGAACGTGATATAAGGTATATTTACAATTATAAACTGGAAATATATTCAATAAAATAGTTGTTAAACATAGCAATAGCTGACTTTAAAGGTGAAGAAGTAAGTAAGCAATGTTAACCTCTTTTACCCGAAGACAAGATGTTGCTTATCTGCTTTTTTTACTTATAAAAGGATAACAAATTAAACAAGTAGTTAGGGAGGTTATAGAATTCATGACATTATCGGTGATAGAGAAGATATTAATCTTTAAGTATAAGTACGGAATGAACAATGAGGAATTATCTGGAGTCATAGCAGACATGAAGATTAGAATTGAGAAACTAAATATAACTGGAATAGAGATACCGTTTGGAAGTGGAGGTAAGAAACATGAGTAAGAAGGGCATCGAAATGCTTAGATGTTCAATAGAAGCTACTTTTACTAAGTTTGTTGCAGAGAATCCTACAGTAGATTCCACTCAGGTTAAAGAGATGTCTCAAAAGTTTGTAAAGGCAGTGTATACCGAACTCATAGAAAGAATGAAAGCTGATAAACTTGAACAGGAAAAGGAACTGGCGGCACACAACAATAAATAGGGGGTAACCGTAATGGAAAACAGGAGTGAGGACTATAGGAGCAAAGAGGATTTAAAACTGGAATATGAGGGGAATGAATCTGAACCTGAATGGACATCAGAAAAAAGTATAGAGTTTATGCATAATTTAGCTAGAGAATATTATGCTGATCTAGGCGAAGAAACTCATCCCTACAAGCTTGAGGGGCTTGAAATGGGAATTATCGCTCATCAATCAGATTTAAACAGAGGGCTTATACCTGATTACATTAAGAACATAAAAGTGCAAGCAGTAAAATCTTTTGAGAGACTTTTATTAAAACACACTGGTTATGTTGCTCCTCAGGAATATTACAATGGCTTTATTTCGGGATATTTATACGGTCATCAAATACACTGTGATAGCTTATAAATGAGGTTGTATAAGGCTTCATCGGTGACACTAGATAGCGAATAGCAGTCTGCCAACTGTTATTCCCTTTGAGCTACTTATATAGATATAAAGTAACCGAAAGGACGGTGTAGTCTTCCATAACTCACTTGTCCAGTTACTTTATTTTTTACTCAGATAGTACACTTAATTACGTTTTTTAACATATAAGACACAGCAAAATAAAACATGAAGGAGATTATAAAATGAAGGATATACAATTTAGTGCCGATATTTTAAAAGTTTTTCCGCTATATCTTGGTAAGACGTGGCAAAAGCTTATTGAGGAATCCCCAGACTTTCCATTTCAAAAGACATTCATATATAATTGCATAAATTCACGAGCAAATATCAGCAACAATTTAAACAATGAACTTAACAAATTATGGAATGAACTTTCACTTGATTACTCGGACTTGACCCAGTTGTATTTGCTTGTAGATATCATTAACTCGGGAAGCATGAAAGTTAAACAATACAAACTTAAGAAGCACAGAGATACATTAAACCAAAATAAATCTATAGAGGAAAATAACATGAGACTAGGTAAAAAGGAATTATTTAATACAGAGGAAATTAACACTTATATAGGAAAATTCGAAAACAAGCTAAACGAGTGTAACGCTAAGATAGAGCAGTTAAAAGAAGCCATTGGAAAAGCAGAGCAAGAGACTGATATTGCTATAGAACGTGATATCCTCGAAGATTCTACTTCAAGCAAGAAAGAACTATGTAACATATCTGCTAGGAAATCAAATGCAGAATTACAGCTTGAAGTAGAAATGAAGAAGTTATCCAAGATAAAGGAAATCATGATGGTGGGTCTTGGCAAACTAGTGCCTGAAGCTTCACGACAGATACAAGAGGATTTAATTACTTTCAACAACACTGTAGAAAAAGAAGTATATAGTAAGTTATCTATATTGAAGGACCAGCAGGCAGAACTATTACTCTCGCTTCAAGTTGCTCACAATACGGTAATAAATGAGATATTTTCCTATAACGAGATTTGCCACTTTGCTGATTTAAAACATTATGCAAAAACTGCTTCAAACGATTTATTTCAAACTAACTTATTTTTGCCACACAGAAACTACGCAGAGTATGGAGCACCTTTACTAAACTGTAGTTTATTACCATATATAGAGGAACATCTTATGAGAGCAAGGGCTGACGCAAATGCTCAGTTTAATAGTTATAAGGATGAAGCAGATATGGAGCAGCTACCACTATCAAAAGGATATGCAGATATTGACCTACAGAAGTTTTTGTCTTCGCTATTCGAATAAAAGAAAAAGACGGGAGAGGGGCTTAGGCTTCTTTCCTTCATTTCAGTTATATGAGGAGGGTTACACAATGTTAAACGATGAAACAATACTGGAGGAACTAGAATCTAGGGATTTAATTGAGTACGAGGAAACAACTGGCTTACCTCAAAAGGTAGAAGCAAACAGACACCTTAGAGAACGAGAGGTTTGTGCAGTATTGCTTCCCCATATTGTAGAAGACGTTAGAATCTCAAATCGTGAACTAGAACGTAGAACGGGAATAAATGCTCGTACTGTCGGTAAATACAGATCAGGAGATTGCTTCCTACGTCTTTTATCTGAGTATACCAATAAACGTATGATAGGGATTCGTTCACTTGCGTTGGAAGAACTGGAGAAAATCCTATCTAATCCGAAATTAAACGAGAACACGAAGATAAAAGGAATCGCCCTCGCTTTACAACACAGTGAGCGAATGGCAGAGATTGCTATTGCTACAAAGGAAACTAAAGAAGTAGATGTTAGCGAATTGATGAAGGAACTAGAAAATATGTAGTTACAGTAATTTGCAGATAAGGAGAGTGGATGGGAGTAAAATCCTGTCTATCAATTTTTTTTATTCCAGTGGTAAATCCTACATATTTAGTATTGTAAAAAGTAATAGGTCGTGATATACTTCAAACGGACATAGTTAATTAGTTAGATATTTAACTGTGGTATATGTATCTATATCGAAAGAATTTAACGGCATATTAAATGGCTTAAAATAGATGGTTTACGGTTTCATAGACGAAGATGTCCAGGATGTGTATCACAATGCTGAGTACCCTGAGGAATTTGAGGGATAGTAATACCAACGCGTCCCAGCTTTTCGGAATTTAAATTGTGATGACAAACGTCTTTCCATCGATTCATAATGGTAAATAACACTTTTAAATGTATGTATACAGTTATATATATATTTGGAGGTGTTTTTTGTTGTTGGAATTAAACGATGTTTTAAAAGAATTTTTATTTGATTGCGAGGTTAAAAACTATTCTATAAGAACAATTAAAGGCTACAAAAATAATAATGCTTTATTTCACAATTATTTAAGACAAGAATTAAAAATTGAAATGTTAGAAGAAGTTGAAGGAATACATATCAAAAAATACATTAAGTTTTTGGTGCAAAAAAGGTCAAAACCTACTTATGTAAATGGAGTTTTAAAAACTATACGGGCATTTTTTTAATATTGTATGGTAGAAGAGTATCTTACCAAAAATCCTACGGAAAAAGTTGGATGGCAGAAAGAAGGAAAGGTAATTATTAATACATTTACATCTACAGAAATATTAAAGATGCTCGATGCTTTTAAGTTTACTACATACTTAAACGCTAGGAATAAAATGCTTTTAGCTTTTCTTATTGATACAGGATCTAGAAATAGTGAAAGTTGTACGCTGTTAAAACAAGATGTTAAAGAAAGGGTAATTTTGTTAAGAGGAAAAGGATGATGTAGTCCTCATACAATTAGGCATTGGTTTTCTCAAGAACAGTTAAGGGACGGGCTAGATGTTTACTCACTTTCGAGGCTACTTGGACACGAAGATATCACAATAACAAAACGTTATCTCCAATCAATAAAAGATGAAGATATAATTGATTTATCACTAAAAACTAGTCCTCTTATGAACGTCAAAAGGGGTGGTAAGTAATATGACTAATTATACTGTTATAGATAATAATTTTAATAGTAGATACAGACTTTCCCGACAGTGTATATAGGTTATATAATTTGATATCATCCATGTGTTATGGAGATAAAGACACTATTTGTCCTTCCATTAAAGATCTTGCTGACAAGCTTAATAAGAGCGTAAAAACGATAAGTAGAAACCTAAAGATACTAAAAGAAAGAGGTTTAATTGCGTCTCGGCGGCGAGGGAGCATTTCAAATTTATATACCCTTGCCAAAAAAAACTTACAGATAAAAACGGAGAAGTTGCTTAATAATCTTAAAAGTAAAATTAACAAGACCAAATTTAATAAAAAAACTAGCACTTTCTGCGACTACGAGCAAAGGGATTATGATTTTAATGATTTAGAAAGAAAATTATTAGGATGGGATTAAATCACAATAAAAAAAGGTACCCTCAAAATTAGGATACCAACAAAAAGGATGATTAATCTATATTAGTTGTATAGATTAATTAGATGTATAACTAAATAGCCAACTAATATTATTATAACCTTATTTTCAAAAAAATAAAAGGAATTTAGGCTTATTAACTATGGAAAATTTTAGATTTGCAGATATGTAAGTCTTTTTGTTGTGTAAATAATTATTTTTAATTAATAATCATGGATAAAATTTTCAAAATATAGTATGTGAATACTAATTAAAGTTAATTAAAGTTAATTAAAGTTGTACTGTACACCTAAAATATGTTAAATGGAATACTATACCATGCGATAGGACATTTATTATATATTTGATAAGACTAATAATGGAATTGAGTTAGGACAGGCATTACCCCCAAAGAACTACAAGCTAATAACTAATTTAATTAATATATCTTGGAGTAGTTAAATTTAACATTATTTTAATTAAATTTTATTTATATAAATCTGTGTAAATAGAGGAGATTAAAAAATTATCCTTGTACTTTTTTAGATTTAAATAGAATTTTTATTTCTGCTTTAAATTAAACCTTGAAAACATATTCATAAGCATAAAATCGATAAACATTATAACACCAAGAATTTGAAGAGTAGTTGAACTTCTCCAAATAGCAAACATAATTACAAATATACTTGTTGCAATCAATATAAGGCTTAATATTTTTCCTGTTATATCTTCATCTAAAAAATTCTTTATAAGTGAACGAATTAAAAAAATCATTATTATCATTACTAAAGATATTGAGAAAGCTCCTAATGCTAAATCATGACGATCAGTTTGCATATATTTAATTGCAAGATCAAATGTGCTGATGGTCGGTATACTATTCAGCATATTATTAATAAGTTGTTTACTACATTCTATAATAAATAAACAGGTAAAAATTATAATTGCATAAAAGGATTTATTTAAAAGTGTGTAGGGTATGATTAGGTCTTTTTTATTTCCCAATATAATTACCTTCTTCCCAAAAGTCTATTAATGTATTATATTATTAACATGTGTTAAATTATGTATGAATTAAATAATGTTATTGCTGTTTATTTTATAATTGCATATTGAAGAATGGATAATATTTGAAACGTTAGCTGATAAAAGACAAATTCTCCTTCATGCGCTTCCATAAAAAGAAAAAGGCACTGCCTTTTATAGCAATGCCTTAAGTCAACTATATTTATACTAAGCTTCTTCTACAAATATTGGAGCATTTATAAGTGTAGCAAATATTAATTCATGGAAATGGTCATCAACAACATTAGTTTGTGCTTCTACAAAATGGATATGCTTGCCATCATTGCCCACAGGTATTGGTAGACCTGTAACTGCTTCAAATTCATGGAAGTGATCAAAAAAGTCTGTTCTTGATTTAACTTTATGAACATGTCCACCTCTTACTGGTATTGCAGGACTTGATGCTCCAGCTAATCTATGATTATGAGCATCCTCACTACCTAATTCTGCTAATCTAACGCTTCATTCAAATTCATGGTCGTGAAATTGCGGTTCTTTTTTATAGCAACAATCATCATGCTTGGACATAATTTCACCTTCTTGTCCTTCGACACTATATGATATGAAGAATAATAAAAAATGACAATAAAAGAATTAATAAAAATACTGCACTATGGGGGATACCCTGTGCAGCATTTTTCATGAACATCAAGTTCCATTAAAAAAGGATGAGTATTTCGAGGCATTAACATTTTTACAAAGTTTAATTACTTGTTTATGTAACCATATGGATAAAAACCAACATGGAATTAAAGGATATAGTGGTATTTTGTAGAATTAAATATAATAATATGATTGTTTATTTATCCAAAATGGAGGGGTTAAAAGTGAATAAAAATGTTGAAGATTTGAAATTAAAAACATTATCAAAAATTTCTACAATTACAAAGTACGGTAAGCCTGAGAAAGTTGAAACTACAGAAGAGGAATTTAATACATATATAAAATGTAAAATTGTTGATAGTTTAGAAACAATAAAAAAGATAATGATTTTTTTATGTGTAATTATGTTAATAGGTTTAATTTGTACATTAATTACTTTTTCCAATATGTAATTCTTATAATTAATTTAAATCCAAATGGATGTCATATTAATGTGGCATTTTTTTGTAACGTATATACTTAATATAAGAATAAAGGATATAATGGAATTTCGTAGAATTAAATTAATAAAGACTATTTAGGAGGTGCTTAGAAGATGTGTTATCTAATAGTTAAAGATTTTAATAAAAAGGGAAGCATAGCAATTGAATTAAAAGAAGGCAAAGAAGTCGCAGGATTATCAAAATTCTTATCTGCTAGATTGGAAAATACTTTAAAGCAAGTAGTTACTATAAGTGATTTAGAAACTTGGGGAGAATACGCACCTTTTAGTTTAATTAATAGTGTTGGGGAATTTGTTGAGAAAGCTGAAAGTATGTAGGATGATTATTGATAGGAGTGATTATTATGTCATTAGAAGAAAAATTAATAGAAATAACCAAGGAAATGAATGATGATATGTTAATAGAAATAATAGATTTTGCTGAATTTATAAAATATAGAGATAAAAAACAAAGAGAAAAGTTAAAGGATAATTTTATAGATGAAAATATAGAAGCGTTAAAGGAGTTAGCCACATCTAACAAACTAACGGGGGGATAACACTGAATTCACACACGCTTATATAAAAGCGTCACTCCTCCAGATTTAATATAATCAAAAGCAAAATAATAGTTTTAAGGTCAAAGAATAGATTTCTATAAGGAACATATTGTGCTAATATTATAATTATAGAAATTAATGACAATATGGGGGGAATTCCAATGAGAAAAAGACAACCAAATCATATCATATGTATTATTCTTACTCTTTTACTACTATCCATGAATATTCAGGTATTTGCAGGTACAGTAGTTCATGTAACTAAAGTAAGTTTAAACAAGACTGCTGACATTTTAACGGTAGGTGAAACGGATACTTTAAAAGCAACAATAGCACCAACTAATGCAACTAATAAAGCTGTAAAATGGACATCTTCAAATTCTACAATAGCAAAAGTAAATGGTACTGGCAAAGTAACGGCATTAAAGGTAGGAACTGCAACAATAACTGTTCTTACAGTTGATAAGGCTTTAAAAGCTACTTGTAAGGTTACTGTTACTAATGGTACTAATGGTACTAATGGTATTAGTGATAACACTGATATAACTAATAAATTTACTGATTCAAATTTTAAAACTAAAGTATATTCAAAAATAGGTAAGGCAAGTTCTGCTCCAATACTTTATTCTGATGTTAAGAATATAAAAGACTTAAGCTTAGCTTATTTTTATATAAGTAATTTGAATGGTATTGAATATTTTACATCATTAACTTATTTAGATTGTAGGGATGAACAACTAACAACCTTAGATGTGAGTAAGAATACGGCATTAACCTATTTGTACTGTGGTGGTAATAATCTAACAAGCTTAAATCTAAGTAAGAATACAGCGTTAACTTCTTTAGAATGTAATAATAATAAATTAAAATCCTTAGATGTAAGTAAGAATCCAGCATTAACTTTATTAGATTGTAGGTATAATACCCTCTCAACCCTAGATATTAGTAAGAATATATCATTACATTCTTTATATTGTGATGGTAATCAACTAAAAATCTTAGATTTAAGCAGGAATACATTATTAACCTATTTAGGATGCGGTGATAATAAACTAACAACATCAGACGTGAGTAAGAATCCAGTATTAACTTATTTAGAGTGTTGTAATAATAACCTATCAACGTTAGATGTGAGTAAGAATTTAGTACTAACTAGTTTATGGTGTAGTTCTAACAACTTAACAACCCTTTATTCTATTAAAGATACTTGGGATACTTACAATTATAGACTCCAGTATACAGATTCAACACATATAACTACAACCGATAGTTTGGTCATAACAATTAAAAAATAGTATAATAATTTGATTAAAGGTATAATATTCTTAACAACATAACATTAAACATAAAAAGAGGCAGTTAATTGTACAACATACCTCCTAAATAACCTTTTTAATTATAGTTTAGAATCAGTTAAAGGAATCAGCTTAATTTTTTGAGCTGATTTTTTACTGTGTTATATTATATTTCAAAGAGACAATTCAGAACTAATAAAAAACAAAATACTGCACTAAGGAAGGATGCCCTATGCAGTATCGCAAATAAATTTTTATGCCAAGTTTACGAAGATTGGTATATTTGTTTCTGGTATACTAAAATCAATGCAGACCGGCCTTTAAAAAACCAAGCATAAAATGGGAAAAATCCATTGCCAGCACCTTCAAAACATACTATCCTTTTTAGTGACGAAACTGAAAAGGAGAATGAGGAGATGCTAACAATGGAACACATATATCGTATCAGATATTTAAGAAAATTTTAAGGAAAAAGTTTAAGAAAAATTGCGGAAATTACTGGGCATGATTTTTCTACAGTTAAAAGATATGTTGATAAAGAAGATTTCAATCCTGGTATGCCTACAAAACAAAAGCGTGAGGGCAAATTATATCCTTACAGAGATATTGTTTTGAAGTGGCTCACTGATGATAAAAAGGCTCCACGCAAATAGCAGCATACAACAAAAAGAATATATGATTGATTAGAAGAACTTTACCCAAACGAGTTTAATGCTCATGAAAGATCCGTAAGAAAATTCGTTGCAAAGCTACGAAAAGAATTGGTGATGGTCACCGATGGATTTCTACCACTAGAGCATCCACCTGG
>Ga0209430_1002796_pt1 | contig 10795 bp, 13 predicted proteins | sample BarGraIncub1133A_FD_184504 | JGI IMG/M metagenome (GOLD analysis project Ga0209430, IMG submission 184504) | Arctic peat soil microbial communities from Barrow, Alaska - Barrow Graham LP Incubations 11-33A (SPAdes) (version 2) | ecosystem: Environmental > Terrestrial > Soil > Wetlands > Peat... | reverse complement strand
TCGCTGGCGGCGCTCCCCGACTCGTTGTCCTTGCCGAGGCGCATCTGGGTCACCATCGCCTCGACGACGAGCTGGGACTTCTGCGACCATCGGCGATAGATGGCGGGCTTGCTCACCCCTGCCCGCCGAGCCACGTCCGCCACGGTCACGCGGACGTAGCCGACCTCGGAGAGAAGCTCGACTGTGGCGCGCAGGATCGTCTGATCCATGTCCGGGTCCCGAGGGCGACCACGGTCACTACCACGACCACCGGGCCGGCGCGGCGCCAACATCGTTTCTGACATGCGGACCAACTCTCAATTACGGATCTATCCGTAACGTAACAGAGTTCTGCCTGTTACGCAACTGTGAGTTACGTAACAGGCCGGATGGTTCCAATGAGAGGCGAACCCTGGTGTTCACAAACAGCCAGGGAGTCCGGAATGTCACCGGCCAGACATGGCGGTCACCAGATGGAGGCCCGCACTCAACGCGTTCACCATCACCTTCGCCGACCGCATGCCAGCCGGTGGAGACCGCGAGAAGAGGAACCGCCACCTACGACGTTTGTCGAACGCTCACATCGGGGGCGCTGTCAGGGACGAGCGCGCGCTGCAACGTGGATGACGCTGCCGAGGTTCCCCACGAGACGGTGAACGATCCCGTGCTCGAGCGCTCACAGCGCTTGTTCGAGGAGACGTTCGCCCCCTCGCTCGGCCCCCGAATCGGGCCGGGACCCGGGACAGATGAGACCCTCCTTCGACCGCGAGCCGAGGCGCCCCTCGACCGCTAGCGCAGACAGCGGGTTGAGGGGCATGGCCCTGCCGCTCACCCTCGGGAAGCCGGCGTCCCTGGGTTCCACAGGATTCTGGCGGTCAGGTTGAGCTGGGCCAATCGGATCCGACGCGCTGCCAAGCTTGGTCAATGTCGGTCAGCATTGCCGGGGGCAGTGGCCCGTGGTTTGCGGCCTCGACGTTCCGGCGCAGGTTCGCCAGCTTGGCCGTGCCGACGATGGCGCTATGCACACCGGGGGCGTATGCGCTGAATCGCAGTGCGAACTCCGCCCAGTCGAGGTCCCTTGGATCGAGGTGCAGCTCCCGCAGCCGTTGCCAGTACAGCTCGGCGTAGTTCCCGATCGGTCTTTCGGCGAACCGCCACGGCGCGTTGGCGATGGGCCGTTTTGCGATCACGCCCAGGTCAGTCCCGTGACCGACCACGTTGCGAAGGTTCCACTGGTCGGCGATGTTGATGCTGGTCTCGATGGCGGCGAACCGGCCGGAGTCCACGGCGAACGCCAGGTGCTCGTTGTCCCCGCTGTAACCAGCGATCCGGATCTTCCCGGCAGCAACGGCTTGGTCCAGGGTGTCCTGCAGGTCTCCGCGTCGGAGCACCTCGACTGGGCAGGAGTGGAGAAAGTAGACATCGATGCGTTCCGAGCGGGTCCGCCGCAGCGACTGCTCGATGCTTGCCGACAGGCTGCCTGCCGACCAGTCGGGATAGCCGTCGATAGCTTGTCCGCCCTTGGTTGACAGCACGAACTCGTCCCGCCGGTGGCCAAGGTGTCGGCCGATCCGTTCCTCACTCAGTCCGTAACTCGCTGCGGTGTCAATCAACGTGACGCCCAGGTCGAGTGCGCCGTTGAGCACGTCGGACGCGGCGGTTTCGGCGACGTCGGTCATGCCGATCTGGCCCGCGCCCAGTCCCAGGATCGACACGTTGAGTCCCGTGTCTCCGAACTTGTGGTTGCTCAGCATGCCTTCGTTATACCCGCTGATGACTGCGACCGCCGCGTTACGAAAGGTTCGGCACCGTCCCCGGTGGTCAGCGCCCCCCGTGCTGCTGGCCGACGTCAGTGTCGGCAAGAGGCGGAAGAAGACGACCTCGAGCAACCCGCGATAACCCTTGGCCAGGATCTGTCTGGACCCGAGCGGCTGCCGCAGTCCCAAGTTCTGTCGGTTCCTGTCCGTTCGAGGCGATCATGGAGTGGGTCCGCCGGGGCCAGCCGAGGATGAGGCAGGTGATGGCGATGGCGGGCGTGCCGATGCTCCACCAGGTCAGCGCGACCAGCGGGGCCACGCCGAGCACGAGCAGGGTGATCGCGAGCCAGCGGTAGCGGCGGGCAAGGGCGAGGGAGGCCAGGATCACGCTGGCGCCGAGCAGGCCGGCGGGGCGCACGGATCCTTGTCCGGCGACGCCAACGGTGGCGTACATGACGGCGAGTATCGCGGTCAGGGCGGCGAGCCAACGCCGTCTTAGCGTGGGGTTCATGGTCGGTCTCCTTGGGTCGGGCCGATGGTGCGGGGGAACATGCTTGGGTGGTCGGGTCAGAGCACAACGTCGTGCGCGGGCCGGCGGGGACTGCGCAGCGCGGTCATGGTCGGGTGTCCGATCCGGAACGTCATGACAGCGTGAGTCCCCGACGGCAGCAGCGCGGACATCGCGGGCGTGAAGTCGGCCGGCAGTCCGGCGGACGTCTCGCGGTCGATGCGTTCGGGGACCTGGCACAGCGGCTGCACGGCCAGGCCCTCGTCGGTCGCGGAGAGGTGCAAGCGCTGCCAGGCGCGTCCAGCGGCCAGTCGGTAGCTGCGGTCGGCCGGGTTGCGGACCACGATGGCACCGAACGCGGCCGCTGTCGGGACCTGGATCGTGCGCATCCCCTTGAGCCACCCGTCGTTGTTCTGCTGCTGGGTGACCGGGACGATCTTCGACAGGGCCCGGATCAGCGGCGTCTGGCCGGACGGGTCGATGGTGATGCCGTCCTTCTTCGTCTGGATCTCGTCCCAGCTGCTGCGGTACCAGACGTAGTCGTCGGTCGACTGCTGCCGGTCCGCGATGATCGCCTCGGTGGCGCGCAGGGTGAGTTCGCCGAAGGCGGCCTTTTCGGCGTCGCGGGTGAACCACACGAGCCCGAGACCGGGAGCGTCTACGAGGGCGCCCAGCGCGTCGAGCTGTGCCTGGGCCACGGGCCGGGAGGTGTCGTACGCCCCCCGGTTCGTGTGGCGATGCGCGATGGCGGCGTACAGCGGTGACGCGGCAGCATCTGTCGCGCTCAGGTCGATGCGGGCGATGTGGGTCGGGTCGCTCGGCTCGGGCAGCAGGGTCACTGTGGTTGCGGCGCCGTGGGCAGGGCCGGCAAGGACCAGGTTCTCCAGCGCACACCCCAGGCTGATGTCCAGCTCGCGCCGCAGGGGGTCCATGGCACCGATGGTGCGGGTCATGTCCGCGAACAAGTCGATGCGGGTAGGGCTCACCCGGAAGAGCCAGGGCTGGGTGTTGTGGGCGTTGGCGGCCAAGACCGCCGCGCTGACCAGGGCGAGGGTGCCGTCGCCCGGCGCGTCGAGTGCGTCCCAGGCGGCGTAGGCCGGGCCGGTTCCCGTGGCGAAGACCCCGCCGTCGACAGCCTTCCATGTCAGGCCGGCCGCGCCGGCCACGGCGAGCGTGCCGACTCCGATCCCGACCATTCCCAGGAAGCCGCGGCGACCCAGCCGCGGTCCGGGCACCATCTCGGGACTCGATGTGGTGGGCCGGGTTTCCTTGCTCGACTGCTTCGCCACGGTGGCACTCCTTCGTTGACTGGGTAGGGAGGATCAGGGGCGCCGTGTGGGGAAGCGTCTCGATCTGATTAGTGATCTTACTCTAATTAGAGTCGAAACTCTAATTAGACCTGTGAGGTCGTGGGCCCGTGATGTGATCGAAGCGGATCGGTGCTGCGGTGTGCCCTCCGCCCGCCGGCATCGGGTTGTCGATACCAGCTAAGTAGTGCTTATGCTCTAAGCATGTTGCGCACCCCGACCACCAGCAGCGCGCGTCGAACGCGTGACCGGATCCTGGATGCGGCTCTGGAGCTGTTCAACGAGCGCGGGACTTCGGCGGTGACCACCAACCATGTCGCCGCCCATGCCGGCATCAGCCCCGGCAACCTGTACTACTGGTTCAGCGATAAGGACGAGATCATCCGGGAGCTGTACGCGGGCTTCGCAGGAGCGTACGAAGAGATGTGGAGTGCCGCCGAGGCCAACCTTGTGGACGTGACCCCAGGGGAACTCCTGAGGCGATTGGCGGCCGGTGCGGCCCTGTCTCATCGCTACGCGTTCCTGGGTCGCGAGCTTCTCGGGTTGCTCCACAGCGATCCACTCCTGGCCGCTGAGTACCGCACGGTGTGGGGCCGACGAACCGCAACTTTCGATGCCCTGGCTCGACGGTGGCGGTCGACCGGTGTCCTCCGGCCCCTCAACGACCAAGGCATGGCCGACCTCATCCAGGCGTTGTGGGTGATCGCCGAGACGTGGCTGGCCGTGGGCGAGCTGTCCGGGACCTCTGTTGAGACGGCTGACGGCGAACGGCTCCTGCGCCTCGTGCTGGAGCCGTATCTGCTCCCGGCCGGATCACAGGTGACCTCTCGCTGACGGGACGCAGACCTCTCAGCGAGCCATAACCTGCATCACGGCGGGGAGGTTGAGGAATCTCGGTCACAGCTCGCGAACCTCGGCAGCTCACCATCCGAGACAATCGGTAGCCGCTGTCCGGCAGCGCGGCACGGCGTTGCGCGGTCCTATGCCGCTGGCCGTCTAGGTCTTCCGACGACAGACCCTTGGCGCTGCGCTCACAGCGTCGCCACAACGTCGTGCAGGGCTCCTGCTCGTAGGCGGGAGTGTGCTCTTTCTGGTCAGGGTCGCGGTTCTGCTGCTGGTTCCCAGATCGGAGGCTGCATTCGGCTGGTACGCCTACGCGCCGCTGACGGACACTGCCTTAACGTGGGCTTTCGTCTTCCTCGATCCGACTCATTGGTCGGCCGTCGTGGTCGGCATTGTGGGTCTGGTCGTCGTCGCCTTTGCTGACGCGTCGCGCAATCCGAGTCCTTCAACGCGTCAGTCAGAGTCCCGCTCTCCACATGAGATGCCGGGCCCGACCAGGCGGCCTGGTCAAGTCCAGTGAGGCCCACCAGCAAGAAGCCTTGTCCCCACAAGGACGGGGGTTTCCGGCTTCCCGACGGGGTAACTTTGGGGTAACAACAATGAGGCTCGCGGATCCAGTCTTGCGCCAAGACCTGGATCGCAGCGGCGACGTCGGAACGGTGTTCACGATCGACCATCGGCAGCCTGATCGTGACCGCCCGACGTTGCACTCCGGGGAGCCTGAAGCGCACCCCAATTACGTGGACGCTGGCGACCCAGGCCCTGAACACCCAACGCACAAAGTGAAATCCAGATCCACGCGGCCAGATCCCGGGTCACTGCTACCCGTGGAGGACGATGCGCATCGGGTACTTGCTTTGAGAGAAGCTTGGGCACTATTGGGCACGAACTTGGCCGAGCGACTCGGCTGGGAGCGCGTTTCCCCTAGCCACGCGGGGTTTCCAAGGGTGGGCCTAACTGGACTTGAACCAGGCACATGAGCTCTCAGAATATGCCCCTGACAAGGCCAAACATAGCGTGACACCTCACTGGTTTCGGGCTCGTGCAATAGCCGTGCAGTATCGAGGGCTGAGATTCACGTCTCGCAATTGCACGGCTGGTCAGGCGACCGGATCTAGCTTGCGCACCGTCGGCAGTCCGGCGGCCCTTTCGGCGGCTAGGTCATGGGCCGACTGCATCGCCAGCCAGGCACGTGCCGTGCCGACGCCGGCCTCCTCCAACCGGACGGCGAGGTTCGGGCTGACCCGAGCGTGCCCATGAAGCACCCGGCTCAACGTCACCCTCGAGATGCCCAGCCGCGATGCCGCCTCACCCACGCTCAACCCGAGGTCGGCCAGGACGTCCTCGCGCAGGATCTCGCCGGGATGTACCGGAGTCTTCATCACCATGTCCTCACCCTCCTCAGTGGTAGTCCTGATAGTCGACGAGCTCGACGTCGCCATCCACGAATCTGAACGTGATCCGCCAGTTTCCGTTCACCCAGATCGACCAATGGCCGGCGAGATCGCCCTTGAGCTGGTGTGTACGGAACGACGGGATCGCGAGGTCTTCGGCAGTCTGGGCTACGTCGAGCAGCGACAGGATGCGCAGCAGTTTCGGGACGTGGTCGGCCTGGACGCCCCGCTTCGAGCCCTCGTGGTACAGCCGCTCCAGGCCTTTGTGTCGGAAGCTGACGATCACAGATCGACTGTAACGCGTACCGCTACGCGATACAAGATGTCGGGCAAGGTGGAGCATCTTGGCCTACTTCGACCGGCCCGGCACCCCCACGGGCCGACGGAGGCGATCAACGGCCGGCTCGAGCACCTCCGCGGCACCGCCCTCGGGTTCCGGAATCTGACCAACTACATCGCCAGATCACGCCTCGAGACGGGGGGATTCAGAAACCGACTACACCGTCGATTGTGATGAACCTCGTTGACACTGGCGCTGGCCCCGATCGATACGGGGAGAACCCCGTCGTCTGGCTCGCGGAAGCCCTCGAGCAGGTCGGTGTGCGGCACCTTCGGCACGCGGGGGTGCACCGGTACCTGTTCCCCCTCGGGACGCCGACGGGCCGGCGACGGCTCCGTCCCGGGCTGGCCAGTACCCGGCTGTACCCGAAGCGCATCGACCTCGCCGCCTGACTGCGTCGCCGCGGTCGTCCGCCGCCCGCGGCATCTGCGAAATGCCGCAGCCCTAGGGTCAGCGCTGAATGCGCCGTGGTTGGTCGAGGAGTTCAGCCACATGGCGTGCGACCCAGACGTCGAACGACTGCGCCCACTCCATCGAGAGGCCGGAATTCACGAGCACAGTGTCGTCCACCACCCAGAAGTACAGGCGAATGTCATCGCCGTATCCGCCACCGGTAATGAAGTACCCCTGCGCGCCGCCACCGCTGATCGTCAGAATCTCGCTTGTCAACAGTTCTACCGGACCCCAGATGCCCTTGGCGGTGTGAGGGATAGTCTGGGGGAAGCCTTTCCACCAGGTCCCGTCGCCGAGAAGGTGCAGGCCCCTCGGGAATGCCCAGCACTCGCCTGTCCGGACGACCTTGGGGTTACCCATGAAGGTCGGCTCCCGAATGTAGCCCACCGGTGTGCTGGGCACCTTGTTCGAGACGAGGGATCGCACTGCGTCTGCTCCTACCCGGACGAGCGTCGTGTCGAAGATGGTGCCGAAGTGGCCCAATTCCATCTCGTCCCGTTGGTTGGCTCGTTCCGCGGCGCGGCGGGCCCTGAGCCCCTGCTGAACAAGGTCATCGAAGTTGCTCACACGGGCAATCCTGGCTCATCTCTGTGCATTCCGCACTGTTTCTCGCCGTCTGGGGCGGACAGGGGGCAGATGTGCGAAACGTTCCTCGATGAGTAGGCCCGCCCGTGTTGTTGCCGGCGGCGATCAGGTCTGCCGGGTCCGTGCCGTCGGACAGCTGGGCCAGAGGGGATGGTGGCCGTGGGGCCCCCGCGCCTGCCCACGAGGCCGGACGAGGGCGTCTTGTCGTTCTCGTCGGAGCACCGTCGATGCACCGGCAAACCCCCGGATGTCACCTGGGATCGTCCCCTAGGTAGTGTCTGGGTCGCAGACAGTTCGGAGCCCAAACCGAACCCGGCGCCCCTCGTCCCCCAGGTCGAGGGGCGTTCTGCGTCTCGCGTCGGCGCCGGGTGATCGCACCAACCCCAAGACGCCCTCTCCTCGTCCCGTCGAGGAGAGGTCGTCTCTCTTGCTCCGCGGTGGGATGCCCGGGTCGGCGGAGCGCAAAGACCGATCGACCGACGAGACGATCGGATCGCCGACAGCGACAACGTGCTCCCGACATCATGAACTTGCGTTCCGGGTGCGTCGATGGCGAGAAGGTTAAGAGCACCACGCTGCTATCGAACTGGCCAGCGATGTCGACAGCGATGGCGGTCCAGCTGGATGTCGAAGGGTAGCCCGGACCAGCGCGCGCGAGTTCGGCCAGCTGGGCGCAGGTGGGGGACTTCGACTTGATGGATCAGTGTGGCAGCCGATGAGTCCTCATGCCGCGCCGCCGCCAGACACCGACTGGCGGTCGGGCCTCTATTCGCCCCGCGCGGTGAATAGTGTGGACGGCGACGATTGAGGAGGCGTGCGGTGAAGGCTGTTGTCGTGTACGAGTCGCTGTGGGGCAACACCGCGGCGATAGCGAGGGCCATCGCCGAGGGGATCGGGAACGGAGCGCAGGCGCTGTCAACGGCAGAGGCGACCCCCGAGGTATTGGCCGGTACGGACCTGATCGTGGCGGGGGCACCGGTGTTGGCGTTCCACATGTCATCGGACCGGATCCGCGCGGACATCGCAGCTCGTCCTGAGCCTGGCGCTCCGCCGCCCGACCTGTCCCATCCCTCTTTGCAGTCCTGGCTGGAGACGCTGGCTCCCGGGACGGCGCCCTGCGCCGCGTTCGACACCGAGGTACGCGGGCCGTTCGGCAAGGCCGCCCCGACGATCGCGAAAGCACTCCAGACGAAGGGCTACCGCCTCCTGGAGCCGGGCGAAGGGTTCGTTGTGTCCGGCAAGTACGGACCGCTCCGCGCCGGCGAACTCCAACGCGCCACCCACTGGGGAGAAAGCCTCCGAAGCCAGGTGGAGCACGCCATCTGATCGGCACCTGAGACTAGATCAGGCGACCTACAGGCCGCCGGATCCCCGGCGGATCAGAAGGTGCAGGCTCGTATCGGCTCGAGCTTGTGCTTCAACCCGGCCCAGATCTTGCGCACCATGCGGGGCCCGAGCAGCCTGACCTAGGCGCGCTTGCCGTCGGGACCATCCTCGCCGCGACGTTCGCGCGAGCCGCCATCGGCTCCCTGAACAGCTTGACGAGGATCGGCCTCATCTGGTCCCCGGGGAGCGATCTGATGGGCTGGGCTTCGCCCTCTTCTAACCCTCATGGACCTGCTGGTCGCCTACGCGTCGATGGTCGGGCTTCTCGCACAGGCCCAGCTCGACGGCCGACTCCACATCCGTCCCGCGAGGGTCGTCGCAGCGTCCGAGCCGCTCACCGCACCCGCCAGACAGGCCGTACAGGCGGCCTGGGGCGAATCTGTCGTGATCGACAGCTACGCAGCGACCGAGACCGCAAGCATTGCGTCGACCTGCTCCCAGGGCGGATGGCACCTGTGCGAAGACTTCGTGATCGTCGAGCCTGTGACCGAGGACTATCGCCCCGTCCCCGTTGGCGTCACTGCTGACAAGGTTCTGGTCACCGTGCTCTTCTCGCGAACGCTGCCGCTGATCCGCTACGAGCTGACGGATTCCATCCGACTCTCCGAGAAGCGCTGCGCGTGCGGCCTGCCGTTCGCGCTGCTCGAGGCAGTAGAGGGCCGCACCGAGGACACCCTCTCGCTGGCCGGGCTTCACGGCCCGGTCCGCGTCCACCCCAACGTCTTCCACAACACTCTGGAGGCCGTTGCGCCGAACGGGTGGCAGGTCGAGCAGCAGCCGTCCAGATTGCTGGTTCGCCTCGTCGCCCCCGCCGCGGACCCGGAGCTGGTCCGTCGACGCATCCTGGATGCCTTGGCCGACCTCACCATCCAGACCGTGGCGGTCGACGTGGTCGCCGTGACCGCGATCGAACGGACCAGGCTCGGCAAGACCCAGCTGGTCAAGGCCCTCCCCGCCTAGCCGGCCCTCCTGGTCAGCGCGAGAAACCTAGGACCGAACCACTTCGACTCGATCGACCTGGCAGTCGATCTGACGGGCCGCTGCGGGAGTGTTGAGGCTAGGACTGTCCGTACCGCTCAGGGTCGGAGTCGAAGTCCTTCGCGCACCCCTTGGAGCAGAAGTAGAACGTGGTGCCCTCGTGCTCGCGGGTTGCGGCGGCGGTCGTGGGATCGATCTTCATGGCGCAGATGACGTCGACGACTCGTGGGGATGACTGCTTCTTCATGCCGAACATGGATGTCTCTTCCGATGGGTGCGGGTGCAAAGCGGGCAGAGGCTCAGAGCTTGCTCTTGGCGGTCTTCAGCAGGTCCGCGGGGTCGAGCCACATGGAGGGGTATTCGGCTTGCCAGCGTTCGATGCCGTTGCCGTCGATGAGTACGAAGCCATGGCCGGGGAGGTTGGCGTGCATCCCCTTGCCGAGGACGTCGTAGGCCTTGGAGACGGTCCCGTCGTCGAGGAGGTAGGGCGTCTTGACCCCCATGCTGTCCAGGTCGGGCTGGATCTGGGCCCGGGTGTTCATCACGATGGGCAGGACGGTGATGCCTGCCTCGGCGAAGCCGGGGTTCTTCTCGATGCTGGCCATCTGCTGGGTGCATGCGCCGCAGCCGGCTCCCTCGTTGAAGTAGAGGATGACGGTCTTGCCGCGGTAGTCGGACAGGGAGACAGTCGTACCAGCCGTGGTCTTGAGGGTGAACACAGGCGCCTGGACCGCGGAGGTGCTGTCGGTGGGACGCGCGCTCCACAGCCCATAGCTGACCAGGATCGCGGCAATCAGGGCGCCTGCTCCGATGCTGATGCGAGTGATCAGTCGCTTCTTGGCCTTCTTGGCCTGTGCACGGGCGAGCTCCTGCTTGAGTCGCAGGCGCTCGGTCTGTCGGGCGTTGGTCTTCTCTGTCTTGGTGGCCATGGTCAGTTCCTGTGTGCGAGGTGGTCGTCGGTGGTGATGTCGTGGGTGTCGGGCTGCGGATCGGTAATCGCATCGGTGTCAGCGGAGTCGGATGGTGGCGTCGCGCGTGTGCGGTTGCGCAGGGTGAACCAGACGAACAGCGCCGCCAGTAGGAGGAGGCCGATCCCGAGAACCGGTTCGGGGATGGGGGCGAGCCAAGCGAGGACCGTCTTCGCGAACTGGGTCACACCGTCGCCCGCGGTCCGCTGGAACCAGTTCGCGGTGCCGGTCATGGTCGGGGACTGCGCCAGCGAGATGATCCCGACGCCCATCGCGAGGAAGGCTGCCGCGACGCCG
>Ga0209430_1002793_pt1 | contig 10815 bp, 9 predicted proteins | sample BarGraIncub1133A_FD_184504 | JGI IMG/M metagenome (GOLD analysis project Ga0209430, IMG submission 184504) | Arctic peat soil microbial communities from Barrow, Alaska - Barrow Graham LP Incubations 11-33A (SPAdes) (version 2) | ecosystem: Environmental > Terrestrial > Soil > Wetlands > Peat... | reverse complement strand
AGCAATTTGAATTTGCTGTTGTTTCCTTCTACAAATCCTGAGCTTACAGAATAGGATATTGCATTCTTGACGGGGGCGATATCCTTTTTTATTCCATTACAAAAAGGCTTTATTTCACTATATTCATATTTCTTCAAAAAGTCTTCCAGCTTATTCGGTTCAGCACCCATTATAGTGCTATGAAATTCTTTAAAAATAGATTCCACCCGAGCAGCTACCGGATATTTTTCTTTTACCATATCGATATACATGCCTACTTTTTCATCTTTTTTGACTTTAGGATTACATGTCAATAAATATTTTAAGATTTCTGTCCGCTTTAAAACGATAACATCTTGTGAAATAACCCATTCCATCAGATACTTTGCGTTGAATGGAGCTCGATCCGGGAAGTTGTTTTTTCCTATGAGGTAAATATAGGTCTCTAGTTTTCGCTTGCTTTCATGAAAGCCGGGCTGTCGCTGGATATAAAAATATATCGTCTCAGTGCTACGACCGTCATCCATCATTTTAAAAATGATATTTAACCAATCATTCATGGTTGATTCTCGCTTTTTATAGTTTCTTAGCGAATCCAAACTGTTAATCTCCAATTCTGGTATTTCGACATATTTTTTGGCTGTGGGTAGTGCTATTTGAAACCTTTCTGCGATGTTCTTTATCTTTTTCTTTTCCAGACTGTTCCAATAGCCTTGTATTTCACGGATTAATTGCTGTTTTTTTTTCGGCTTTCTGCCTGAACAACATATTGTTTTTTTGTAAGCAAGTGATTTTTATTATCATATGTACGTTCGGAACCATCTGGATTCTTGGGCGGTGTATTGTCGTAATGCAATGAAGCGATATATTCTTCCTCAGGTCTCTTTTCCAGTAATACCTTCTCAGGCGCATTATCCAGTATTTTACCATCCCGGATATAGACACTGGATGGCATCTCTTCTTTGAAAATATCTTTCAAATACCCAAGAAGGTTTTGAAGAAGATGAAAGCGGTCTGCTACCTGAATGCATTCAGGTAGCATCTCATTGATTGCCGCAGCATACGCACTGGCACGATCTCTGGCTACCAGCCGAATCTTTTTGTGACCTTTCAGCCACTCTTTCAATGAGTCTGCATCTCTGCCATTAAGAAGCGCTATAAGATGATGATCTTTTAAATCATAGATAGCTGTGGCATAGGTCTGTCCTTTTCGAATGGCTACATCGTCAATCCCCACTTCCTCCACATCAGGATTATCAACAAACTCAATACGGTCATACAAGCGCTGAATGGAGTCATTGCTTATTTGAACGCCCAGAAGAGACAAAACTTTACTAGCCCCCTCGTTGCTTAGGAACATAGATACGCCAAGTATAAGAGAATTCAAAGAGTCTGTACGTACCTGTGAGGCTTTTGCAAAAGGTAGATCTTCCATAAACACTTTACAGTTGCAGTCCGGGTTCTGGCATTCATACTTGTACACGTTAGTGTGCAGGAAAGTCTGCTTGCAATGTATGGGGGTATCCTGCATAGTGCGTTGATATGTTGCGTGTAAAACAGTACTTTCTTTGCCGCATTCAGGGCATTTGCAACTATGCGGTTTTGACTTAACATAAATATGCAAGGTTTTTTGGTCCTCTCTATGATCATATATAAAATGGTTTTGATCTAGAAGGAACGAATAATCCTGTGTTTCATGATACTTCATTTCATCATCACATCCTTATATTTGATACCTTATTATACCATAAATACCCAAATATTAGAAGTGTTAAATCAAAGAAAAAGCAGATTTTTTTATACCTGCTTTTTCTTCATGTACCCAAAATTCAGAAAGAACCACAGAAACTATATCTTTTGGGGATAAAATTTCAGACAAAATGGCTGAGGTTGCAGGAAGTTGGCATTTCATAATTTCTTTTGGTGTAATTCTTTTGTTCTGGATTATTTTAAATACTTATGTTTTATTTAAATCATTTGATCCATATCCTTTTATTCTTCTTAATTTAGTACTGTCATGCATTGCAGCATTACAAGCTCCTGTAATTATGATGAGCCAGAACAGACAGGAAAAGAAAGATAGGATTCGTGCTGAAAATGACTATAAAATAAATTTGAAATCAGAACTAATTGTAGAAGATTTGCATAGCAAACTTGATAAGTTAATTAGTAATCAGGAACGTATCATTCTGCGATTGGATGAAATCGATAACACGAAGTAATCTAAAAATTAGCATGCATAATTGCAGGGATAGTTTTATGCTGCAGTTGCAAAGCATGATAACTTTTATTGTGTTAATTAGTAAATACCCCAGCTAATTAGTCCATGTAATGACTATTTCCCAGCACCAGTCAAATTAATTATGTAGGATAGATAACAAGATTTATATTAAAAAGTAAACCTCGTTTCTGCTAAAATAAATACTAGCAGAAATGGGGCTTTAAATATGGTGAAATGCTGGTGAGTCCCTCATTTAGCAGGAAGTATGTCAATTATACACCCCTTCCCCTCCCTTACCTTTGCTGTACTAATGGAGAAAATAAAGCACTAATTTGTACCAGGAGTTAAGGCGGAATTACAAATCAGGAATATATTTTAGGTATAAAATGTTATGTTAGAATGCAAAGCACCATTTTTTATGGTTTCTACGTTACTAAATTCCTAAATATATGGTATAATATATGTGTAAGGGTTTTTTTCAACTGCCTGACTCCGATATTGGTATGAATTATTCGGAACTATAGAGCCGGAAACTTAATTAATGAGTTGCCTGCTGTTTTTATATTTGTATAGCGAAAAGAGGATATAATGAGTAATGCGAATTTGCAAAAGTTAGTTGACAAAGCTGGTGAAATGGCTATGCATAATATTTGGGGAGAAAAAGCACACAAAATCAATGTTGCAATCCTCAAGTTAGATCGTAATAATTGTGCTGCATGCACAAGGTTAGCAAAGTACTATAAGCTTAATGATAATATTGCTGAAGCAAAAAATATGTATTTAAAGGCTTTAGATATTGAACCAGAAAACCGTGGAGCCCTTAACAATTTGAATGATTTTGAAAGAGATCAAAACGAAAATGAATATGTTGACAAAATAAAAACCATCGGAGAGTTGTTCAAGGATGGGCATAAGTGTCTGCTAAAAGGTAAATTCAAGCTCGCTGAGAAACTATTTTCAAAAGCTTACAGTATTGAGCCATCATTAACATACGCTGCTAGTCTAGCTACTGTATATAAAAAAACGGGCAAATTTGATGACATAGAGAAATTATATACACAGCTCATTGAAGAAAACCAAATACCAGAGGATGTTGAAGCTATAAATAGTGAATTTAAGCTGTTACGGATGAATACAAAAATTGTGTTTGAATAATCCGTGGGGGTCAATTAAACATAAATGTGTTTAGACTTGTACCAAAGTATCATAAATATTAGATCGGAGGTGGTTTATATGGGAGATAAAAGCCCAAATAAACGGGAAAAGAAGAAGAAGAAGTCAGATAAGAAAATAATTGTTCCTACATCATCGCTGCCTTCAGCGAACAAACCAAAATAGATTTATTTGTGTAAAAGTAATTATAAGTGATTCAATAATTGGAAATAATGTTTATATAGGTACTAGCAGAAGAATTATTGGAAGTATGCTATGGCATTGGGTTGAGGATTCTTTAGACAATGCTTTTCCCCCATGGTCATTGTTTAAGGCATATGAAGTACTAAAAATATAGAATGCAGATATGAGGAGATAATTATATGATATATCCATCAATCGGTTCATTGTTAGAGAAAGTAGACAGCAGATATACGCTGTGTATTCTTGTGGGTAAGAGGGCAAGGCAGTTGACAGACGGTGCACAGGAGCTTACTAAGTGCGATTGTCATAAGGCAGTAACTATCGCAACAAACGAGATTAATGAAAGTAAGATAACTTACGTAAGAGCTAATAGTGACCTTAAATAGTTATTATGGTGCAGAAGATAAATATATTGCTCTTGCTAAAATAGATTGGACGAATTACTAGACGAGCTTAAAAAATATTCGGCTTAAATGCGAAATTAACGATATTTTGAAATATGTAATAACAATATTTAGAACACATTCGTATTCGTATATAATCTGGAAATAATTTTACTTTAACCTTGTATAAAGAGGTAGAATGTGTTAAACTGAACAAGCTAATTATAATATATAACTAATGGATTGATTTATTTTTGACAAAACCTCCTTTGATTGATTTGGAGAGAGCTTGCCTCAGGAATTTTTAAATCCAAATAATTAAGGAGGTATATAGACATATGGCAGATAAGACGATTACATGCAGGGATTGTAATTCAACTTTCGTTTTCAATGAAAGTGAACAAGCATTTTACAAGGAAAAGGGTTTTGAAAACGAGCCACAAAGATGTCCTGATTGCAGAGCAGCTAAAAAGCAACAGCAAAGAGGAAATAGAGGCGGCAGCAGCAATGGCGGCGGCGGAAACGGTAATAGAAGCTTTGGCGGCGGCGGAAATAGGTGGTAATTAAAAAAGGAGAGTATTAACTCTCCTTTTTTAATAAGCTTCGGCAAATGGTAGCAATATCAGTGCTGAAGTGCCAACAACAGAGCTAAAACATATATAAAAGTGGATTGCTTTTTTATGATCCACTTTTATAATATTCTTCAACAGTATAATAATGGTAAATTTGGAATAATTGCTAAGGAGGCGTTCAATATTAGAAAAAACGAATTGCTTATGAATGAGGATATTAGAGATAAGGAAATCCGACTTATTGATTCTGATGGTTCTATGCTGGGTGTTGTACTTACAATAGATGCTCAGAAGCTAGCTGACTCAAAAAATTTGGATCTTGTTAAAATAGTACCAAATGCAGTACCACCAGTGTGTAAAATCATAGATTATGGGAAAAGTGTATTTGAACAGGCTAAAAAAGAGAAAGAAGCTAAAAAGAATCAGAAGGTTGTAGCTCTAAAAGAAGTAAGATTATCTGCAACAATTGAAGATCATGATTTTGAATTTAAAGTAAAAAATGCATATAAGTTTTTGCAGGATGGCGATAAAGTTAAAGCAAGTATAAGGTTTAGAGGCAGGGAAATGAGATATACCGTAGCAGGGAAAGAAGTTCTTGCAAAGTTTGCCGAAGCGGTAAAAGATGTTGGAATTGTTGACAGAATACCAAAGCTAGAGGGCAAGAGTATGACAATGATAATGAATCCTAAAAAACCGTAAGAGCAATTATTATTAATTGGAAACATATCGTTCAGGGATATTTAAGACTCAGATTCATATAAGCATCTCTGTTAAGACTGTTGTGGTCAATGAATTGAACGAAAACAGGATTACTTATGTAAGAACAAAATGTGATATTAAATAGGTAATTAACTGAATGATTTCAAGATATATCTGTTTTAAATATACTTATGAAAGCACAGTCAAAATTTTGACTGTGCTTTTTTGCTGTCTTTAGGAGCGACTGATTTACATGGTTGATAAAAAGCTCTGTAAGGATGACTGAGGTATACGACAACGAGGAATACTACTTATTAGTTTAGTTTGAAAAAATGTTGCTACGATGTTATGAAAGGAGCTTGCCAAATGAGCATAGGATATGCGTGTTTGACCGTTGGAGTGCCACAAACTGCTCTAAAAAGCTGCATAAGCAAAAATGCAAGCAACGAAAAACTGTTGGACTTAATTTCCTACAATTTGAATTCTCTTGAAAATACAATTGATTATAATATTGAAAACGACATAAGGCTTTTCAGGATTAGTTCTGATTTAATACCATTTGGTTCAAGTCCTGTGAATAACCTCCCATGGTGGGATGTATTTGCCTCTCAACTTCTATTGATTGGGAAAAAAATCAGAACTAGCGGTATGAGGGTTTCTATGCATCCCGGACAGTATACTGTATTGAACTCTCCCCATAAAGAAGTTGTAAAAAGGGCTATTGAAGATTTGAATTATCACACACTAGTGTTGGATAGCCTTGGTGTGGGAGTAGAACATAAGATTGTGTTGCATATTGGAGGCATCTATGATGATAAAAGGATGGCGATACAGCGGTTTGTAACAACTTACCATGGACTGTATGATGCAGTTAAGCAACGGGTTGTTCTGGAGAATGATGATAAATCCTATAATATATATGATGCGCTGGAAATAGCTACAATTCTGAAGGCACCCATTATTTTTGACAATCTGCATAATAAAATGAATTCTTGCGACGAGCAAAAGAGTGAGTTCTACTGGATCAATGAGTGCAAAAAAACATGGCAGAAAAAGGATGGTCATCAAAAAATGCATTATTCCCAGCAAGATCTAAAAAAGAAAGCTGGATCGCATTCTAGTAGCATACGGATTACTGAGTTTATGAGTTTTTACGAAGAATTAGATAGAAAAGACATTGATATAATGCTTGAAGTGAAGGATAAAAATCTTTCGGCGTTAAAATGCATTAATTGCACAACGGCAGATAAAAATATCAAAGCGCTTGAGCTTGAGTGGAGCAGGTATAAATATAAAATTCTTGAAAATTCACCGTCAGATTATGTAGAAATTCGAAAATTACTCCAAAACAAAAACAATTACCCTGATATTTCGTTTTATAATTTGATAGAAGGAGCTCTTCGAAAGGAAAGTATAGCTGAAAATTCCATAAATGCTGCTCTGCACATATGGGGGTATTTTAAAGGAACTGCATCAGATAAAGAAAGAATAAGTTTTTTAAAGAGTATTGAAAATTATAGACAAGGAAAAACTTCCAATAATGCGATTAAAAATAGCTTGTTGAAAATGGCTGTTAAATACCAGAAATCGTACCTTTTGGGCTCCTACTATTTTGTGATTTAAATAATAACTTCTAAAAATTTGAGAAGGCGTAGACGTGCTTAAATTTGATAATGCTTAAAGTGAATATTTGGACATGCTAAAAACGAATAAAACAAATGACGAATAGCAAAAATATTATTTAAGAGTTTAATAATAAAACACAATTTTGTGGGAAGGTATTATGTAGTTATTCATAATTATCAACTGAGGGTTTATTATGGAAGCAAAGAAAGCTATTGAAATAGTTACAGCTGCAGGTGAAATACTTTTGAGCAATGGAGCTGAAGCATACAGAGTAGAAGAAACAATTACAAAAATATGTAATTCCTATGGACTACGTGGTGAATGCATTTCAACATCAACTGGTCTTTTTATTTCTGTTGTAGCCGCAGACGGGGAGATGGTTACCTCAGTAAAAAGAATTAAAGTAAGACTGGTTGATCTCTATAAAATCGAGCTAGTAAATTCTTTTTCGAGAGGATTGATTAATAAGCCTGTATCCTATGAGGAAGCTAAAAAAATATTAAAAGAGATTAATAATGCACCAAATTACAAACTTGGAGTTAGGCTGATGGCAGCATGCATGACATCATTTATATATACTCTTTTCTTTAATGGAACTATTTTTGATGCTTTGACATCAGCCATTATCAGTATTGGAATATATCTAATGCTTGAAAAAATATCTGAGGTTGGTTTTTTCCAGTTTTTAGAATACTACCTTTCTGGTTTTATAATAGGAATAGTTAGCTTTACTGTGGAAATTTTAATACCAGCAATAAATAAAGATAATGTTATAACTGGGTCAATTATAGTTCTTCTTCCTGGAGTTGCACTAACAAATGGGATAAAGGATTTACTTTATGGTGATTTTGTTTCAGGTACGGCAAAGTTTGGTGAAGCAATGCTTATTATAATTGCTATGAGTTTCGGAATAGGAACAGCACTTTCATTATTTTTGAAATGGATGTGAATAAATGTTAAAACAGACCATACTAGCATTTTTTGGCAGTATATTCCCAGTTATACTATTTAACATAGATAGAAAAAAAGTTTTTTGGGCTGGTCTTAGTGGGGTTGTAGGATGGGTCGTGTATTCACTCATATATTATAGTACTAATAGCCCAGCAATGCCTTCTTTTTTTGGAGCTTTTGCTGTTGGAATATATAGTGAAGCTATGGCTAGAAAATTTAAAACTCCTGCTTTCGTATTTTTAATACCAGGTATATTTCCCCTTGTTCCAGGGATTACTGCCTATAATACTTTAAGATTTATTGTAGAAAACAATATATCTGAAGCCTTTAATAAAGGAATTCAGACTGTTGTCGTTGGTGGTGACATAGCCTTTGGAGTAATGCTCTCCACTGCAATATTTAAATTCATTTCTAAAATAAGAAGTAAATCACGTAGTTCTTAGAAAGAGTAAAAAATATTACAAAATAATAATAATACTCTATAAAATTCTAATTGGAGGATGTTTACCATCTGATGTGATTGATTTCAAGGCCGTTGTAGAAAGCAACAAAGCAATAACAAAATAACTGAGCAACATCATAAGGACAGGAAAGTAAGCGACGCAAATCATGCGTCAGCCCCAATCAGATATGTAGCCTGGTAGTAATTAGTGCGAAGAAATTATAAAATCAAAAAAGTACCCTAAAAGATAGACTTTTATATTATTGACTATCGTATAGGGTACTTTTTTTGTACTTGAGTCGTAAGTTCTATTAAAACTTCTTTTACTTAATTGTTACTAGTCTTTTTTTAGCTGCCCTCATAAATATTTTAACTATTTCATTAACTATTAATGGAATTAAAGCAAATACTATAACTATACCCCAATCACTTAAGCTTAAGCTATGTACCTTAAATGCTTTTGCAAGGAAGGGGATATATATAACTCCAAGCTGAAGAATAAACCCTATAATAAATGCACCAACCAGGTATATATTAGAGAATAAACCAATTTGGAATATCGACTTAGTAGGGTTTCGCATTGCAAATGAATAGAATAACTGAGAAGCAGCAAGTACAACAAAGGACATCGTTCTAGCATATGTGAGTGCCTCTTCAGGTATGTTTTTTGAGCCTAGGTTATATCCATGTTCATGCAGCCCAAAGTAGAAGGCTAGTAAAGTTAATATACCTATTAATGTACCCCCGATAATTGCTCTAATTCCTGCTCCATTTGAAAAGAAGCTCTCTTTAGGGTCTCTTGGCTTTTGTTTCATAACATCCTTATCACCAGGGTCTAAACCCAGTGCAATAGCCGGTAGTGTATCTGTTATTAGATTTATCCAAAGAATCTGTGTCGGCAATAGCGGTATTGGCCAAAGGAACACAATAGAGGCAAATATTGTAATAACTTCTCCTAAGTTGCAGGACAGTAGGAATATAACAGTTTTCTTTATGTTATTATAGATGTTTCTACCCTCTTCAATAGCACTAACTATCGTTGTAAAGTTGTCATCTGTCAATATTATATCACTTGCACCTTTAGATACATCGGTTCCGGTTATACCCATCGCAACACCTATATCAGCATATTTTAATGAAGGAGCATCATTTACACCATCACCAGTCATAGATACAATATTTCCTTGTGCTTTGAAGGCTCTTACTATTTTAACTTTATGCTCTGGAGACACCCTGGCAAACACTCTGTAATCATTGATTCTTCTTGAGAATTCTTCATCTGAAAAATCATCTATTTCAGCACCTGTTAAGCTCTGCTCTATTGAATCTGCGATTCCGAGCTCTTTTGCAATTGCTACTGCAGTATTTTTATGGTCACCAGTAATCATTATAGGTGTAATACCTGCAATTTTTGCTTCCACTATAGAGTCCTTAACTTCGAGTCTTGGAGGGTCTATCATACCGACTAGTCCGAGGATAGTTAATTCTTTTTCCATGTCTTCTGGTTCTATTAGGCTACTTGTGTCCTTAAAGGCAACTCCGAGAATCCTTAAAGCATCATCAGACATTTCTTCAGCTAGCTTCAAATAGTTTGCTTTCATATCTTCTGTTAATGGAACTATCTTGCCATTAACAAGAGCACTATTCGAAATTTTCATTAAATTGTCTAGTGCACCCTTGGTATGAACTCTATAAGCATTTCCTTCTTCATTTAATGTTGACATTAGTTTTCTATCTGAATCAAAGGGTTTTTCAGAAACTCTCTTATTTATTGTATTTAAACTTGCTTTTGAAAGATTATACCTATTACCTAATATAACTAAAGCTATTTCAGTAGGATCTCCAGTGCTTTGACCATTTTCATAGGTAGCATCTGAACATAATACAAGAGACTTAATCAATTCAATTTCATCATTAGAAGCTTCAAGAGAGGCTTCTGTCTGAGGCACATCTGTTAAGTTATTAAGTGTATAGTGTTTCACAACGGTCATCTTGTTTTGGGTCAGGGTACCTGTTTTATCTGAGCATATAATATTAACAGAACCTAAAGTTTCTACCGCTGGTAGTTTTTTGACAATAGCATTAATCTTGGACATTTTTGTAACTCCAAGCGCTAGTACAATAGCAACTATAGCCGCTAATCCTTCAGGTATTGCTGCAACTGCTAAGCTAATGGCAGTTAAAAACATTTCAAAGAGATCTCTTTTCTGGATTAGGGCAATTATAAATATAAGAGCACATATTCCTATGGCTACAAAACCTAGAACTCTACCAAGCTCATCCAATCTCTTTTGAAGAGGAGTCATTTCATCACTATCTTCATCAAGAATCTTTGCTATTTTACCAATTTCTGTTTCCATAGCTGTTGCAACAACAACGCCTTCACCTCTACCGTAAGTAGTAAGGGTAGACATGAATGCCATGTTTGCCTTATCACCTATTGGTGTTTTTGGATCTTGAAAAAACTCTTTTGCATTCTTGTCTGAAGGTACAGATTCGCCAGTTAAAGCAGATTCTTCTATTTGAAGATTTGCACTTTCTATTAGTCTTAAATCGGCGGGTACAAATCTACCAGCATCTAAAATG
>Ga0209430_1002790_pt1 | contig 10829 bp, 9 predicted proteins | sample BarGraIncub1133A_FD_184504 | JGI IMG/M metagenome (GOLD analysis project Ga0209430, IMG submission 184504) | Arctic peat soil microbial communities from Barrow, Alaska - Barrow Graham LP Incubations 11-33A (SPAdes) (version 2) | ecosystem: Environmental > Terrestrial > Soil > Wetlands > Peat... | reverse complement strand
CTAAAAGTAAAGTCTCTGATGCAATTATTGATAATACTGCACCACAAGACAAGGAGAATATAGCAGTGCCAGAAGAAAAAGCTGATGAGATTGTCCAGCCTGAAGTTGCAGTAAAGGAAGTAGAAAGTGTGCTTCTTAAAAATGGAAATTCTGGTAGTGAAGTAGTTTTACTTCAAAAGAAACTTTACAATACTGGCATAGAACTTTCTGTTGACGGTATTTATGGGAATCAAACAGTGAATGCTATTAAAACTTTACAAGCTAAAAGTGGGCTAGAACAGACTGGTAATTTTAGTGATAAAACTAGTGAGGTTTTAAATAAAGCTACTGTATCTAGAGACTATGATAAAATGGTAGCTGCAAAGCCTAAACCAGCTGTTGTTGTGACACCAGCTGCAGTTGTGACACCATCCGCACCTGTATCATCGCTTCCTGGGGTTAGCACCTCTGCTGGAGATTCACAACAAGCAATAGTTGTTCTTACAAATAGCTATGGAACAGTGGTGGGCACATATGCTGCATATAATAAAATTAACGGAGCATGGGTATCAGTTTCTTCTGGAAGAGCTGCGGTTGGACAAAAAGGCTTCTCTGATGATAGAACTGAGGGGGACATGACAACACCTACAGGAAAATACGGAATTCCCTTTATGTTTGGAAGTGCACCGAATCCTGGCGTTAAATTTGAATATAGACAATTGGTTCCAGGGGACTATTGGGAATCAAATACAACACTAGCCACGTACAATATTTGGACCTATTATGATGGCCCAGATCCAAAGGGTGCCTTGTATGATTACGAAGCCTTATGGACAGAGCCTCTTTATAAATATGCTGCTGTAATAGATTATAACTATTATTCAAATAAGCGTCTGAAAAAAGGGAGTGGAATATTTCTTCATATCGCTCCACCAAGTGGTAGCGGAACGGAAGGATGCGTAGGCATCAGTGAAGAAAATTTAGTAAATGTTTTGAGATGGCTAGACCCAACTAAAAAGCCATGCATCATAATGGGAGTAAAAGGACATATTTAAAAATTAATAAGGTTCCAAATATATTTAAGCAATTAGATAAAGGAAATTATAATTATGGTTAAAAGTAAAAGACTAATAAGAGTGCAAATACTAATTTCTTGGACAGCAGTACTGTTATGGATGGGGTTAATTTTCAAACTTTCCTCCCAAGTAGCGCAGCAATCAGCGGAGCTTAGTAGCAGAATAACACAGATTGTTATGAAATTGGCAAGGAAAATTATGCCTATATCAGATTCTGATATAAGCAAATTTGACCATATAGTTAGAAAAAACGCTCATTTCTTTATTTACCTGGTGCTTGGGTTATTGGTTATGAATGCTCTCAGGAGAAGCAAGATTTTTGGTATTAAAATGGTTGTTTTCACCCTCCTTATTTGTGCTCTCTATGCATCAAGTGATGAAATGCATCAGCTCTTGGTATCAGGTAGAAGTGGACAGGTTAAAGATGTTTTCATTGACAGTGCTGGAGCTATTACTGGGATTTGCTTGTATGGTGGAGTTATTAACTTGAGGGGAAAAAAGAAGAAAGAGAAATCAAGTTTAGACGTTTCATAATGGGAACTAAGCTAATATAAAATTGTAAAGGGGCTTATTTATGAAAGCAAAAATGTCATTATTTTTAGAAGATAGTAAACCAATATTAAGAAAGCTATTAAAAACCTTGCAGCTAGATTTCAATTATGTATCTATTCTAGCTTCAGATACCTTTGGCACCAGTTATCGTGTAACTATAAATGGTGTGGATGTGAAGGATTCTATGTGGAATGAAAGAGGTTTTGTGGTTCGAGTGCACAACGGAATAAATTATTCTGAATTCTCTTTTAATGAACTTAATAAAGAAAACATAGACGATATTATCTCCAAAATTACTACTACCCTTAATTTGCAAAAGGATATTATCAGAAATAACTTAGTTGTCAATGAATATCCTTTAATACATGAGGAACCAATAAAACGATCTTTTATTGGGGAAGTAAAAATTCATCCGGATGAAATCAATGTTAAAGAAAAATTAAAGAAGATGTCTGTAATGCTAGAAAAAGCTAAAAAAGTGTCTAATGAATTGGTAGATTTTAAAATTAGTTATACAGAAAATGAAATTTCTAAGCTTTATATTTCTGGCGAAAAAGAATTAGAGCAAGCTTATATTTTTAGTGAAGGCTATCTATTTCCAACTGTTAGGCGCGGGGATAAAACCAAAGATAACTTTAAAGGTCATTCAGGCTTAAAAGCGGTGGAGCTTTTGGATGAAATGGAAGCAAGTATTGTCACAGTAATAAAAGATGCAATTGAACTATTAGACTCAGAGCCAATTATACCTGGTGAATATGAAATTATTTGTTCTCCTGAAATAACTGGTTTAATTGTGCATGAAGCTTTTGGTCATGGAGTGGAAATGGATATGTTTGTTAAAGATCGAGCTAAGGCAGTAAACTATATTGGAAAGTATGTGGCCTCCCCCCTTATTACAATGCACGATGGAGGAATTGCAGCAAAAGATGTATCTTCTTATATGTTTGATGATGAAGGTACCTTAGCTACAGATACTGTAATTATTAAAGCTGGAATATTAGAAACTGGAATGTCTGACTTGCTATCGGCTATGAAACTTGGCACTGTCCCTACTGGTAATGGAAAACGTAGTTCTTTTGAAAGGAAAGCTTATACTAGAATGACAAATACCTTCTTTACTCCAGGGGAAAATACCTTAGAAGAAATGATTTCCTCATTAAAGTATGGTTTCTTACTTGAAGGAATGGAAAGCGGTATGGAAGACCCTAAAAACTGGGGAATTCAATGCATGCTTAAAGTAGGTCGTGAAATTAAAGACGGACATTTTACAGGTAAGGTTGTTTCTCCTGTAATTCTTACTGGCTACGTACCAGACCTTTTAAGTTCTATTTCTATGATTTCCAAAGATTTTGAACTGTTTGGATGCGGTGCCTGTGGAAAAGGCTATAAAGAATATGTAAAGGTATCCGACGGAGGACCATACATAAAGGCGAAAGCGAGGTTAGGTTAATGATAAATAAAGTTATCTCTCTTTTAGAAATCAATAAAAAGATCTCAGGCTATAAAATATATGAAACAAATACTGAATCTGTAGAACTGTTTTTTATCAAGAAATCTCTTGATATGGACAGAGCAAAAGTTGTTAGTCACCTTATGCTTACAGTATATGTTGACTTTGAAGAGGAGAATGCTCACTTTAGGGGGTCTTCCTCATCGGAAATTCATCCAACGATGACGGAAGAAGCGATATTAAGAACTATAGAGAGGCTTAGTTTTTCTGCATCTTTTGTAAAGAATGAAGTGTATCCTTTACCTTCAAAGGAAGGTAATAATCCGAAAATAGTAATTTCTAACCTTAATGAGAAACCACTTTCTGAGTGGATTCCTGAGATAACTGAAGCTATTTATAAAGAGGATATTTATGATAAGGGTGGAATTAATTCCGCAGAATTGTTTTTAAATAAGAATACTACCAGAATTGTAAATTCTAAAGGTATAGATGTAAGTTATTCTAATTATGATGGTACCGTTGAGTTCATTACAACTTGGAAAGAAAAGGAAGAGGAAATAGAGCTTTATAGAAATGTTGACTTTTCAAGCTTTAATCCAGAACAACTTCATATGGAAATAGCTAATATGATTAGTCAATGTAAAGATAAAGCTTTAGCAAAACCTACACCTATCCTAGATAAAATACCAATACTTCTAACTGGAGCTCCTGTAAAAGAATTCTTTTTATATTATTATGATCAAGCCTCTGCTATTTCAGCATATGAAAAAGAATCAACTCTTAAAGTGGGAGACAATGTTCAAGGAGAAAATATTATTGGTGATAAACTTTCAATTACCTTAGATCCACAATTAAACAACTCAACTTTTTCAGTTCCTTATGACGACGATGGATTTCCACTTTCAAAGATTGAACTTTATAAAGACGGAATCCTCAAAAGAAACTTTGGAAGTGTTCGCTATTGCCATTATCTAAATATTGAGCCTACAGGAGAGATCTGTAATATAATAATCTCTGGTGGTAGCAAGTTAAAGTCTGAACTAAAGCAAACTCCATACCTAGAACTTATAGCTTTTTCAGATTTTCAAATGAACCCCGTTACTGGATATTTTGCCGGAGAAATCCGTTTGGGATATTATTATGATGGAAATTCAATAATATCAGTAACTGGCGGCTCAATATCTGGAAATATTAAAGATGTACATAGCAATATGTATCTTTCAAAAGAATTGCAACAGGATAATGATTTTGTAGGCCCAGAGACAATTCTTTTGAATGGAGCTTCCATAGCTGGTTGCACAGAATAGCATCCTAAATGCATATAAAATATTGGAAAGAAGGCGGTGGGAGAGATTAATCCTACTGGCTTTTCTTTCTTTTTTGCTTAAGGGCACCGAGGACGAGGAACAAACTATAAAAATAACTAAAAATTACCGTAACTTACCAATAATTTTATGGGTATTATTGCAAGTATTATTGGATTATAATAGTGTTGCACGGTGGACTTCATATCAAATCTTAAGGTTTGATGTAAAGGATTACAGTATAAAAAGATATATGTGCACTAAGCAATTTAGAGTGCAAATATCGATTAAAAAAAGGGAGGAAAAAACATGAAGAAAGCGAAAAAGTTGCTAATGTTCTTTATGGTTTGTGCATTAAGTTCATCAATTTCCACTTTTAGTACACCAACTGTAAAGGCTGCAACAAATACAAAGGTAAATACAAAAACCGTATCGCAAAAATATGCAGAAGCAATGGAACCTGGTTGGAATCTTGGGAATACATTCGATTCCTTTGACACAGGTGGAGACAAAGGAGAACAATCCTGGGGAAATCCGATAGTGACAAAGGAACTTATACGCACAATTAAATCACAAGGCTTTAAGAGTATTCGTATGCCTTTAACAAGTGTGATGAGAACTGGTCCGGCTCCTGATTACACATTAGATCCAGCTTTTTTAGCACGTTATAAAGAGGTTGTTCAATGGGCACTAGATGAAGGTCTGTATGTCATGATAGATCTACATCATGATTCATGGAGTTGGGCTCAAAACATCGATTCAGTTGTGGATAATGGTACATCTATGATAAAGTACAAAGCTATTTGGACTCAATTAGCTAATTATTTTAAAGATTCCTCTAATAAAGTGTGCTTTGAATCCTTAAATGAACCACAGTTTACAACAGGGGATACTGCAAGCCAAATAAAAATACTAGAAGATGTAAATACTCAATTTTATAATATAGTGCGAAACTCAGGGGGCAGAAATGCTACACGTATGTTGGTTTTACCTACTTTAAATACAAATGACAGCGACGACAAGTGTGAATCTCTGTATAATACTATTAAGGGATTTAACGATAAAAATATTATAGCCACCTTCCACTATTATGGCTTCTGGCCCTTTAGTACTAATATTGCCGGAACTACAACAATGGACGCTACCGTGGTTTCAGAACTTAATGCAGCCTTTGACAGGGTTTACAGCCATTTTACAGCTAATGGAATAGGTGTAATATGCGGAGAATATGGCTTACTTGGATTTGATAAATCTCTTGGTGCCATAGAACATGGTGAGGTTCTGAAGTATTTTGAGTACATTAACTATTATGCTAAAACTAAAGGGATTACTATGATGCTATGGGATAATGGACAACATATGGGAAGAACCAGTTTAACTTGGAGTGATCCTTCCTTATATAATGTCATTAAAGCATCCTGGAAATCACGTAGCTCCTACTCAGAATCAGACAGAATTTTTCTTAAAGAGCAAGATAAAAATAAAGATGTTTTAATAAAATTGACATTAAACGGCAATGAATTAAAGTCAATTAGTAATGGAAATAAAAAATTAAAATTAGGTAAAGATTACTGTTACACTAATGGTACAGTAACATTAAAACCTAATTATGTAAGTGGATTAATCGCAAATGACTATGGAATCAAAGCTACGTTAACTTTTAAATTCTCAGCAGGTGCTGATTGGAATATTTACTTGACCCATTATGAAACACCTGAGTTAAGTCCAGCAGAGGGAACTACCAGCAGTTTTGAGATTCCAGTAGAGTTTAATGGCTCCAGACTTTCAACTCTAGAAGCCATGTATACTGATGGAACTGGTGCCGGTCCACAAAATTGGACAACTTATAAAGAATATGATTATGCTTTTTCTGTTAACTACGATGCTAATAAAGTAGTAATCACACAGAAATTCTTTGATGAAGCAAAGGATGGCGAAATTATTTTAAAATTACATTTCCAGAGTGGAGAAGTAATGGAGTACAGAATACTTAAAGATGGAAATACTGTGAAATCCATTGATTTAGTGTCAAAACAATAAAAATATTATTAGTTTTTGTATTGCAATAGGAATTACTTTCTTATTCTATAATCAAATTGAAATCTACTACTGGACTATAATAATCATAAATATATATTTTATGGGGTTGTAGCTATGAGTAATCTACCAAAGATATTAATAGGGATTTTAATTATTGCATTAGTTATAGTAGGCACAACATATATATTAAATAATAAAAATATAAAAAAGGTAGTTCCTACTGCAACCACACCCGAAAACCCGAAAGACAAAAGTAAGATGGAAGTACATAATTTAGCAAATGGGTTAATATATGCAATTGATGATAAGGTGAACGATATATTACCTATGGAGACTAAAAATGTATCAAAGGTATTAGAAATGGCACTAGCATGCAAAGACACTAAAACAGATGAAAAGCTTATAGGTATTCTAAAGGATTGGCAAAATTGTGACTTTAGTCATATAGTAGATGACCATAATTATGTATGGATAAAACTCAATGGAACTCTTGGTCTAGCTAATAGAATAAACCAAAAGGGTGTAGATGATGCTATAGTGGCTATGAAAAAAGGCTAACTTTGTGGAAGAATTAATGGTTAATGTAACTATCTAGATAATAAAAATAAATAGTTAACTTAAGAAATACCGCTATAACTTTATAGTGGTATTTCTTTTAACCAAGATAATTTTTACAAGGAATTTTCAAACATATTGTAAAAACTAATAGAATATGATTGTTAGTTGCAAGAAAAACAAGAAAGTTTTAATATTTTTAATACAATATTTTTACAAAATTTTACATACCATGAGACTATAATAGTAAATATGATTAAAACCTTGTGGCACCTCGGATCACAACTGTAAAAGGAATATTGGGAAAATCTATTTATATTAAGTGGTAATAATTATAATACTTATATCCGGGGGGAGATCACTTGTTAGCTAGTAGTTTAAATCTTATTGAGAATGCTGATGAAGATTGTTTAAAAGTATTTACACTTGGTCATTTTGCTGTAACATCTGGTAGAAAGGTGCTATCGGATGATTGCAAGCGATCTCAGCAGTTGTGGAATTTATTTAAATATATTCTTACATATAGGAATAAAGGAATTATACAAGAAAACTTTTTCAATGTTTTATGGAGCGATAAGGAATGTGATAACCCTTCAAAAGCCTTGCAGAATCTTATTTATAGGCTTAGAATGCTTTTAAATTATGGTGTATTAAATAAGGATGGAGAGTCAATTATAAATTATTCACAAGGATGTTATAGCTGGAACAAGGAGTTCAATTATTGGACAGATGTTGATGAGTTTGAAGAACTTTATAATAAAGCTAAAGTTAGTGAGAAAAGGGATGACACTATTAATGCAATTGAACTCTATGAAAGAGCATTAATGCTATATAAAGGTGATTATCTTTCTGAAGATGTTTACAATGAATGGGTTACAACCGTTAGAAACTATTATCATCGCATTTATATGGATATAATAGGTAGATTAACAAAACTACTAAAACAAAATGGAAGGATCCAAGATATTCTAAAAGTATGCGAAGAGGCTTTAATGATTGAGCCATTTGAAGAAACTTTGCACATACTTTATATTGAAGCACTCATTGAAGCTGGTAATATTAAGCTAGCACAGAGCCAATATGAATATGTAACATCTATGTTATATAAGGAGATGGGGGTAAAACCATCAACGGCCTTGAGAAACTTATACCACCAGATTAAATGCAAGGATGATAAAATCTTATTAGATATAAATTCTATTCAAGAGATAATGATGGATAGGTCTGATTCTGAGGGTGCTTTCTTTTGTGAACCTGATACTTTTATTTCCTTTTATAAATTAGAAAGCCGTAGAGAAGCAAGAACTGGAAAAGTGGTGTTTATGGCAATGCTTACTATAGTTAGGACGAAAAATCGTACGAATGATAGTAAAATATTAAAAAAGGCAATGGGAATGCTACTTGATATGTTAATTCAGGATCTTCGTAAGGGAGATGTTGTGTCAAAATGGAGCGAGTCTCAAATATTTGTGCTACTACCAGGACCAACACTTGAGCAAGCAAATATGGTTTTAGCTCGCCTTTTAAATAAGTATGAACTGTCTTATCCCTCAAAGTCTATAAATATAGAAACTTTATTGCAGCCAATCGGTTACCTTGATATATAAAATAATAGATTAGAAAATCATGACTTTTAAAGGTTATGATTTTTTTTGCTTTTTTACTTTCTATGACTGGATTGTGACTGACTTAAGTATCATTTATGGTTAGATTAAGATTTAAATGAGTATAAACAAAGACTGATCTGGGATTACCATATGTTACCATTAAATAGTACTCAACACAAAGCATCTCAGTAAGGGGAATTAATTATGGAAATGAAGGGCAACAAAAAGTCCTTAAAGGATAGCAAAAATTCAGCACCTGGTTTTATATTAAATATCATAGTAAATGAAGATGGCTGTGTTCATGGTAGAATCCAACATTGTGAATCAGGTGAGGTAAAGAACTTTAGAAGTTTAATTGAAATGATACTACTAATCCACGGAAGATTAGACCAAATGCAATTTCCACAACCCACTAACCAAATTCGTTCCTGGGTAATACAAACAGTCCCAGCAAAATACAAGCTGGCAGGGCACAATCCAATGGCTGGATGGAAAAGAGGAAGAGGGATAGAAGCTAATTACTAAATATTCAAGGAAAGGATTAGAAATGAAAGCATTAAGTAGTAAAAAATATGGGTTATTATTTATATTAATAATTACAACACTGCTTTTAAGTATGACAATGTTTAATAAAATAGCTGCTGAAGACAATGATGTTAATTTAATTATTTCTGAAAAGGGTGAAAGCTCACCTCCTATTTTTAATAGTAGTGACTCTCTTTTAACTCCAGGAATTAATATTAGTAAAAGATTTGACATTCAGAATAAAACCACAAGAAACTACTATATAGGTGGGATAACGGTTAAAAACTTTAGAATAAAAGATAGTAGTAATAGTTTAATTACAGATTTATCAATAATAAACTATTTTTGTGATAATGTTAAATGCAAAATTGGAAAAGTAGAATTGATTAACAATCAAATTTCAAATGAAACTATATATGAAGGAAAGCTATCAGATCTTGTGGCGCAAGATGGAGTAAGCATAAATAATGAAAACCTAACAATCTCCAGTGGTAATAGCAAGAAAATTGCAATTGAAATAGCAATGGACAATAACGTTGATAATAGGGTGCAAGGTCTTAGCTGTAATCTTGATATTCAAATTGTTGCAATATCCAAAGATAACAGTGGTGTTGCCGAAACTGTAGTAATAGGTGGAGATGCAAGTTTAATTAAAACTGGTAGCTTCTTTGATACAACAACACTTATTCCCATAGGTTCATTGATTGTAACATTAGGAATAATAATTAGGATGAAAAAATCAAATGGCAAATAAGGAAAATTTTATAGGAAGGTGAAGGATTTATGGAAGATATAAAAGTTAATAGAAAAAATAGGAGAGAAGCTAACATAAAAAGTAATATTATAAGAATCTTAAAAAATATTGGGAATGCGATTACAGTAGTTGTTTGTGGGATTTTAGTCTTAATTATAATAACATCTTGTATTAATATGTTCCAAATTGCAACACATCCTGGTAAAATCCCATCTATATTTGGGTATAAAGTAATGACAGTTCTTACAGGTAGTATGGGGCCTAAAATTAAACCAGGAGATTTGGCTATCGCAAGCAATATAAAAGACTTAGATTCTATAAAGGTAGGTACCATAGTAAGCTACATGAATAAAGAGAATGTATTGATAACTCATAGAGTTGAAGAAATAAATAATAAAGCTGGAGCAATAACATACATTACAAAAGGTGATGCTAATCCAGTTGCTGATGTTGAACCAGTAACTCAAAATCAGCTAGAAGGAACTTATGTAACTAAAATACCCTATATAGGCTACGTAAGTATGTTTGTTAAAACTGGAGCTGGAATGATATCACTTATAGTTATCCCATTAGTGCTAATGATGGGAATAGAAATAATCAATTATTTTAAAAAACTAAGAACTAAAAAGATCAAGTCTATTCAGGGGAATACCCTTTAAAATAGAAAATTAAATATATTCAATGGGAGGAATTATAAAATGAAAAGCAAATCAATTTTAAGTCTAGTTATGGCGGCAGCTGTAACTCTAGGTGGAGCTGCAATAGCTACCAATGCTAATTTTAATGCCACAGCAACAAGTAATGGTAATACAATTACTATGGGCACAGTAAGAGTTCTAAACACAGGTATAGCAGAAGGCCAGTCAATAACCATGGATACTCTTTTTGATGCTAGTAATTTGGGAACACTAAATACAGTATCAAAATCAACGACTCTTGTAAACTCAGGAACCTTACCAATTACATTAAGTATGCTACCTCGTACCA
>Ga0209430_1002788_pt1 | contig 10831 bp, 10 predicted proteins | sample BarGraIncub1133A_FD_184504 | JGI IMG/M metagenome (GOLD analysis project Ga0209430, IMG submission 184504) | Arctic peat soil microbial communities from Barrow, Alaska - Barrow Graham LP Incubations 11-33A (SPAdes) (version 2) | ecosystem: Environmental > Terrestrial > Soil > Wetlands > Peat... | reverse complement strand
ACTTGCAGAGAGTGAGCATCCCATTATATGTAGATATTCAGCCTTTCCAATATAATTCTCATCAATATCCTCCGGTCCCAATACTCCTGCTGCGGAATGAGTAAAATGAAATATGAACTGTCTGCCTCCATCAGGAAAATACGTAACAAAAGCAGTACCTGTAGTGTATCCTGGAGTTTTTATTATATGAGATGTATCAACCCCGTCATCTTTTAGTCTTTCTATATTAAGCGTACCAAAATCATCCTCACCGACTCTTGCAATAATACCACAGCTCACTCCCATTCTGGCAACCTGGTCTATGAATATGGCTGGTGCACCACTTGGATAAGGCCCAAGAAATTCACCTGGTTTGAGAAAACCTTGCCCTGTCTTTTTTGCCATAACTTCAACAAGTATTTCTCCTATTGTAATTACTTTTGCCATGACTCCACCCCTACTCTTTCACATCAATTTTTTCAAGTATTTCTTTACTCATATTTGAAAGATATGCCTTTGACAAACCATTTACATTTACTTTTAGGGTTTAATTCTTGGTTCGTAATTGTCCAATTGTGGTATCTTCTTTGATTTTTTTGTACAGGCCACTTATATATTCCCCTGTATTGCTTGAGACCTCAAGATGGCATATTTCTTTTAGAACTTCATCCGTTCCGCCTTCATTTATCATCTCAATCATACTTTGTGAGGATTTATCCTCTTTTACATCAAAGCACATAGCAGCGGCTATTCCCAGTGGAATAAATTCTGCTTTTATCCCCTTTTTCATGCATAACACCAAAGCCCCTACAAGTCTATCATTTGGGGACAACTTTCTAATCGGGTCTTTACCAACTCGCTCGACTGTATCACCTAATTGACGGTTTTCAAACCTTTTTAGCAGGTCTTCCACATGCTTGTGAATTTTAGATATATTTACATTATGTTCAAGGGAAAGTGCTTGGGCTGATTCTTTCATTGCATTGCTACATATCAACCTTATATCTGGGTCATTTATTGACTCCCATATATATGTATATCCTTTTAAGTATCCAAGATACGCTGTTATTGCATGTCCAAGGTTGTGTATGAACAGCTTTCTTTGTATGAAGTATCCAAAAGGGCTGAAGGGTACCATATTTACAATATCCGGTATGTCTCCTTTAAAGGCAACTTTATCCACAGGAAGTTCAGCATATTCCTCAACACATACTCTTAATATATTTCCTTCCTGCATTTCTGTCGTCATGACGGGAACCATCCTGCCGATGGATGCCTCAACAAATCCAACTAGTTTATTTAACATTTTAATCTCATTACCACTCAGCTCTTCTTTTATCAAACTAGCCAAGTAAAGGTTGGCATCAATCAAATTTTCACATATTATAATATTAAACGGTTGCAAGTTGTTCTCCGACCATCTTTTTTTAAGACCTGTAGCAATTGGTTTTGCAATCCTAGGAAGGACATTTACTCCCACTGCAGTCGCCATTATATCCGCAGTTGCAATTTCTGCTGATAATGACTCTATATCAAGACCATCTACAGCTCTTACATTTTCAATAAGTGTTTCTCTATTTCCTTTATCTGATACAACTCTTAATGGATAAGACCTGTCATAGTTTAGCTTTTCTACAACCTCTTTATTTACATCTATAAAGACAACCTCGTATCCCGATTGAAAGAACAACTGCCCGATAAATCCCCTGCCAATATTTCCAGCTCCGTATTGTATTGCCTTTTTCACTTTTTTACCCTCCGCCATAGTTAAAATAGACAGATTGCTCATCAATTTAAAATTAATGAGCAATCTGTTGTTATGAATATATGTTTTTTATTGATGGGTATATCTTCTTATAGGTTTCAAACTTTTCCCTGTATATCTGGTGTAGCTTATCATCCGGGTAAAATTCCTTTTTCTTTATGACAAGCTTGTCTATTGCATCTTCCATAGATTTATATACTCCGCTGGCCGTTCCAGCAAGCATTGCTACACCAAGAGTTCCAGCTTCAGATACATTAAGTGAAACCACTTTTTTCCCCATCATATCTGCTTTCAGTTGCAGAAATTGCTCAGATTTTGCAAGACCCCCAACAGTGCGCAGTTCGTCAACTTTAATTCCCGCGTCATCAAGCTTCTCAAGATTAACCATCATTTCATAGGTTATTCCCTCAAGTATTCCTTTAATGATATCCTTGTTTGTAGTATTGATATCAAGCCCTACTATGGCACCTTTTGCTTTAGTATCCATGTACGGTGTCGCAGCTCCCGCAAAATGAGGGAGGATGAATATGTCTGAAGGCTTTTCCGAAGCATTTTCTATAAGAATGTCATATATATTCATACCAGTTCTTGCGGCTTCTTCTTTGTACTTAAAACCAAAGTTATCTCTGTACCATTTTAATATACTCCCACTTGTAAAAGTAAAGGCATAGGTCACATACATATCCTTTTTAACATGTGGTACACAAGCAAAACTGCTTTGAGCCATCCTATCCGATATTACCGGCCTATCAAATACTGGAGTTATACATTCCGTTGTTCCAAGCCCATCAACTGCTATGCTATTGCTTATAACCCCCGCACCAAGAGCTGCGCACACTTGATCATGTCCTCCAGATACTAGAATAACTCCTTTAGACAAACCCAGTTCAGACGCAACGCCAGGGAGTATTTCACCAACAATAGTTCCTGATTGAACAGGTTCTCCGAACTTCTCTTCACCTATGCCGGCTGCACTTAATATCTCTGAAGACCACTTCTTGTTAACAACGTCAAAAGCCATTGTTCTTGCTGCAAGTGAATAGTCTGTATGGGGTTTCGCTCCTAACTTAAATAGTATGAAATCAGCAAAAAGCTAAAACTTCCAGGTCTGAGTGAATATTTCCGGCCTATGCTTTTTTAACCACATTATCTTGCATATGCTATACATTGAATGTATGGATGCTCCTGAAATATTAAGCACTTTTTCAAGGCCCAAAGCTTTTTCCAGTTCTTTTGCCTCATCTATACCCCTTGTGTCTATGTATATAAGGCTATTATGGAGAACTTGACCATTTTTATCTATAGGTATTGCTGCCTCACCAAATGAAGATACACTTATGGCTTTTATCTTCTCGCCCTTATAACCTGCAAGTGAACTGACTATAACTTCTTTTACTGAACACCATACATGGTTAGGGTTAAGTTCCTGCCAGCCCGGTTTAGGTGACAAAAGTGAATATTCTTTATATGCCTGGCCTTTTACATTGCCCTCATAATCTATTATTGTTGCCTTACACCCTGATGTTCCTATATCAATCCCCAACAAGCTCATGTTTAACACCTCAATTTTCTCTAAAAAGCCTCATTAAGTTTTTACTTATACCAAAGCTCAAAATATCCTTTGCATATCTTTATCATCTCATCAAATATTATCTTCTGGCGATATAAGGTTGTAAAATTGCAAAGAGAAGCCTTTTCTCCATTTTCACATTTTCCACCAAGCAACCCTTCGTTTTTAAGAAGTTCGACTGTCTTTTCTCCTGCAACCTTTGAAGCATTTTCAACCATATCTCTGAACAAAACAGGTGTAGAATCTCGCTCAAGTGCTGCCCATATGTTGACCTTGCAAACACCATCCTCAAATAGATTCCCTATCTGGTTTGGAAGTACTGATGATGCGCCATGGAGTACTATTCTATTTTCTACCTTTTCCTTGATACTGCGTGCATTTTCACCATAATATTTTAAATTCATTGCACTTGCCCTGTGTTCAGTTCCAAGGTTTGCTACGATCAGGTCAACCCCAGTACTTTTAAAATATTATTCCGCCTTTTCGGCAGTTGTCAACTCAGTTTTTATATTCCCCGAAGCATCGACAATTTCGTCACAAGCACCTTCAACCAATATCTGGTGACCTTTTTCTTTTACAAACTCACTTGTTAGCTTAATATTTTCATCAAACGGTAATTTTGAAGCGTCAAACATAATTGATGAAAACGAGTTCATATCCCAGGAAAGAAGCTCTAGGTCGTCGTCGCACTGTATGTGATCAAGATGAACCATTACCCTTAAATCCTCATAGGGAGATCCCTTATCTGTCATGATCTTCAGATCTCCAAGAAAAAGCTTCAATCCGATATCCCATCTCCTAGTGTGAGTGTAATTGGTAGCTTGGGACCTATGGTCATATTTGCATGTTATTGCAATAATAACAGGTACGTCTTTAATACCTTTAGCTTCACCGAATTGTTTTGTAGCTTCTAATATTGCTTCGGTAGTAGTCAAGTTCTCAGTGCAAAAGCACGGTAGCGTCCATTTTTTCTGTTCTGCTTCACGGTATATATTGAGTACCAGTTTTTTATCTGTAATTAATGGCATATATTTCACTCCTTAACTAAATCCTCTTTAATCTGTTTATTTTTCAATCAATCTATTTTGCTACGGGATATTCATTTCCAAGCAGGTATAATGGCTGCTGATCTTCTTCAATCTGCGGAAATCTTCCTACTTCGTCGTGGAAACGATTGTCGATACGGTCATCATTCACCTTAGATACTTCTCCAAGTAAAATCTTGCCTGTACCTTTTTCTCCCCAGAATTTATGATACTGTCCTGACGGCAGAGTTATACTTTCACCAGGGGTTATACGCATCACAGCACCGGCATCAACCTTAAAGTTTTTCCCATCTACTGATATATCTACCTGTGTACCTGCAAATTCTTCATCTTTTCCAGAATTGTATACCTGAACCATAAGGTTTCCGCCTCCACGGTTTACAATATCCTCCATTTTGCTCCAATGGAAATGAAATGGAGTAATCTGCTCGTCTTCTACGATTAAAAGCTTTTCAGCATAGGGCTTAATGTATTTTTTGTTATCAAAATTTCCGTTACGTATAGTAAACATGAGCAGCCCAACTTTTACGAAATCACCGCTTCCAAAATCGGTGATATCCCATCCAAGCAGATTATCCCTTATTTCATCATACTCGTCACCTTTCGCTTTCCAATCTTCCTGTCCCCAAAATGCAAAAGGAGGGAGCTTGAAATTCATTTTATCAATAAACTCTATTGCTTCTTTCATGATTTTATTTAATTCTGAACGTTTCATATAATTGTCCTCCGAACGCCTGATCGTTTTGAAAGGTTTTAGTTTAATATAAAACTTCACCTTTATTAATATTATTTAAGACTTATCTATACTATTTTTAGTAACAATCTTTATCTAAAGCAATAATAAGTTCCGTTATTACATTGAGCTTTTTATTGTTGATTCCCTGATAATAAGCTCAGGTTCCAAATAAATTCTCCTTTCTATATATTTCTCCCCATTAATTCTGTCCTTTAAAATTTTAATAGAATTTGTACAGATGCTTTCTATAGGTTGGCGTATTGTTGTTAGTGGTGTCCCAACCATTGAAGAATAGAGCAAATCATCGTATCCAGCCACTGATACCTTTTCCGGAACATTTATTCCGTTTTCGTTGAGACATTTTAATACTCCCATTGCCACAATATCATTAACAGTAATAATGGCATCAGGAATGCTGTTTTGAATAATTCTATTAGTAGTATCGTAACCTTTTTGATAATCCGGATAGCTTTCGAAAATCCAATCTCCGCTACAATCCAAGGCACTTTCTTTATATGCTTTTTTGTAACCATCAATACGAAGACTTGACAATAGCAAATCCTTATATCCCGATATAAAGAATATTTTCTTATTACCATTTTTTATTAAATATTTTGTTAATTCATAAGTTCCCTTTGCAAGGTCGGTCATAATGCAATCTGCCTGAATCCCATTATATGCTGTTGTTATAAACACAAAAGGAATGCCAAGCCTCTTCAAGTTGTATAAGTGGCTCAAATCGCTTTCTTTTTCATGAGAGGGAACGATGATAAGCCCCTCAACATTTCTATTTAAAAAATACTCAACGTACTTCTTTTCATTGGACAATTTATCGTTTGAAATACCTAGAAGCAGATTATAGCCTTCTTTTTCCAGTTCTTTTTGAATAAAGGAAACAATTAATCCAAAAAAAGGGTTTGTAATATCAGTTACTATCAAGCCAATTGTCCCCGATTTATTTGTTATCAAGCTCCTTGCATAATGGTTGGGTCTATAATCGAGCTTTTCAACCGCGTCAAGGACTTTTCGTCTTGTTTCTTCATTTACACCTTTTTTCCCATTAACTGCCATAGAGGCAGTTCCCACAGAAACATTCGCTAGTTTAGCTACATCTTTTATTGTAATCTTCATAAATACTCCTCAATAATTTGTTCTCTAAACATTTTAAATATAATGTATAATTATTATACTTTTTAATAAACTCTTTTTTCTATAAATTCTAATCTGAATTGTTTCATATTAATAATATGTACTTACAAATATTAATATAAGCTCTATCCTAAATAATAATTTATTGCATTTGAAACGTTTCAAATATTATTGTAATTGATTATTCTGTTTTTTGCAATAGTTATTTATATTAAACTTCTATTCTAAATGCCCTGAAGCTTCATGAAACTTCCTGGAGTTGATCCCTCAACTACTTTAAAGGCTGCACCAAAATAGCTTGAATTTTTAAATCCTACCATTTTTGCAATTTCTTTAATTTCAAGATTATTATTTTTAATCATGATCTCCTTGCTTTTTTTTATTCTTACTCTGTTTATATAATCAACAGGTCTTGTTCTGGTTGCCTCTTTAAATAAGATGCAGAAGTGTTGTGGAGTTACCTCCACTAAATCTGCTAAATTTTTAAGCGTAATATCTTCACCAAATCTTTCATCTATAAATTTAAAAACAGGCTTTATTCTTAGATATTTTTGCTGCATGCTTTCATCAGATCGCTGCGAAGCAAATTTTAGTAAATCCATTAATAGACTGTAAATTATAGAGGAACAATCAATCCATCTTAAATCATTGTCAGATTGTGCTACTTTTAAAATGTTACGTATCCTTGACAAAATTTGGCTTTCGTCAGATACATAAAATACACCCGATTTGTCCATACCTATTGTCTTAAAAAAAAGTTGTAGATTGTTGCCATTAAAAGTTATCCAGTCTACCTTCCAATCCTTACTTGTTTTGTAATATTCATGAGGTACATGAGGATGCAGTAGTATTCCCTGCCCTTGTTTTATGCTGCAAGTCTGACCTTCTACAATTAGCTCTCCTTCTCCAACATGACACAACATCCATTGAAAGCGTGGTGCCCCTTCTTTTCGTATAACATGCTCCTGCTCATGCCAACAGCCTACTCCATCCAGATAAACTGGAAGCTTCCTTTCTTTTTCTGTAATCACTGGAAAAACATATTCATACATATATCTAGCTCTCCATGTATCTTAATATTTTTATGTTTTCATTAATATTTTTAGATTGTTTAGGTTTTTATGAAGCTGTATAATATTAATATAACAATATTATATCATGATTTTCAATAAATAAATTTACTATGGAGGTAAAAATGAATAAAATATGTTGGAATTCGACTTCATACCTTTTTGATGAAAAACCAAACTTTCTTTTATCTGGTGAGTTTCACTATTTCCGGGTGCCCAAGCATGACTGGCGTAGGAGATTGGAACTTTATAAGAGAGCAAATGGCAATTGCATAGCTACCTATGTTCCCTGGGTAGTTCACGAACCGGTGGAAGGCGAATTTAAGTTTGGCGATGTACCAGAAAGAGACTTGGAGGAATTCCTCAGTCTGTGCCAGGAGCTTGGACTTTATGTGTTATGCAGACCCGGTCCATATCAGTACTCTGAGATGTATTATGGTGGGCTACCCGAATGGCTTTGCAAAAATTATCCTCAATTGCTTGCCAAAAATGTTAAAGGTGAATCTTTTCACGAATCATCAATTTCATACTTACATCCTTTATTCTTAGAAAAAGCAAAGGCCTGGTATAGTGTTGTATGCCCTATTCTTGCAAAATACACCACAACTAACGGTGGCCCTGTAGCAATGGTTCAGGTAGATAATGAGCTAATAGGTTTTCATGATTGGTTTGGAAGCTGGGATTACAATGTCGAAACTATGGGAATCGGCTTAGAGGGAGGCAGATACCCAATATACTTAGAAAAGAAATATTCGAATATAGATTTATTAAATAAGGCTTATAACATGAATTTTGACACATTTATAGATGTAAGACCATTGGATACTAAAGACTGGACGAACGAATTTGAATCGAGAAGATTAAAGGATTATCAAGACTTCTATTTTGGTACTATAGCAGAATACGTTTGTATTCTAAAGAGCTGGCTTAGTGACTCTGGTATTGATGTTGGAGTAGTGCATAATTCTGCAAATCCAAATATGAATTCATATTTCAAGGAAACCTGTCAAAAGGCTGGAAATGACTTTTTGCTTGGTTCTGACCATTATTATGCCTTGGGTCCTGATTGGGATCAAAACAACCCAACGCCCCAATATGCCGTAAAAGTATTTTACTCAATTGAAATGTTGCGATTAATGGGATATCCTCCAACGGTATTTGAAATGCCCTCTGGTAGTACCTCTGATTGGCCGCCGATAAATGCAGATGATGTTAGATGCTGCTATTTTATGCATGCTGCACTAGGTATGAAAGGATTAAATTATTTTATTTTTACAGGAGGTAATACAAATCCTCTTAATATCAGTTACAAGACCAATTACGATTACGCTGGGCCTATCAGTGGTGATGGGAAAATTAGGCCGCATTATTATGCTTTAAAGGAATTTAATACCTTCCTTCAAGAGAACTTATGGCTAGCTAACGCTGAGTTAGTTCCAGACTTCTATATAGGTCTCGATTGGGAGCATACAAGAAGTGCACTTCATTTCAATAAGAACGGTAAATATCAGATGAGTAACATGACTGCCTGGGAATTTATCCGTAAGGGTATCATTATTTCTGCAATGAATTGCTCCTATATACCTCAGTTTGTAGATTTATATTCAGATACTTTTTTAAGTTCTGTTAAGAAGCCACTGATTATTTCCACTTCAGTGTGTATGGCACAGGAAGTGCAAGAAAGACTTATACGGTTTGCCCGAAATGGTGGTAGATTAGTCTTAATGCCTGTTATACCTTATTTGGACGAAAACTTTAATCCCTGTACCCTCATAAAAGATTTCCTTGAGGGAGTTGAAATGGGCGAAAGAGCACCTTTCGCCTCCGTTTCACATTGGATAGGAGATTTGAATATCCGAGATATTTCCTACATACCCTGTAAAACAAAACCTCAAAAAGCTATAAGATTAGCATTTGAAGAAGTTAATGGTGAAGAAACGGGTTGGAAGTTAAAGTTAGAAAATGGAGGACAAATAATCTGGCTTGGATACGATTGGCATCACAGATACTTTGAACACAGTAGGATTATGGAAATAATACTTGGGGAATGCGACTGCAACAGGCCTAACACAATGTGTGACAATCCCAATATATGGGCTATTCTGCGCACAGATGGAAATCGTAAAATGTTATTTATTATGAATCTTTATTCTTCGAAAATGGAAGCTAATATACAAGTTCAGATGAATGATACAACTTATAAGGATTTAGGCCACTTCAAGCTTTCACCTATGGAGGTCAGAACTGTGGAAATAGATGGTTGATTTTTTTTAGAATAATAGTGAAGAGTAGTTTATTTAATACTGCTCTTCACTGCTCTTCACTGCTCTTCACTGTTCTTCACTTGCATTTTCAACTCTTTCACCCATGATTAAATATAAATTGAATAATTAATCAGCAAGACAACATAATAAAGCCTCATTTATCGCAAATTTTCTTTCACTGCCATCATATAAGGCTATCAAATCATCTATTAGCATATTTAAGCCTCTTTCAACCGATTCTAAAATGCCACCCTCGGTGAGGCGTCAAATAAACATTTGGGAGGGTTCTTAACTTGGAATCAGCTTCAAGGGGTTCGGTGTCAAAAACATCCAACATTGCAATCATATCATTTTGTTCTAACCTTTTTAAAAGTGCAGGCATATCAACTAGCGAGGATCTACCAATATTTATTAAAATACTGTCTTTTTTAAATAATTTACATTCCTTTTCACAGACCAGATGTAAGGAGTCCTTGTTATTTGCTGCACATAGAACAATGATCTCTGATTCTTCTACGAGCTCTCCTACAGATTCCTTTTTATTAACATTAAACTTCGTAACTACAGAATCAGATAAATATGGGTCATATATTCTTATATTCGTACGGAAAGGAGCCAGTAATTCAGCAAGTCTCTGCCCTATTCCACCAAAACCTACAATACCAACGTTTCTGCCAGTTAATTGCCTTTCCAACGGATCTATGTCAATTGGAAAGTCCGAAACCCACATTTCCTTGCCCCTACGCATTTGGTCATGATAATCGCTTATCCTCCTAAGTCCTGATAACATAAGACCTAGAGCCATTTCAGCTACTGCTGGAGACCATGAATGCCGTGCTTCTGAAACAGCAATTCCCCTTTTTAGTGATGCCCTTACACTTGACTGGCCACCATTGATATGACCAATAAATTTAAGGTCGGGTGCTTTTTCTAGCATTTCATCTGTTAATGTTGGCCAGCCCCACATTAATACTGCATTTGCCCAAGAAAGGTCTTCTTGTATTTGTTCGGCAGTATCATGAGATCTTTCTCTTATATTGGCACGATCAGAAACCTTAGCAAAGACCTCTTGTAATCTTGGTATTTTAAAAAAACTTGGTGGAAGACTAATAAGTACGTTAATTTTTTCATTCTCTTTCATTTTAACCTCCATTACGCCGCTGTCGCTGGCGTCACAAATAGTAATGAAAATGGTGCGCGACTTTCACCATTTTGTTATAATTATACTTAGGAGAAGATACACTACAAAGCA
>Ga0209430_1002787_pt1 | contig 10848 bp, 9 predicted proteins | sample BarGraIncub1133A_FD_184504 | JGI IMG/M metagenome (GOLD analysis project Ga0209430, IMG submission 184504) | Arctic peat soil microbial communities from Barrow, Alaska - Barrow Graham LP Incubations 11-33A (SPAdes) (version 2) | ecosystem: Environmental > Terrestrial > Soil > Wetlands > Peat... | reverse complement strand
TAGTAATTTTAATCCGAGCACTGCGATCAATCAACTGGAAACGTGGCAGGCTGAATCGTTTGATACGACAACGATTGATCGGGAACTTGGCTGGGCAAAGGGAATAGGATTGAACGTGATGCGTGTGTACCTGCACCACCTTGCCTGGGGAATCGATAAAGATGGTTTCAAAAAGCGGATGGATACTTATCTGAACATTGCCAACAAACATGGTATTAAAACGGTGTTTGTCTTTTTCGACGACTGCTGGAATCCTACCTACCAGGCAGGTAAACAACCGGATCCAAAACCGGGCGTTCACAATTCGGGCTGGGTACGCGATCCTGGCGGTTTACTTTATTCAGATTCCACGCTGATTAATACGCTGGAAGCCTATGTGAAAGATGTATTAACCACTTTTAAGGACGATAAGCGTATTGCCATCTGGGACTTATACAACGAACCAGGTAATTCAGGTTATGGAAACAAGTCCTTGCCCTTACTCGAAAAAGTTTTTCTGTGGGGTCGCGATGTCAATCCTTCACAACCTTTATCCTCAGGAGTTTGGAATTTAAGTTTGAAAGAACTAAACAAATTTCAGGTCGAAAATTCGGATATCATCACCTATCACAACTACGAAAATCCAGAGAAACACCAGGCAGCCATCGATACATTGAAAAAATACAAACGTCCGCTGGTTTGCACCGAATATATGGCCCGCCGCAATAACAGCCTGTTCAAGAACATCATGCCATTGTTGAAGAAAAATAGCATAGGAGCAATCAACTGGGGATTGGTTTCAGGTAAGACAAATACCAAATATGCATGGATTGAACCGATGACGGATGGTTCTGAACCCAAGCTTTGGTTTCATGAGATTTTCAATCCGGACGGAACTTCTTACAAACGTGAAGAGGTGGATTTAATTAAGTTTCAAACTAGGAAAGCCCAATAAAAAGACATAATGGCTGGTTGTAGACTGATAACCAAAATTGTTTAATAAAATATAAAAAATGAAACAAATCAAATTTATCGTTATAATTGGGTTGGTTCTTGCAATGTTTAATTGTACAACCCAATCTCCCCGCACCAAAAAATGTTTTAAATTGAAGGCTGAAAACTTCCATAAAACTATAGACGGTAAAAACACAAATTTGTATTTTATGACAAATGGGGAAATCTCCATAGCCATTACAAATTATGGTGGCCGGATTGTTGGGCTTTGCACGCCTGACAAAACTGGGAAAATGGATGACATTGTTCTTGGATTTAATAGTATCAATGAGTACAAGTATGCAAAGGGGAACTTTCACGGGGCATTGATTGGACGCGTTGGAAACCGCATTGCCAGGGGAAAGTTTAAGCTAGACGGGCTGGAATATAATCTTCCAATAAATAATAAGTTAAATCATTTACACGGTGGTCCAGGAGGTTTTCACAATGTGGTCTGGGACGTTAAAGCAATTTCTGATTCTTCAATCATATTAACACATCTCTCGAAAGATGGTGAGATGGGATATCCTGGAAATCTAGATGTTGAAGTTCAGTATATCCTAAATTCGGAAAATGAACTGGTTATCAGCTACCATGCTTCTACCGATAAAAGTACTCCAGTGAATCTGACAAATCATGCATTCTTTAACCTTGCTGGTGAAGGAAATGGAACTATAAATCATCATGTGTTGACCATTAACGCAGATGCTTACACACCAATTGATTCAACACTAATACCTATTTCAGGTAACGAACTAGTTGAAGGCACTCCTTTTGATTTCAGAGTAGGGAAGGCTATCGGAACTGATTTGGCTCAACAGACAATTAATATGCAATTGAAATATGGCAATGGTTACGACCACAATTTTGCATTGAATAAACAGTCTGTCGGCGAAATGACCCTTGCTGCAACCGTCACTGAGTCACAAAGTGGTCGTAAAATGGAAATTTTCACTAGAGAACCTGCATTACAGTTCTATGGAGGAAACTTCATGGATGGAGCCGATATTGGAAAAAGTGGAAAGAAATACAATTATCGTGAAGCATTTGCTTTGGAAACTCAGCATTTCCCGAATTCACCAAACAATATTAACTTCCCTTCAATTATTTTAAGACCAGGTGAAGTTTATCAAACTATTTCAATTTATAAGTTTAGTGTTGTGAAATAAACTTGGGAAATTAGTATGGATTTTAGGAGACAGTAATACAATAAGCCAAAGAATAATGGGGGCAATTTCAGACACAGTCATTGCATGATTTGATTTCTCTGGCATAAGAACAATACGTGATTGATTTTAATCCCAAAATGAAATGTTTCGGAAGTAAAATAAAAAAATTCGATATAACCCTATATTCCAATTGATTATCGAAACAAAAATAAGTTCCCGGTGCAGGACTCGAACCTACATGGTAGAACTCTTCGAAGGTACATGAACTTAATCATTACCCATAATGAAAAACTGATCGGTCAGTTAGTCCTTGTCTTAATCAAGTTTGTTATCAATGGCCGTAGCTTCCATTCTTGCTGTTACATTCCTTGAAAAACAATGATATATCCGGAGCGAACATGTTCATCCAATGGAGAGATAAAGTGCCTAAAATCTCAAACCATTAAGCTTAAAATCAGTTTTAATACTGCCGATTGATCCAATAAGAACTCGAAACCCTATGCCTCCGTGACCATCTCGATTGAGGATGTTCTATTGGGAATTTCCGACGTTTGCTTTCCGCGTAGATATGTAAGTCTGTTACAGCTAAATAATTTTGAGAGAAACGATCACTTTTTTGCTAAAAATGTAAAAATTATTGTCAATAAAAAAAGCGGTTGTCCAAAACAAATATTTAAGGCTTTTTCCATAGCCAAACTATCTCTTTCGTCTTGCACTTTTGGCGAGGGTTAAAGCCACTTCTGAGTGATTCCCAACACACTTGGTTTGGCCAACGGCCCATTGTAAAAGCTCATTTCGTGAGAATACAAGTTTGTTTCCATATTTGAGATGTGGCATTTCTTCGGATGAGGTTAGTTTATAGATTTTGGCTTTGGACGTAGGGTATCCATTTTCTTTCAGCAAGTCAATAGCAGAGTTTAAAGTGAGGCTGTCAGGTGATGACTCTATAATTTTAGTTTTAGGTAGAAATTCCGCGATTGCTTCGTTTACGATGGCGTTTAGTTCTTCGGGGGTAGTTACTATGATCGTTGACATTTTGCACTTATTTAATAGGTTAAACATAGACTATCAACATACCCGGTTCAATGCTGATCTGATTACAAATGTAGGTATCTGTTTGTATAAATTTCAGTTATTAAAGTGTTTACATTGCATGTTCAATGGGGATGAATGGTGCAGAATAAATACAAAGTAAATGGGTAAAACACTAATTGTATTTACACAAATATGCTTTACAGTGCGAAATAGGTACTATTTGTTTTCAATGTAAGACCGAAAAATTAATTTTTTCAAAAATGAGACTTAAGCAATCCAATTCGAATTGAAAGCGCTATTTGTGAGTATTTTATGTTTGGTTAAAAGGAGTTATTTTTTGTTTTTCAGTTCTATCAATTGTTTTAGGACTATTTCGAGTTCAAATGGCTCGTTACCTCCCCAAAATTTGGTTGTTGTTTCAGTTGAAATAAATCCGTATTCACACCATTTATCAAGAGTCGGGCGGGAGATTCCCATCGCTTTACATAGACCTTTTTTATTTAGTATTTTATCTTTCCCATTAATTGCTATTTGACGTTCCAGGTTCCGGATGGATTTATTCAAATTCTCCTCAATAATGCGGGGTGAAGCCTTTTTTGAAAGTGCTGTTATCTCCAAAGTGCTGAAATCACAATCGCTAAAGTGAAGATTTTTTTTAAGTTCCTCCACTAATGAATCGTAAACCTTCAAATCAATAGCAGATATTTTTAATTGCTTCCTGCGTGGCATAAAAAAGTATGTTAGGGAAAGTGCTACTGTTAATTATTCAATTACTTCTTGAGGTATTCCTTTGTGAATCTATGATGTAACGTTACGAAAAATATTCAATACAATCTAATCAGGAAGAGATTTGTAATAATGAAAGGGTAAAATTTTATTTTCAATGAATAAAAATAGATCATTTTTTTCTGTAGGTAATGGCTCATTTAAAGCCTTTAAAAATATTGAAAAGAAGAGTTGTATGCAAATTGTATGCAAGGGTATAAAAAAAGAACTTACAAAAATGATTGTAAGTTCTTGATATTCTGGGGTGGGCCCACCAGGGCATGATCCTGGGACCCCCTGATTATGAGTCAGATGCTCTAACCAACTGAGCTATAGGCCCTCAAAATTCGGTATTGAATTTCGGTTTGCAATTTTAGTCAATTGTACTGTATTTCGCAAATGTTTTTTGATAAATTAAATGGCTGGAATCACTTTTAGCAGAATATCGATCACGTTGTGGACATTCTTTCCGAAAACCGCAAGGATTTCCTCCCACGATACAGGTGTTTCGTCCTCTTTCCAGCTATCGTAGTCGGTTGCCATGGCTACTGCTGCATAAGGTATTCCAAGCTCATTGGCCAGGATGCATTCCGGTGCGGTACTCATATTGATCATGTCACCTCCCCAACTTCTGAACATACGTGATTCAGCCCGTGTTGAGAACCGGGGTCCTTCAATTGTAATTATGCAACCTTTTTGATGAATGTTTAAATCAAGTTCATGACCGGCTGTTATCAGTTTCTCCCGGAGGTATTTATCGAAAGGGTCTGCCATTGGAGTGTGCTTCATTTCATTGGGCAGAAACTCTTTAAAAAAGGTTGTTTCACGGTACCGCGTAAAATCGATAAACTGATCAGGGATAACAAGGTCTCCTCTTCCTATATTTTCACGAAGACTGCCACAAGCGGTTGTTGCAAGAATATGTGAACATTCCAATTGCTGAATGGCAAATAAATTAGCCTTGTTGTTAACCTGTGATGGCGGTATGGTATGCTGGCGCCCATGTCGCGATAGCAGAACTACTTCTACCTGCCCGATCGTACCGCAAATAAAGTCAGAACTTGGGTCACCATAAGGTGTTTTAACCGAAATATTTTTCGGATTTTTCAGAATTTCAGGATTTTCAAGACCCGATCCTCCGATGATTGCGATTTTTGTCATTATTTGATTGTATATATTGTTGGGGCGATCCTGTGTGATCGCCCTTTCGATTTTCTGACGTCGTTTTATATGGGCGATCACGCAGGATTGTCCATATGCAATGCCAAAATGGTTAATGCTGCCTCTTCAATTGTTTTGCCGAATGCGATGATTCCTTCTTTGTGACCGCCCATTACAAAAATTTTTCTATCTAATGTTTCCGGGAGGGTCATGATTTTACTGATTTCAAATGCCATTTCAGGCGTTCCGTACTCAATTTCTTTCGAAGTAGCCGGTAGCACATCAAGATATTTTTCCCATAATTGAAGGCTGTGGATATGGACCACTGCTCCGACCTCTGTACTGACCGCATAAATAGCTGCGTGGCTCATTGACTCTGCTGAAGCCTTTATCAAACCGCGGCACCAGATCGCATTCATCAAAGGATTGCATCGCTCAACCAAGGGATAGTGAATCTGATCGAGTTCCGGGATTCCGCCGGTAGCTGTACCAGAGATATAAAACTGATCGGTTTGAGGTACACGTATTGAAATATTCCCATAACCTATTCCGTCGGGATAGGCGCCAATGAGGCATTTGCTCCACAGCTCATCTCTCCAGTAATTCAACGGATCAAATAGTTCTGATGGGATTACGATCTTTTCGGTTGAAAGGTGACAATCAAATTTTATATAGCCATCCTGTGGTTGAGCTGTATTCATAAATTTAGTTTAAGTTTTGTCAAAGGTAAGGAGTTTTTAAGGTTAAAGTGAAAAGTATAAAGGTTAAAGTGAAAAAGAGAAAGTAAGATTATTGTGCTTTAAGTGTTACCTGAACATTTAAAATTTGATAGCAATTTTTTTAAATCTTAACCTTTATCCATTAACCCTTAACCTTTACTCTTGTGCTCCGGGAATAAACTCAGAATATCCTTTTCGTTCGCTTTACAAATCCCTCTTTCAGTAATCAGTGCAGTAACATATTTTGCCGGTGTTACATCAAAACCAAAATTAGCTACAGGTGATTGCTCGTTGACGATTCTGATCTTTCTGATTTCGCCATTTTCAAGTTTACCTTCCATCCAGCTGACCTCCTCTGCATCCCTTTGCTCAATTGGAATTTCGTGAATACCATCTTTCATCGTAAAATCAATCGAAGAGGAGGGGAGTGCGACATAAAACGGGATGTTGTTGTCCGAAGCTGCAAGAGCCTTTAGATAGGTTCCTATTTTGTTGGCAACGTCACCCGATGAGGTGGTCCGGTCGCTTCCGACAATGCAAAGATCAATCATCCCATGTTGCATCAGGTGGCCACCCGCGTTATCCGGAATTACCGTATGCGGAATCCCTTCCTGAGATAATTCCCATGCGGTCAGTCGGGCTCCCTGATTCCGGGGTCTTGTTTCATCCACCCATATATGGATAGGAATTTGTTTTTGAAATGCTTTATACATGGGTGCCGTGGCGGTTCCCCAGTCGATACATGCCAACCAACCGGCATTGCAGTGCGTCAGGATATTTACCGGCTGACCGTTTTTCTTTTTGCTGATTGCTTCTATTAGGGCACAGCCAAAATCACCGATCGATTCAGACCATGCTATTTCCCTCGATTTCATCCTGTTCGCTTCTTCTAAAGCCGCATTGCAGACAATTTCCTTTGTCTCGCAATCTGCCAATAGTCGTACCATCTCATCAACCAGTATTGCGAGGTTGACAGCCGTGGGTCTCGCTGATTTCAGGTAATCAGCAGACTTTGCCAGATTAAATTTCCAATTCTCTTCTTTCCCGTTGATCAAACCAAGGTAAATTCCATATGCACCTGTGACGCCAATCAAAGGGGCTCCACGAACCGTCATATTTTTGATCGCTTCGAAAGCATCAGCCGATGTTTTGAGATCAATGATCTGAAATTCGAAAGGCAATTTGCGTTGATCGATTACCTGAATAACATGTTTATTATCTGGATGAACCCAGATCGTGTGGTGATTCTTTCCGTTTACCCGCATCGTCAAAAAGAGGTATAAAATATTTTCCTAAGATAATTGGCTTTTTAGGAAAAGCCGGCTAATAATGATTTTAATCTGCGCCCGATAAAACTCAAAATTTTCAATATTTGTTAACGGTGTAACAATCCTTGCGAACGATGGTTCGTCTCTTGTTAACGGTGTAACAATCCTTGCGAACGATGGTTCGTCTCTTGTTAACGGTGAAACCATCCTTACGAAGGATGGTTCGTCTCTTGTTTACGGTGGAACCATCCTTGATGACGGAGGAACTACCCTTGATAAGAATTGAACATCCCTACGCAAGGAAGGTGCCATTCTTATCAAATATCGTTAAATTATTAACAATAAAGAAGGCACCCAAATCAACGGATATTTCATCAGTCATTTGGGTGCCTTATCTGCTATTAAATGTATTTATAAAAAACTATCGGACCCTGATTTTAACACTTTGACTCCATTCGGTTTTTTCATTATTTGTAAGCATCATCCGATTTTGAACGGAATAAAGTACACCCGGTGTAAGACCCCTGGCGATTGTTGTAGATGTCCGGCTGGAGTCTAATTTTGTCCATTCTTTTTCGTCTGTACTGATGCGCCATTCGTGAGGTCCTGCACCTTCAGCGATTAAATCGATGGTGCCTTCTTCAACGCCATCAACGGCTTCGTTTTGTTGTTTGCCTCGATTTCCAGGCATTTTCACCGACATGCCGGCACTTGTAATAATGATCTCTGCATTCAATGGATCAGCATTGGCAACTTTTTGCACATCCAGGCGCAGGTCGCGTAAATCATTTTCAACGACAATTCGTGCGGCATCGCGTGCCTTCGTATTGGTTGTAAGCGGAGTGGTAACACAAACTGTTTCGAGGTCATCGAGTATAATTGTGTCGGCGACCAGTTTAGCGATTAGTGCAGACGATGCAGGGAAATAGGGGCTGACGCCCATCATTCTGCCCACTTTTTGCGCGAAGAGAATACAATCGCGAACAGCTTTAGGAATATTAAGCACGGCGATTGCCTGCTTGATCAGTTTTCTTTCATTCATAACTTTCTTTTTTTAAGGTTTAAATTTGTGATTGGTAAAATGATAATCAAATTTAAAAAAGAATCAATTAAATTAAAAGTGAAATTCTATGAATATGTTGTCAAACATTTTTATAAGATAGTTATTATGTTTTTAAGATGTGAATTTAGGATAATTACATTAGTTTATATGCTTAAATATAAGCTTTCAAACTATTTTTTGAGCGCTGCGAACGTTTATCCCTGTCAGGGCTCCAAACACTGACAAGGATATATATCCTTCAACAGTTTTTAAAATACGGTCAATAAACAGGAGGTTATTACTGAAAACATATGAATGGATGAAAGATTATATCAGCAAAATAGGATGTTTGTTTAGTTCATAATTACAAGGGGAAATTTTGTTTTAATAGGTTTTGGGAATTAGAAGGTTGTTGGAGGAGTATAGCGGCTTACATGAACTTAAAAAAGATTCAAGGGAAATAAAAAGTATTTCATATGATCTATAAATGAAAAATATTAATTTTACAACATAAATTTGAAATTTGTAAAGCCTATTGAGACTGATCATGACTAGAAATGCAGGCTTTAATATATTAAAAAAGAGTTTAGTATACTACATAAAAACAGAATGAATTTAGACGATTATTTCAATTCGCAATATTTACACAATCTCTATAATGAAAGATTGAGTAACTCAAAAGCTAAGGGTATAGATAAATTAAACTCTGAATCGTTTAATAAAAATAAGGATGAAGTAATTGAAACAATTTGCAGAAAGGTGCTTTCCAATACTTATGAATTTAGTCCGTATACTGAAGTTCTTAAATTAAAAGGAAGGAGTAGTCTGCCTAGGATTATTTCCATACCAACAATTCGAGATAGAATTGTATTACTAACGATAAAAGAAATCCTTCATGAGGCGTTTTCAGAAAATGTTAATCGAAGATTGCCTAATAGTTACATTCGTGACATTAAGAAGTATATTGCGTCATCTGATGAAACTAAGTATTTTTTAAAACTTGATGTAGAAAAATTTTATGATAGAATTGATCAAACATTACTTTTAGAAAAACTTCAATTAAATAATCTGGATACTCGAATTGTCACACTTATCGCTCGAGCAATTTCAACACCAACAGTTCCGATAAATTCTGAAAAAACTAATTACGGTTTATTTGCATCAAAAATAGGAGTTCCTCAAGGATTATCTGTTTCTAATATATTAGCACAGATTTACTTGGATGAATTAGACAAAGTCTTTGATAAGAGAAAATATTTTTATCGGAGATATGTTGATGATATCATCATTTTAAATACCAGTGTTATTACAAAGTTTCGTTTCGAAAATGTAAAACTGGCCCTAGAAAAAGTGAAACTAAATCTTAATGAAAAGAAAACAGAACAAGGCAGTTTAGATGAAGGATTTTCTTTTTTGAGCTACAAAATAATGTCAAATAAAATATCTATTGCAGATAAGAATATTCAAGTATTTATAAGACGGATAGCTGGTAAATTCACATGGTTTAAAAATGGAATTGACAATATAAATAGACGACCAGTCTGGTTGACTGAAGATGAAAGATTTAAAGAGGTATTCATTGAAGAATTAAATGAAACTATTACAGGTATAGTATCATCAAGAAAAAATTACGGATGGTTATTTTATTTTTCCGAGATGAATGACGAAAGTTTGTTATTTAAATTAGATAAGATTATTAGTGAATTCTTCACTACGTTGGCCATATTTGGGAATAGTGCACCAACATCATTAAAAACATTAGTTCGGTCTTTTAATGTGATTAAGCATAAAGGTCATAAACACTATCTTTCGAATTATGACAACTATGATTCAATTCGAAGCAAACGAAGTTTCTTATTATTTAGAGGGAAAATTGACCCAGAACAAGATTATTCAGATTTTCAAATTACTTCATTATTTGAGAGATATAAAGTTAAGCAAATATTAAACGTCGAAAAGGACATAGGATATAGATATATGTAAAACATCAGGGGCTACTTCCATTTTGGGACTTGCTTTGCAAGTATATGTAAAATAACGGCAGAAATGCGTTTTGATTTCCTTTAAGGAAAGTTTGTAACTATGTTATACCAAGTAGCCCCTTTCTAAAAACTTATTATGGAAAACGATATTGATAGATGGTATAAAAAACTTTGGGAAACAAAAGGTTCACGGTTTATTGCTGCAAATAGGTTAGAGCTTCATGAGAAGTGGTCAACTATTACAATAAACGTTGTAACAGTCTACATAATATCTTTAAATCTTGCCATTTTTTTACCTAGTAGGCATGCGATTTTAACAAGTGAAAATATAACTTTCTCAACAATTTGTCTTTCTATTTTGGTGTTGGTCTTTTCTCTTATTTTATCTTCAAGAAATTTTAAAATGAGGGCGGAGAGACATCATGAATGCGGTCGTAGGATAAATGAGATTTATGATAAAGTATGTTTATGGAAAAGCTCAAATGAAAAGCCTACTAAAGATGAATTACTAAAAATAACCGCTGACTATTATACGATCTTGGATAAATATGAGAATCACATAAGGTTAGATTATTTAGTTTTTATGAGTAATAATTTATCTGAATATACTTAGTACATGACAAAAATATACAATATATTGATGTTCAATAATATATGTTGATAACTTGGTGACAACTTTTGCCAAAATATCAATATAAAGCCCTGGCATTTAGTATCTTAGGAGAAAACCACTAC
>Ga0209430_1002782_pt1 | contig 10857 bp, 7 predicted proteins | sample BarGraIncub1133A_FD_184504 | JGI IMG/M metagenome (GOLD analysis project Ga0209430, IMG submission 184504) | Arctic peat soil microbial communities from Barrow, Alaska - Barrow Graham LP Incubations 11-33A (SPAdes) (version 2) | ecosystem: Environmental > Terrestrial > Soil > Wetlands > Peat... | reverse complement strand
GCACGGCTCTCCTCGCAGGTCAATGCGTTCTGCCGAATACAATCCCACGAGGATCTTGCCGTTCTTGTCCCTGAAGTTGATCTCCTGGTCCCGTACCCGGCCTTCATCCCGCAGCATCTTCAGCATTCGGTCCCGCTCGTGCGGGTATTCCCAGATGTTGAGATCAAGAGAGCTTCGACCGATGGCTTCCTCGCGGCGATACCCCAGGATCCGTTCGAACGCCTCGTTGACCTCGACGTATCTCCCTTCGGCCAGGGTGGCGATGACGAGGAGGGTGGGAGTGGCACTGAACGCCTTGGCGAACTTCTCCTCCGACTCCCGCAGCGCTTCCTCAGCGCGTTTGCGTTCGGTTATATCCGTCATGACCGCCAGTGAACGGATTATCTTGCCGGAATCGTCACGTTCGGCCGTCGCGGACAAGAGGACATCGATTATCTCCCCCCCCTTGGTGATCATCTGGTACGGGACATCTTTGCACAGGCCGGTTTTATAGTATTCAGGGAGCACGATCTCTTCGGCATAGCGGCGTGACGCTTCCGTGATGAACTCAGTGGACTTGCGCCCGAGCACTTCGCTGCTTTCATAACCGAGGACTTCGAGCCAATGGTTGCTGACGCTGATCAGTCTCCCGTCCCGGTCGATGGAGTGCAGCATGACCGGGGTTTCTTTGTAGAGGTGGCGGTAGCGCTCTTCACTCTGCCCTAGCGCCGTTTCGATACGCTTGCGCTCGGTTATGTCCTGGACAAGAGCAACACTGCAGATCGGCGTGCCGTCGTCTCCGTAAATCCAAGTGGTCGAAACGTGCCCCCAGACCGTGGCGCCATCCTTGCGGCGGTAGCGTTTTACCAGGTTGTACGTCGGGGTTTTTCCCGTCGCGACTTCAGCGCGCAGGCGTCGGCTCTCCTCCATGTCGTCGGGGTGGGTAATTTCTTCCGCGGTGAGCTTCAGGAGTTCATCAGCGGTGTAGCCGAGGAAGCGGCAGATGGCAGGGTTCACTTCGATGATGGTTCCGTCCGGGGCGACCAGTGCCATGCCGGCGGAGGTGTTCTGGAAGATGGTGTGGAAGCGCTCCTCGACGAGGCGCGTGATCTTCTGCGCCCGCTTGCTGATGATGGCGACGACTTTGCCGCGGGAAAAGGGTATGAGACGCGCCTCTAAGGTGAGTCTCTCTGTCGTGAGCGGCAGATTGAACTCGATGTTCGCCGTTTCGCCACCCTCCACTGCCCGGCTGAGCCCTGCACCGAAGCTGACGGCCACCTCAGGGGGGAGAAGTCCTGGCAGCCGTTTGCCGAGCAATGCCTCAAGAAGAGCGCTTCTGCCATCTCCTCCCTGGTAGTCAAGGATCGTCCCGTCGGAATCGAGGTGGAAGCATATATCTTTCGAGGCAGCAGCGATGACTGCAATCAGGGGGGGTGTCTCGATCTCTTTGCTACTGTCGTCCGAAGTTTTCATCATCCCTTCCTGCGTGATAGAATGGCCGCGGTTTCGTAATGGAAGCTATCCCGAGGCAGCCACGACTGGCTCGCCATGGGATCGCGTTAGTTTCGCAGGCAGGACAGACAAACCCTTGTGGCCAACGCAACGTTGCCAGGTATGCAGCACAAGTAGTGTTATCAGGGAACATTTCAACAAAACTGCGATACGTATCGGGGTAATCGAGACCTGCGATCAGGGGCATTGGTTCCACGGCATCTCCCTCCGCGCGAGAACTTTGTGGAGGAATTATATCTCAGGTGGCGCCGACCACCCCCCGATAATCATTCTGGAAGTCGACCTGTATCAGGCAGTTGTTCATGTCATCTCCTTTTGTTCGCCTTCCAGGCGGCGCTTCGCTACGGCATGCTCCATCTGCCAGGCTTCTTCCTCAGATAGAATAGTCCCATGGGGGTGTGGGAGTGAACGAGTGGCCATGCCAGATTTTACGGCTTTATGGAAGGATTACAACCTGGAAGGGGGGTTGAGGACAACTCATTGCAATTTTGTCTCACTGTGGTTTCGGGCTTCGAGCCGATAACTGTGTGCAACAAAGGCTTTCAGATGCAGAATGCGAACCGGTTATTTGCTGGTTATTCAGGAAGCCAAAGGAGGGAGAGGGTGGTGCAGATGAAAATTCCTATTGGACTAGGCATGCTTTAATTATTGTCTGCCAATTGTAGTGCTGTTCCTGAGCCATCAGCCATTGCCATCTTGCCAGTTGACGAACCAACATGGTTCAGTTAGTATTTTGCAGGCGCGTTCTATGACTTTCAAGGGGGAGCTAACAGATGAAACTGAGAGTGCTTGGCAGTGCGGGCGCCGAATTTCCGAACTTCAGACCGCCCGGCTTTCTGGTCGACGATACCCTGCTTCTTGACGCCGGCACTATCGGAGCCGTACTCACGGAGGACGAACAATGGGCGATCAGGCACATCTTCATCACCCACAGCCACCTCGATCACATCCGTGGCATCCCTTTTTTTGCCGACAACATCATCATGAAAAATCAGCAGCACAACGTCAAGGTGCTGGCGGCGCGCGACATCCTGGCTACGCTGAAAAACCACATCATGAACGACCTGGTGTGGCCAGATTTCAGCAAGATTCCTACCCCTGAAGCGCCGATCATCACGTACCGTGAGATAGAAAACGGAGAGGAGGTTCAGGTCGATGGTTATTCGGTAACTGCCTGCAGCGTTACTCATGCAGTCCCCGCGCAGGGCTATATCGTGCGCAAAGGCGGTCAGGCGCTGCTCTATACCGGCGATACCGGGCCTACGGAAGCTATCTGGCGGCATGCGGCGAATCTGAGCGCAATGATCGTCGAGGTTTCCTTTCCCAACGAGATGGAGCAGATGGCGCTTCTCACCGGGCATCTGACGGCGAAGCTGCTGTTCAAAGAGCTTAAAAAGATCACGACCTTGCCGCCGCGCATTCTCATCACCCACCCGAAGCCGCAGTTTTATCAGACCATACAGGACGAACTGGCCGCGCTTGGAATGCCTCAGCTGGAGCTGCTGCACGATGGAAACAGGTACGAGTTTTAAGCTCCCGGCAGACTCCGATTCCCCTCTTTCAGCTTTGGCTTTCTCGCTCTCCTCCCTGTCTTTGTGGCAAAACTCATTTTACCTAATCATCAAGGCACTAGCGTAGGGTGGGCCATGCCCACCGGTCAGCGTCGGCCAGGATACCCGCAAGGGTATCCCTACAACTGATTCTACAGGGGCACCCCCTTGCGGGTGCCTTGCGCTGCTGCCGGTGGGCACGGCCCACCCTACGGCTCTTTTCCACCCAGAAGAAGGAAGGCGCGTCATTTTAGGCCGGTCCATCCGGGGCAAGGGGCGGGGAGGTCACCTTTTTGCCGAGCCGGGGCAGGGCGCCGTCAATCGGCAACTGGAGCGGCAGGACAGGCTTGCGGTTGACAAGTTTACCGCTTCTGTGGTAGCAAGGGGGTACCAAATGAAGACTTCGCGGTCGGGTAACATGCTGATTAAAGGAGAATTATTTGCTTACTACAATGACATGCCGAAGGGCTTTTCTCAAATCGACCCTGTATTTCGCAGCCACGCTGCTCTGCGCAAAATCCGCCCTCGCTAAGGTTTGGGACGGCGCCAGCCAGGCCGAAGGCAAGCTCTCGCTGCTCAACGTCAACACCCGCGAGCGGCTGAGCGTCACCTACCGCAATGAGGCGGGCGAGTATGATCCGGAGGCGCTCAATGCCTTGAACTGGGCTTTGCGCTGCCACAAAACCAACGAGACCACCACGATGGATCTGCGGGTGATCGAATACCTGAACCGGCTGGACCGCGCTCTCGGCGGGGGGAACGAGATCCAGATCATCTCCGGTTACCGGTCACCGTCCTACAACGGCAAGCTGAGGTCTGTGTCGAAAGGGGTGGCGAAGAACAGCCTCCACATGAAGGGGAAAGCGATTGACCTCTGCATTGCGGGGGTCGGGCTCGACACGATCCGGCGCGCGGCTCTTTCCTTTTCCGCGGGCGGAGTCGGGTATTACCCCCAGAGCGGTTTTGTGCACATCGATTCCGGTAGCGTCAGATCCTGGTAAAGACCGGGAAAAAACATGCAGGGGCGACCTGCTTCTGTAAACAATATTCTGTAAACAAAAGGCCCACCAGATCGATCTGATGGGCCTTTTGTTGTCGCGCTCTGGTCTTCAGGCAGCTCTTACTCGCAGCCGCAACCGGATGCTTTACGCTTGCGCATGTGCTCCAGGTATTGCTTGCCTTCTTTCAGCAATTTCTTCCGCTCATCGGAATCCATAATCATGCGGCCGATACTGCGCATGATGTATTTGGGGCGGAAATAGAATTTGTTGTAGAACTCCTCTACCGAGTTGAAGATCTCGGAATTGGAAAGGTGCGGATAGTTGATGACACACTTTTGGTGTCCGGTGTCGTCAATGAAGTCACCCGAGCTGATCCAGCCATTTTCCTGGCACATGGTATAAAATTCGGTGCCGGGATAGGGTGAGGCCAGCGAGGCCTGAATGGTGTTGAGATCCAGATCCTTGGCGAACTGGATGGTCTCGCGTATGGTCTCTTTGGTCTCGCCCGGCAATCCCATGACGAAGGCGCCGTGAATGGAGAGCCCCAGGTTCTTGCAGTCCTTGGTGAACTGGACGGCCTGCTCCTTGGTGACGCCCTTCTTGATGTTCTTCAGTATCTGCGCGTTGCCGCTCTCATAGCCCACCACCACGTGGCGCAATCCCGCCTCGCGCATCCCCTTGAGCGTTTCATAATCCGTGTTGGCACGGGCGTTTATGGTCCAGGAGATGCCCAGCGGCTTGATCAGTCGGGCAATTTCCTTGGCGTGCTGCCGGTTGGCGCTGAACGTGTCGTCATCAAAGGAGAGTTCCCGCATCTCGGGAATGTTCTCCGTGATCCATTTGATCTCCTCATAGACGTTTTGAGGACTGCGGGTGCGCATGCGCTGGCCGGAAAATGTCTGGGGCCAGAGGCAGTAAATGCACTTCGAAGGGCAGCCGCGACTGGAGTAAATCGAGACGTACGGGCTCTTGAAGTGGGGAATGATGTATTCCTTTACCGGCAGGTCCCGCTTGTAGATGGGAGCCACAAAGGGGAGCGCGTCCAGATCCTCGATCATGGGGCGGTCCGCCGTGTGCCTGATTTTCCCCTCCTTGATGAAGCTGATGCCGTCAACCTTGTCCCATTCCCGACCTTCGCACAGCTCCTTGGTCGTGTAGTCGAACTCCCCGCGGCAGACGATGTCGATGGCCCCCTTGCCGGCACGCAGCGACTCCTCCGGCAGTATGGTCACGTGCGGTCCGGTCAGGACGGTGACGATGCCCGGTTTTACCTCCTTCATGCGCCTGGCGGTCTCGATGTCGATCAGGAGCGTGGGGGTAGAGGTGTACATCACCACCATGTCGAAGTCTTTGGCGATAGTCAGGCAGTCTTCAAGGGTGAATTTCTGAACCGGGGCGTCGACCACGCGGCTCCCCTCGATCATTCCGGCCGGGAAACATAGCCAGGTGGGGTACCAGAACGAGGTCACCTCGCGGGATGCCTGGTAACGCGCTCCTGCTCCGCCGTCAAAATCCTCGAAGGTAGGGGGATTCAAAAAAAGGGGTTTCATAACAGCTCCTTGCCGGGATGGATAAACAGCATGATCTGCCTGTTTTTGCAGTCAGCTACTTTGTCACAAATTGGACTAATAATCAACGATCTGATGCGATTAAATGCCTGGGGGGTGGCAAAAAGCCGTCTGGCGGGGGGGAGCGGCCTCAGGAAATGCGAGGCAGGCGTGCGATCATTGCTGTTGGATTGATCCAGGTCGGGCAGGGGCGGGGCAAGCGCCGCCCCTGCCGCTCAATGCGCTTTGGATTTAGTGAAACAGCCGGTACTGGACGAGATAGGCGATCACGCCTGCGAAATAGCCGATCAGGGCCAGGCCGCTGATCCTTTTCACGTACCAGAAGAAGTGGATTTTCTCCAGCCCCATGGCGGCAACCCCGGCCGCCGATCCGATGATCAGGATCGAGCCTCCGGTGCCGGCGCAGTAGGCCATGAACTCCCAGAGAAAGCTGTCGGTCGGGTACTGTGCCAGGCTGTACATCCCCATGGATGCGGCCACCAGCGGCACGTTGTCGACGATGGAGCTGGCCAGGCCGATGATGGTGACGATCACGTCCTGGCGGCCGACGGTCTGGTCCAGCCATTTGGCGAGCGCGCCGAGGATGTGGGTGTGCTCCAGGGTTGCGACGGAGAGCAGGATGCCGGTGAAGAAAACGATCGAGCTCATGTCGATCTTCATCAGGGCATGCGCCAGGGTCAGGTGCTGTTTGTCGATCTCCTCCTTTTCGCGGTGGATCAGGTCCCCCACCAGCCAGAGGAAGCCGAGGCCGAACAGTATTCCCATGAAGGGGGGGAGATGCGTCACGGTCTTGAATACCGGCACCAGCACCAGGATGCCGATCCCCGTGAGGAACATCAGGTTGCGCTCGAAGGGGGTGGTTTGCAGCAGGCCGTTTTCCTCGACCCGTTCAGGCGCCACGACCCCGCGCCCCTTCAGCAGGAAGCTGACCGCGACCAGCGGCACGATCAGGTTGAGCAGCGAAGGGATCAGAACGCCCTTCATTATCCCCACGCTGGTGATCTGTCCGCCGATCCAGAGCATGGTGGTGGTGACGTCGCCGATCGGGGACCAGGCGCCGCCTGCATTGGCGGCGACAACGATCATCCCGGCGAAGAACAGGCGGTCGTCGTGCTTATCCAGCAGTTTCTTCATCAGCGAGATCATCACGATGGTGGTGGTCAGGTTGTCCAGCACGGCGCTGAGGAAAAAGGTGACGAACCCGACCAGCCACATGAGCGAGGAGAGCTTGGTGGTCCTGATCCGGGAGGTGATCACCTCGAAGCCGTTGTGCGCGTCGACCACCTCGACGATGGTCATTGCCCCTATCAGGAAGAAGACGATCTGCGCCGTGGAGGCGAGCGATTCGTTCAGTTGCTCCCCGACCAGGCCGTGATCCGCGCTGAAAAGCGCATAGACGGTCCAGAGCAGGCCGGCCCCCAGCAGGGCGGAGGCTGACTTGTTGATCTTGATCGGATGCTCCAGGGCGATGGCCGCATAGGCGACGACGAAGATTATGACAAGCATGGCAATCATGGTGTGATACCTCTGCACTCACAGAATTAAAAGGTTGGCAACGATGCTACAATCGCAGTTCCACACTGTCTCGACGTGGGGAAAAGGCATGCTCCATAGAGAAAAATTGCACGGGGAGACTGGTACTGCCCGGTGTGAATCCTCCTCTGAGAGTGCCGAGCCAATATACCTGTTGTTGAGACTCTTGGCCATGCTTCTTCTGCATTCTCGCGAGCCTTCTGTAAAAAAGGGGCCTGTCGATTGACAGGCCCCTTGGGGTTACCTGGTGCAGGTGAGGGGTGCTGTCAATAGCCGAGCAGGCGCGGCAGCCACAGGGAGATGATCGGCACGTAGGTGATGAGCAGCATGAATCCGATCATGGCGATGAGCCACGGCATTACGGCCACAGTGAGCTCCGAAATCCCCATCTTGGTGATGCCGCTCGCCACGTACAGGTTCAAGCCGACCGGCGGGTGGCACATGCCGACTTCCATGTTTACCGTGATAAGGACGCCGAAGTGGATCGGATCGATCCCGAGCTTCATCGCCACCGGGAACAGGATCGGGGCGAGGATCAGGATGATGGAGGAGGGCTCCATCACGTTGCCGGCCAAAAGCAGCAGCAGGTTGGTGACCAGCAGGAAGGGAACCACGCCCAGGTGATGACCGAGGATCCAGTCGGCCATGATCTGCGGAATCTGCTCGCTGGTCATCAGGAAGGAGAACAGCACCGCGTTGGTGATGATGTAGAGCAGCATGGCCGACATGCTGGCCGAGTCGAGCAGCACCTTCGGGATCCTCGCGAAGGTCACGTCGCGGTAGACAAAGACGGCGATGACAAAGGCGTACACCGCGCTCATGGCGGCCGCTTCGGTAGGGGTGAACACGCCGCTGTAGATGCCGCCCAGGACGATCACGATCAGCAAAAGGCCCCAGACGCTCTCGCGAAACGCCTTGCCGCGTTCGGCCCAGGTGGCCTTTTTCATGCGCGGATAGTTGTTCTTTCTGGCGATCCACCAGGCGACAACGCCCAGCAGGGTCGCGAGCATCAGCCCCGGGATGACCCCGCCCATGAACATCGCGCCCACCGAGGAGTTGGTGGCCACGCAGTAGATGACCATCGGAATGGAGGGCGGGATCAGGATGCCGAGCGAACCGGAGGTGGTGATGACCCCGGCGCCGAAGCGCTTCGGGAAGCCTGCCCTGACCATGGCCGGCATCATGATGGAACCGATGGCGACGACCGTGGCCGGACTGGAGCCGGAGACCGCGGCGAACAGGGCGCAGGCGATGACCCCGGCCAGGGCCAGGCCGCCGTGCCAGTGCCCCACCATGGAGGTGGCGAAGTTGATCATGCGCCGGGCCACGCCTCCGTGGGTCAGGAAGTTGCCGGCCAGGATGAAGAAGGGGATCGCCATGATCTCGAACTTCTCGATGCCGGTGAACAGCTTCATCGCCACCGCCTCGGTCGGCACATTGGAAAAGAAGAAGAGAAACGACAGGACGGTGAGGCCAAGGGCGATGGAGATCGGCATGCCGGTCAGCATCAGCCCGATCAACAGCGCGAAGACGATGCCGGTGCTGCCGAGCATGGCTATTGCCCCAAGTGCGGCCGCGATACCCAGTAGCCAGGTTGCCGCTTTTTTCTTGGAAAATTGCTCCCAGCCTGCGACTGCACTACTCATTTGGCACCCCCATCCGTACAATCCTTGTCAAATTTATGCACTTCGAATTCCTCAAGCGCCTCGGTTGCATCGTGTATGGTCGCCGCTTCTTCGATCCCTTCAACATGGGTATGATCGTGGTGCGGCAGCTCGCCGGTGCGGAAGAACGCCCAGCCGACCTGCATGAAGCGGAAGCACATCAGGTAGGAACCGAGGGGGACTGCAGAATAGATGATCCAGGTCGGCCACTCGAGATCCGGGGTGATCGGCCCTTCGTACAGGTCGCCGATAGCCATCCCCAATTTGTGCAGCACGGCGTAATGCATGCCGTTTTCCCAGATGAACCGGGCGCCCAGGGTGCCGATCAGGCCGGTGAAGATCACCCCGCCGGCGATGCCGAGCAGTACGCACTTCATGCGCCAGGATTCGGGGAGGCGCGTCGCTATGACGTCGACCCCGACGTGGATGCCGGTGCGCACGCCGTAGGCGGCACCGAACTTGGCCATCCAGACGAACATATAGATGCACAGCTCCTGCGCCCAGCCCATATTGATGGTGAGCAGCCAGTCCTGCAGGGCGGGGATCGGCAGGCCCGACAGGTAGCGATGGGCGACCGCAACGGCAATGACGATCGTTGCAGCGCCGATGAGGAAGGTGATGATTATTTCCTCAAGACGGTTAAGGTATTTCATCATGATGGACGTCTCCTGGAAAACTCGATAAAAAGCCGCTGCGGAGGCCGCAGCGGCCTGATGTCACGTGATGCGTGCAGAAATATCCCTAGTTCGGATTGTAGCCGGTCGCTGCGTAGACTTCCTTCACCAGGGCGGCGCCGATGCGCCCGATGTTTTCCTTGTGCGCCTTGTCCATGGCCTTTTTCCAGGCGGCTCGCTCCTGGGGGGTGAGGGTGATCAGCTGGCTGCGGCCGGATTTCTTGACGGCGGCCAGAGCCTCGTCGTTGTCCTTCTTGGCGACATCGTTGGCGTATTTGGTGGCGTCCTTCATGGCGCCTTCCAGAATAGTGCGGATGTCGGCGGGGAGGCTGGCCCAGAACTTCTTGTTGACGATGACGGCATACCCCAGGTAGCCGTGGTCGGAGAGGGTCACGTATTTCTGCACTTCATGCATCTTCTGGGTGTAGAGGTTGGAAGGGGGGTTCTCGGTGCCGTCGACAACGCCGGTCTGCAGCGCCTGGTAGACCTCCGAGAAGGCCAGTACCTGCGGCATGGCTCCCACGGAGCGCATCTCGGAGTCGAGTACCTTTGAGGACTGGATGCGCATCTTCTGCCCCCTGAAATCTGCCGGGGTCCTGAGCGGCTTGTTGGCGCTCATCACTTTGAAGCCGTTGTCCCAGTAGGCCAGGCCCTTGACTCCCCTGGCTTCCAGCAGCTTGAGCAGTTTGGCCCCAATCGGCCCCTGGGTTATCTTGTGCAGCTCGCTGTAGTTGTCGAAGATGAAGGGGAGGTCGAACAGTTCGAATTCCTTCACCCCGAGCGGTGCGAACTTGGCAAGCGACGGTGCCAGCATCTGGACGGCGCCCAGCTGCAGGGCCTCCATTTCTTCCTTGTCCTTGTAGAGCTGGCTGTTCGGGTAGACCTCGATCTTGACCCGGCCCTTGGTGCGCTCTTCGGCGATTTTCTTGAAATAATCGGCGGCCTGCCCCTTGGGGGTGTGCTGGGCAACGACGTGGCTGAACTTGATCACGATCGGTGCGGGTGCGGCCAGGGCGGTCATCGGCAGGGCAAGCGCGGCCCCGAGGGCCAGACTCTTCAAACATGCTGTCAGTTTCATAGGTGTTCCTCCTTGGTATGATGATGCGTCTTGAGCGCGGTGCGAAAGCAGGTCATGTCATGAGATGATTGCAACTGACGATAAATAGCCTCCCCCCTGTTCAGCCGGAGTTCTGGAGCGACAATCATTAGCGTATACGAGACATTGTTCTAATGCAATAGCGATACCATAAAATAATTTTCCTAACCAGCTGAAAGTACATGGTGCCACTTACCCAAATGTCGGTTGAAAGGGAGGAAAATCCTGGATGGTGGCTGGAATCCGCCAGTCTGGTGGCGGATAGCTGCCAAAAAGGGAG
>Ga0209430_1002779_pt1 | contig 10861 bp, 6 predicted proteins | sample BarGraIncub1133A_FD_184504 | JGI IMG/M metagenome (GOLD analysis project Ga0209430, IMG submission 184504) | Arctic peat soil microbial communities from Barrow, Alaska - Barrow Graham LP Incubations 11-33A (SPAdes) (version 2) | ecosystem: Environmental > Terrestrial > Soil > Wetlands > Peat... | reverse complement strand
CGAAATGTGGAAGAAAAATAATCTGTGTAACTCGTTGTTAGCGAAGAGAAAAATGGTGTTTAAAAATTAAATGGGGGGAACTAAAAATTCTAATTCGATGTATTTAATTCACCCCACCCTTCGGGATGGTACCAGCTATCAATTGAGCGCGACATTGTGACAAATTCGGGATTCTGGGTAAGACCATGCTGATATTCATCGCGGTAATAATGATCCATGTAAGTACGTGTGGTCATCAGTCCGTCATAAGTCGGTTTATAAAAAAGAGGAACCGGTCCGATCGGTGTATAGAAAAGTGTTGCGGTTCCATCGAGCTTCCATCCGTCGATACCATAATTGAAAACGTTTTTTTGCAACCCGCGCCACCACTTCATCGCCTCCGGATTGGTATAATCGATAAAGCCCCCCTTCCCTTTCCACCATTTAATCTGATTACCTTTCCCGGCAAGGTATCTTTTTGCTTTCGCCTCGTTGAACCAGGAATCAGATTTTGCAACACGGGTATCCTTACTGTAACTATCCACCATCGTGGTCATCCAGAGCACCACCCGGTAGCCGTTGTTCTCCATTTTTTTAAACCACTCCTTCGGTTTCGGATAGTTAACGGTATCTACCTCAAAGTCATTGTACCGCAAACTCCAGGGACTGTCCAAAATAACGGTACGTACCGGGATATCATTTTTAGCATATCCCTCCAGCAGCGTATCAACCCGCTGAGCGGTGTTCGAATCATCCTCCCACAGCCAGCATTCGAGCGCCCATGCGGGAGTGAGTGGCGGATTGCCATGCCTTTGCGCATTAAACGGCACACCCCGGAACGGGTATTCAAAGCCAAAGTAAAACAGGAATGCTAAAACCGAGACGGTTATCAAAAGATATCGGACTATTTTCCAGGTTCTGGCTGACTTCTTCATAAGGATTGGTTAAAATAGATGGTTGTATTATTTAATCAAAGTTTAAAGATAAACTGTTTACTATTAACCTGAGTTCGATATCAGTAATTAGTTTAATATTCTAAAAATAAGGTAATAAGGTTGGTCCATTTTACTAATTTGAGTGCTACTAAGGTCAGAGAAATAAAAATAAGGTTTGTCAAACACATTGCACGCAATTTTGCAGGAATTATTCCTACGAAATTATCGATTTAAGTATAGTGAATTAAATAGTGTCGTATTTCTTGAATTGAGACGATGGATAAATCTATTTTCTACTTTGCGTCTCTGCGTCTTTGCGTGAACCTAAAGACAAAGTCGCGCAAGGACGCTAAAGACCGCAAAGAATAAAAATACAACATTATATATTGGCTAATACTTAAGAACCTTATTTTTCCTTCTCATCAACCTTAGTAGCCCCGGCAATTCCCCCGTATCAAAAACCTTATTACCTTATTTTTAAATTCATATAAATCATTGAACTCCGAACCTCGACTAATAAGGTAATAAGGTTGTTTCATTTTACAAATTCCAATCCGAAAATAAGCACCGAACTATTCACCAGTGTGTGGACGATCGCACTGTAAAAGACATTTTTTGTTTTGATATAGGTATAGCCATACGCCCATCCGGCAACACAGGCAAACCCAATGTAGATAATTGCCCCCGAATGGTAATGCACCAATCCGAAGATGGTACTTGTGATCGCCAGCGCCGTATAAACTCCGGAACTGTTCTTGCCCACCCGCTCAATCAATCCGGCAGCAATGAATATCAGCATTACCATTAAAGCCGGGAACCATTGCATCCCCCCTTTTAACGTATACCCAACAAGGAATGCCAATGGAATGGAGATCAGGAGTCCGCAAAGCCAGAATATTTTCCAGCTTTTCGCCTGCCTGATCCGCTTCATCAACATATTTTGAAGGATTCCCCGGAAAAAGAGCTCCTCGAAAATTGCTGTATTTAAGAACGTAACAACAAGTGTCAATCCGATTTTGGCGATAAGTTCTTTTGTAACCGAATCATGACCAATGTATTTTATAAAATTGACGCTATAGCCCACTACTACGACAAACAGGTAGAACACAAACCAGACCCAAATCGCCGTCCACAGGTATTTAAGGTTCAGAACAGGAACAAGACCGATATCGTCCAATCCCCTGATCGTTCCAAATGTATACACGGCAATAAGCATCAGGGCTATCTTATAAACAGATCCGAAATCTTTCCCGGCGAAAGGGAGGTTTCCGGAGGGTTCAACCTTGATAAAATTTGTAAAGAGCAGGAAGATCACAAAAATGGTAAAATCGAGCCAGTCGATCTTTTTGGTACGGTACCGGCGGACTAAAAACAGCAGCCACGGGAAGATAACCAGGTAGGGAACCAACGCAAGTGTACCTTGAACCGGGTTTCGCTGATTCAGTAATACATAAACGAAATACAACACCAAAAGGAGGAAAGGAAAAACCAGCATTCTCAGGATATCTGAACCGATCCACTTTTTTATTCCGGATGATACCACTTCCTTCCCTATTGAAAAAAACAGAAAGTACAACACGATAAAAAATGGAACGGTAATCAAAACAAAGTGCAATCTATCGGCCGATCCGTTAAAAAGAAGAAACAGTACGGTCAGAAAAACGGTCCAAAAAACACTTCTGATCAATTCGCGATTTAACCCATTTCCGGTTTTTAAGGCGCTTTTGAAGGTTGTCGTTTTCATGATAATTTCGGTTAGTGTTTATTACTCAATATTAGGAATACCTGAGGAGGAATGTCTAATTTATAGCATCTTTTTCTGATACTTTATTAACAAAGATAAACAATAATGCGCAGCGCTGAATTTCGATGCCAATCAGTATTCAATGTTTATCAGCGGCTTGGGAAATAGACTTAAAAACGGAACCTATTTTATTTCCTCCGGCTGTCTGTACACTTCACTTATAACAGATGTTTTGCAAAATGTGATGGATCTTTAACAAGTTTGTGATTAAATATTAACAGCAATTTTATCAATATCTATAATTAAGGGATTTAGCTGTTAATTTTTAATGCAATTAAGACAAAATTTAACATGTATTAACTTCTTATATTTATAAACTTTGATGGAAGAAATGTTGTTTATATAGCATTTCGGGCAAGTGTTGACTTCGGACTAAAGTCTTTATTAAAAATCTAAATTAATCAACTATGAAAAAACAATTTCATTTCGTGTACATTGTATTTTGTGTAGGAATGATGCTCTTTCAGTCGTGCAAAAAAGATACGTCTGTACCAACAGCCTCTTTTACAGCTACGATAGACGGAGGAGTAGTTACTTTTGCTGCGGTGGTGACTGACGATACTAAATATGAATGGGATTTTGGGGATGGCAGCTATATTAATACGCTTAAAGCGCCGGTTCATACTTACTCGCAGGTGGCTGTTCCCGTTGACTTTACGGTCACATTAACCATTAAAGGACCTGGAGGTGAGGTTACTGTTACAAATAAAATAACGATACCCGCGAAGACAAAACTGGAGTACCTGACAGGTGGTAAAGCTTCTGCACCAGCCTCCAGAAAGTGGCGTATCAGTGTGAATGCACCCGCTTTTATAATAGATTTTGCAACTGCTACCTTCTCGCCCAATTATAAAACCTATCCGGGTGGTATTCTATCAGCAGTTGGATTAAGCGCCGTCTATGGTGATACCTTCGAGTTTAAGAGTGATGGTACTTTAATCATTCATCCAAATGGTGGCGGAATCTTTGCAGGCTATGTTTATTGTGCCTTACATGGAATTCCAAATATTGGAAATGCTGGAGGTTCAGGGTTGAGTTATGCCAAACCGTTCACTTCTCCGGAAGGCGCCACCTTCACAATCAATGAAAATAAAAACTTCACGATTACCACTTCACCCGACGGGGCAAATGCGTCGGATGTTACTTATTCGAATGTAATGACGCTGAGCTTTACCAACGGAGGCTTCCTGGGTATCCTGGATTCAACCAGCGAATGTATCATCGATCAGATATCGGATACCCAAATGGTGGCACACCTGTTTGTTTCGGCAATACCTCCTCCGGGGCAGGTTGGGAAACCCAATTTTGCGTTGAAAGTTATATTTGAAGTGGTGCCATAAATCTTCTATATCAGGAAGGGTTTTAGCCCTTCCTGGTTAAAAGGGAACCTAATAATTAAATAAATATCGGGAATTAGCAATCAATAGAACTAACAAAAATTATTTATGATGAAAAGAAAATTGCTTAAAGCAATGTTGCTGTGCTTCTTCGTTGTGATGACCCACAACCTTTTCGCACAGAATGTTGTAACAGGAACTGTAAAGGATGATACCGGACAGTTTTTGCCGGGTGTAAGTGTTGTTGTGAAAGGGACCACTACAGGAACCATTACAGACAATGATGGAAAATTTTCATTATCCGTGCCTAACAATGCTACATTGGTTTTCTCCTTTATTGGGATGGACACCAGGGAAGTAGTTGCCGGAAATCAGCGGAAAATAGATATCTCGATGGTCCCCATCGTAATTGGTGTGGATGAAGTGGTAGTAACTGCACTTGGTATATCTCGTGAGAAAAAATCGCTGGCCTATTCCGTCTCCGAAGTTAAAGGGGCTGAATTAACCAAGAGTGCCGGATCGAATGTGATTAAATCACTGGATGGTCGTGTGAGCGGGGTCAACTTTACCCAGTCAAGCTCCGACCCGGCTGGTTCTGTATTTGTCACGATCCGTGGTGCTACCAGTTTGAATATTTCAAATTCTACGATGTCGGCACAGCCACTCTTTGTGGTCGATGGAATTCCGTTGGGAACAACCGCGGTTGAGAACAGAAATGGCGCAGACTTTGGTAACCTTCTTTCGCAATTGAATCCGGAAGACATCGAAAGTATTTCCGTATTGAAAGGTGCCAGTGCAGGTGCGCTCTATGGATCTGCCGCCGGTAATGGTGTTATCATGATCACAACCAAATCGGGTAAGGGAGGAAAAAAAGGGATTGGTGTTTCTGTTAATACATCGATGGTATGGGATAAGCCTTATAATTTCTTCGCTACCCAGCAACTGTATGGTGACGGGATTCGTGCTTCCTCTATTTATACATCGGGCTACGACTGGGGTGCTAAATTCTCCGATTTCACCACAGCAACCATTGATGCCTACAATACAGACACACAGCGGATCGAGACCAAGCTTTTTGCTGCGACCAAAGAAAACCGTTTGCAGCAGTTTATGCAGACCGGTGCTACACGCAATTATAACGTGAGTGTTTCCGGCAATTATAAGGATGGTTCATTTCGTTTCTCAATGGGTAAAATGTCAAATATTGGTGTAATGCCAAATAACCAGACAGATCGAATAAATACGAACCTGAGTGCAGAGTATAACATCACCCGGAAATTAAAGATCTCGGTGAACAGTAATTACATGGGCCAATATACACCCAATAAAACCTCTTCAAACAGCCAGGTGATCGAAGATCTGACGATGAAATTTCTCGGATCGCTTCAGCCCATTAAAGAGATGCAAACAGTTTGGAAAAAGGGTTTTGAAGGGCAACTTCAAAATGCACCCTATTATAAACCAGATGGTACACCTATGCTGAATAATCCATACATGTACGCCTATTCAGAGATCAACACCTACCGGAAAGATAACTTCTTTGGCAAGGCGCAGTTGGATTTTGAGATTATCAAACCACTTAAATTCATAGCCCGCACCGGTATTGACTATAGCGGCGACAATTACGAATACAAAAGAGCCAAGGATTTTGAGGATAGCAATGAAAGGGATGGTAAGTATTCTGTCAATCAGGGGAACGCGCTCAACGTCCAAAACGATTTGATGCTGGTTTGGAATAAAGATATTGGTAAATTCAATACCAGCGCCACCGCAGGTTATAACTATGCCTATAGTAATTCTTACAGTTATGCTGCGAATGCTGAAAAACTGGTTAGGGTAAACGATTATTCACTGGGTAATGCCGTTGCGGGAACAATAACTGCAAGTAATGCATGGGGAATCGGAAAATCGCAAAGTGGATATGCAACCGGACAACTTGGCTATGCCAGCCAGGTTTACATGGATCTTTCGGGCCGGTACGATATGAGTGGTATCCTTGAAGAAGATAAAAACCATCATTTCTATCCTTCAGCTTCATTGAGCTGGTTACCTTCTGCCACTTTCAAACTTCCTGAAATTATCAACCTGTTTAAATTAAGGGCTGGTGTTGCACAGGTTGGACATGGAATCGGTACACCACGAAGCAACAATACATTCAGTTTTGCATCCATTGATTACGGGAATACCAAAATTTTAAATATCGGCGGTACACTTGTCGACCCGAATATCAAAGCGGAAGTCACAACATCTTATGAAGGAGGTTTTGATCTTGCGCTCCTGGATCGTCGTATTTCAGCTGAATTTACAGTTTATAAAAAAATACACGAAAATCAACAGGGATCAATACCGACTTCACCAGGTATTGGCTACGGAGGTATGTTAACCAATATCGGAACTGTCGAAGCAAACGGCTACGAAGTATCACTTAATTTTGTTCCTGTACGTTCGAGAGACTGGAACTGGGATATTGGCTTCAACTTCAGTAAAGTTGAAGCCAAAATCACTGAACTCTCCAAAGAGTACGTACCTACCGGACAAACTTTCTATGGAAACGGTCCCAATATTGACCTTCGGTTAGCGGTTGGCGAAACAATCGGAACGATGTGGGCACACCAGGTATTCACAACAATGCCTGCTTCAAGTAAATATGCCGGAATGATTGTCCTTGACGATAATGGCGAATGGAAATATTCAAACGCAGAGGCGGATCGCAAGGCAATTGGCAATTATAATCCCGATTTTATCATGGGAGTACATTCATCTGTAAAATGGAAAAACTTCAGATTGGGGATTGTCGGCAGTTTTCGTAAAGGTGGTAAATATATCTCCGACATCGAACGTCGTGCAGTTACCGATGGTCATTCATTGCTTACAATCGGTGATAAGGTCAACGGACCAAATCCATGGACTGTTGGCGGACGTGACGGTGAAACAGGTGGATTGCCCTGGCCAGATGCTTCTAAAATGACCTACCCTCAACAGGCAGGTTTGGTAGCCACTTACGCGATGTACGGAACACCTGTTCCAATTAACGATGCTTCTTACTTTCAGGGTGTTTGGTTAAAGCCAGGTGGAGACCCTTCAAACGACGCAGATTATATTGTGAATGGTGCAAACCCGCTGGAAACATTCTATGGTTTGCCAGGACTGGTCTTAGGAGCCCAATACTGGAGTTTCCCGCAATCACTGGTCCGCGATGCAACCAACTTTAAAGTGAAAGAGATCACTTTCGACTATACATTACCGAACAGCATCACTTCGAGATTGAAAGTTGAAAATGTTGTGATTGGATTTGTGGGAAGAAATGTCTTCCAGTGGAACAAAGCCGATAAATACGTTGATCCGGAATCCGCTTTCGAAGGGATCGGTCAGAATCAGGGAATCGTTGGAAAGGCATTGCCTTCCATTGCTTCGTATGGTTTCAAAGTATCGTTTGATTTTTAATGCTTAAAACATTGCAATTATGAAAAAACAGATATCAATATTACTCCTGACACTCTTCGCTTTAACAGCATGTCAAAAGCAGCTGCTTCGACAGGATGAGTTGTTACAAAAGCGTGATGCAGTAGAGTCCGCGACTCCTAACCTGCTTCTGTCTTCGATCATCCAGCAAACTGCCTTTGCCTACCAGTACGAAGGGGGCGTCGGTAACAGGACGCTTTCTGCAACGGTGCAATATATGCAGGGAAACAGAAGTTCCGATGATAATATTCACAAGAGCTTCACAAGACCAAAGAGTGATTTATATGGCATAACAGGTCCCATCAAATTGGTACAGGCATCTATTGCAGATGTGCATAAGCTTGAATTAAAAAGTTATGAAGGAATCTTCCTGATCTTTAAATCGTTGCTTTGGTCAACTGCAACCGACTTGTATGGCGACATCTATTATACAGAAGGTTTACGTGGTCAGGATGGAATTCTTTTCCCGAAATTTGATGATCAGAAAGACATTTATCCGGCCCTGATTCAGGATTTGAAGGATGCGACGCTATTACTGTCAACAGGTACTGAAGACATTGATAAAACCTACGATATTCTTTATGGCGGGGATAAAACCAAATGGATCAAATTTGCGAACTCTCTTCGCCTTCGGTTATTGATGAGAGCCGGCAAAAATTTATCCGGCGCAGCGGCTGAAATCGCTGCTGTTGCTGCGCTTCCGCTGATGAGTGCAAATACAGACAATGCTTCCATCGCTTACCTTCCGGGTGACCGGACTTATAACTGGCCAATGTCATATGATGGATACAGTGACAACTTCATGATTTATCGTCCCAGCAAAACATTGGTGGATAGTTTGAAAGCTTTGAACGATGACAGGCTAAAGGTTTGGGTAGCGCCGATCGAAAAGCCATGGTCGAATGTCGCAGGCGATAATGGGATGGTTGTCAACACAACAGATCCCAATGGTTATACTTATAGTTCAACCTATGAATATATTGACCGGAGCAAATCAGGAATAAAAGCCGCTGCCAGCTTCATTGTAGATTCTTTGACCCTTTATGCAGGCTATACTGCCGGGATGTACGAAAACGTATTAGCTGCCAATGGAAGCTGGGACTTCCCGACAACCATCTTCAATTATAAAATCTCCAAATTCAGTAAACTGCTCAACGATAAATCACATTCACTTCTGAAGGCTTGTATGTTACAGTCAGATGAAGTACAGTTTTTATTGGCAGAAGCAGCTGTAAAGGGTTATATACCTGCAGCAGGTGCGGAGGCTTATTACAAAAGCGGCGTAACATTGGCTACAAGCAGATGGGGCGTAACCATCCCGGGTACTTATTTCAATAACAACAGCGCCAAGTTCCCGGCATCCGGAACAGAGACACAAAAACTGGCGAAGATCGCATTGCAAAAATGGCTGGGACATTTCCTGATGGGTGTTGAAGCTTATGCAGACCACCGGAGAACACGGCTTCCGGCATGGGAAACGAACGGTGAATTAATCAATGGCCTTCACCCATTCCCGTTACGCTTCAGGTATCCCGAAACGGAAATGGCCAACAACGCAACCAATTACCAGACTGCCATTGGCAAGCTGGATAAAGGCGATACTGAATTCTCAAAAATGTGGTTGATTCAGTAATTACAGTAACCATTGAAGATATTTACAAATAACACAAATTAAGCAGGAGATATTCTAAGAATATCCCTGCTTAATTGCATAGAAATAGGTTTAATTAATTAGAAATGAAGAAAGTTTTATCCCTTATCATCCTATTGTATTTTGCTGCCGCAATTGTATTGGCAGCTCCGAGGAAACCCATCACCCCTGAAACTGCACTTCAGGCTTACCTGCACAATTCCGATAAATCATTTAAATGGGAAGTGCAGGACAAAAAGAAGGGGGACGGCGTTACTTTATATCGTCTTCAGTACACTTCACAGATTTGGCGCGGAATTACCTGGAAGCACGAAATGTTTATCATGGTTCCTGATATTCTGAAGTACAACGACGCTTTGTTATTTATAACAGGTGGTCACAATGACAATACCGTCCCCAGTACCCATAAATGGGATGAGGATTTAGTCACCTCTTTAAGCGGCGTTGCAAAGACAAATATGACCATCGTTGCGTTGGTCTGGCAGGTTCCCAATCAACCCTTGTATGGCGATCTGACGGAAGATGCGCTGATATCTTATACACTTCACCAATACCTAGGTGATCATGATTTCACATGGCCATTGTTGTTTCCGATGACAAAAAGTGCAATCAGGGGAATGGATGTTGTGCAGCAATTTTCCAAAAAGGAGATCAAAAGAAAAGTGAATCAATTTGTAGTTTCGGGCGCATCAAAACGCGGTTGGACAACTTGGTTAACAGGTGCAAATGACAAGCGCGTAAAAGCGATTGGTCCTATGGTGATTGATGTGTTGAATATGCCCGTTAATATTGATTATCAAAAAGTAGTCTGGGGAGACTACAGCATCGAAATCGAAGACTACGTCAAACTGGGGATTGCACAACAACTTGGCACACCCGGCGGAAATGATCTTACAAAGATGATCGATCCCTACTCTTACCGGAAAACGTTGACAATGCCGAAGATGATCTTTATGGGAACCAATGACCCCTACTGGCCCGCCGATGCCGTTAAGAATTACATCGACAGTATTCCCGGTGATAATCATATCTGCTATACGCCTAATGCGGCTCACGACCTGGGCGATAAAAAGAAAGCATTTGCCACGTTAAGCGCATTTTTAGGAACAACGGTTACGAATGGGAAATACCCGGTCTGTGATTACACAGTTTCGGAAAATAATGGAACCATTACGTTGAAAATCAAGACTACTCCCGACCTTTTAGTCGATGCCATCCTGTGGAGCGCTGACTCTAAAGATCAGGATTTCAGGGATGAGACATGGGTTGATAAAAGCCTGAATGCTGCCAACAAAGCAGAGATCAAGGTGGATATTAAATATCCGGAATCGGGATTCAGGGCATTTTATGTCGATCTGAAATACAAAGCCACTTATGGTGATGATTATACACAGAGTACAAGGATGTTTGTCACAACAGATAAGAAGTTATCACTGGTGAAGAAATAAACGCAGATCAAATCAATTTAATTCAACGATTTTTGTAGTAAGTATAGCCAATTAAATAATGTCGTATTTTTAGAATTGAGGCAATGGATAAATCAATTTTCCTACTTTGCGAACAGTATCTTTCCTTGAACCTAAAGACAAAGTCTCGCAAAGATTTCTATGGTTTGACCAAACGTTCTTTGAAATATTTTTATGCTATTTGATATTCTACTTGATAAGGCGTACCTCTTTTTATTACTGAGCAC
>Ga0209430_1002778_pt1 | contig 10862 bp, 9 predicted proteins | sample BarGraIncub1133A_FD_184504 | JGI IMG/M metagenome (GOLD analysis project Ga0209430, IMG submission 184504) | Arctic peat soil microbial communities from Barrow, Alaska - Barrow Graham LP Incubations 11-33A (SPAdes) (version 2) | ecosystem: Environmental > Terrestrial > Soil > Wetlands > Peat... | reverse complement strand
CACCCAAGTTCTCCAAGAGTGAAGACAATGAAGATTCATGGTGTCTGGGCACTCAATTCTGGGCAAAGGAGGCTAAAAAGATCGGTTATCAGGCAGAATTTGGAATTCTGTTGGACATGGTCGGAGGCAAAGCACCAAATTTCATGTGGGATTACTATTCCATGCAATATGCTCCTCAAGTGTTGCAAAAAGTATGGTCCGCAGCCGCTTCACTGGGTTATAATTCCAGCTTTGTCGCTGCTCAGGGCGGTGCCATAACAGACGATCATCTCTACGTAAACCGCATTGCTAATATCCCTTGCATCGATATTATCGATTACAATCCTGGTAACGGAACTGGTTTTGTACCCTACTGGCATACGACAGGGGATATCCTGAAAAACATCGATAAAAACAGCCTGAAGATGGTGGGTGAAACCTTACTGAACATCATTTTCAATTCATAACCAAATCTCAAAATTATGCTCAGTGCCTTTTTGAATATGGATTTGCTCGAAGCCGGCTGTGATGAGGCTGGTAGAGGATGTTTGTCAGGGCCGGTTTATGCTGCAGCAGTCATTCTACCGAAAGATTTTCAAAATGAAGAGCTCAATGATTCCAAGCAACTAAGCGAGAAAAAACGTTACGAACTTCGTGAAATCATCGAAAAAGAGGCCATATCTTGGGGTTTGGGTGTTGTGGAAGCACATGAAATAGATAAACTGAATATTCTGAATGCTTCTTTTTTGGCTATGCACCGGGCCATTATACAACTGGAGCCTAAACCAGAATTCCTGCTGATCGACGGAAACCGGTTTCGTCAGATTCAACAGATTCCGCTTTACAGATTATTACACCAGAAAGCGGAAGAAAAACGATTTGAACATTATGAAGATATACCCTACTTCTGTCAGATAAAGGGTGATGGCAAATACATGAATATTGCAGCTGCTTCCATTTTGGCAAAGACGTATCGCGATGATTACATGCAAATGCTGCATGAGCAAAACCCCCATTACAATTGGAAATCGAATAAGGGGTATCCAACGCTTGATCATCGGGATGCTATCCGGAAATACGGGCTCACCGAACACCACCGGAAAAGTTTCAGGCAATTGGAGGATCAATTGGCACTGGTTTTCGACGAATAATTGCTTAGTTTTCTTTCAGCTTGAAAGCCAATGCATAATTGCGGATCTGCCGCACCATTGAAACCAAACCATTTGCCCGGGTGGGTGAAAGGTGGTCTTTTAAACCAATTCTATCGATGAAGTAAAGGTCAGTATCCAGAATTTCCTGTGGAGTCCGGTCAGACATCACCTGAATCAGCAAAGTGACAATTCCTTTTACAATCACTGCATCGCTTTCAGCCTTCAAAATTACCTTTCCACCGAGGTAATCGGCATGCAACCAGACTCGACTCTGACAACCTTCAATGAGGTATTGTGTCTGTTTAAATTGCTCATCAAGCGGTTCCAGGCTGTTTCCGGTATCAATCAGTAACTGATATTTATCCATCCAATCATCAAACTCGTTGAATTCTTCGATGATGGCGTCCTGGGTTTCGTTGATGCTCATAATAGATTTATTAAAACATATTTTTAATTCGTTGCAATGCTTTGATCGTGACATCCACTTCTCCTGGAGTGTTGTAAATAGCAAAAGAAGCCCTGACGGTTCCATCAATGCCTAATCTGTCAATGAGAGGTTGTGCACAATGATGGCCAGTACGTACAGCTATACCTAAATGATCCAGCAGTGTTCCGACATCAAATGGATGGATTGTTCCAAGCAAAAAGGAAATAACAGCGCTTTTATCGTTGGCCGTTCCAATAAACCTGATTCCATCGATCTTTTTCAACTCATCAACTGCATAGGTCAACAGCTCATGTTCATAACTGGCAATAACGTCCAGTCCGATTTCGTCGACAAAATCCAAGGCTTCCGCCAAAGCAGTAGAACCGATAAAGTCCGGCGTTCCGGCTTCAAATTTATAGGGTAAAACGTTGAATGTTGTTTTTTCGAAATGCACTTGATCGATCATTTCTCCTCCACCCTGGTAGGGAGGCATTCTGTTCAGAAAATCAGATTTTCCATAAAGAACACCAATTCCAACAGGCCCGTAGATTTTGTGAGCGGAAAATGCATAGAAATCGGCATCCAAAGCTTGGACGTCAACTTTCATGTGCGGAACAGACTGAGCACCATCGACCAGTACAGGAATCCCTGCGAGATGAGACATGCGAATCATTTCTTGCACAGGATTAACCGTTCCAAGCACATTGGAAACGTGTGTAATTGCCACCAGTTTTACCTTGGAAGTCAACAAGGCTTGAAATTCATCCTGTAGCAATTCCCCCTGATCGTTCATCGGAATGACTTTGAGCGTCATCTTCTTACGCTCACATAACATCTGCCAGGGTACAATGTTGGAATGATGCTCCATGACTGAAACTACGATTTCATCACCTTCCTGACAGAAGGCTTCCCCAAAAGAAAATGCGACCAGATTGATGGCTTCAGTAGTACCTCTGGTAAAAATGATTTCAGAAGATTGTGCAGCATTCAGAAAACGGCGAACCCGTTCACGCGCATTTTCATGTGCTTCCGTTGCACGCTGACTCAAAAAATGAACACCACGGTGAATGTTGGAATTGGTCGTGTAATAACCATTCACGATTTTTTCAACAACACGGCGGGGCTTCTGTGTCGTAGCACCATTATCAAAATAAATTAAATCCTTACCATAGACTTTCGTCGATAAAATAGGGAATTCCGCCCGTATGTTTCTGATGAAATCTTCCATGACCACTTTTTATTTACCTGAAGCGGCACAACCGGCACATTTAGCCAATTCACCGCGAAATCGTTTTTCAACCAGCATTTTCATTCTGTCCTTCAAGGGTTCTAAACGGATGTTTTCAATGACATCTGCTGTAAAAGCAAACTTGAGAAGCAAACGAGCCTCCACTTCGGAGATACCGCGCGTTCGCATGTAGAAAAGTGCTTTCTCATCAATCTGACCAGTAGCTGTTCCATGACTGCACTTAACGTCATCGGCATAGATTTCGAGCTGTGGTTTCGTGAACATACGTGCCTCACGGGTGGAACATAGATTCTTGTTAGACTGGTATGCTGTCGTTTTCTGAGCATTCTTCCTCACAAGAATGCGACCGCCAAAAACACCGCGTGCCGAATCATCAATAACATATTTGTACAATTCATGACTGGTGCAACGAGGTGCGACATGATCCACAAATAAATGATTGTCAACTACATGACTCTGATCAGCAAGCGCCATGCCAGATAAATTTGTTTCGGCATATTCACCGGCCAGCTTCACGTTGATGTTATTTCTGGTCTGTCCGTTTTGTAAAGTGATTCCGTTCAACAGCACATGCGAATTCGATTCTTGTTTGATCAGGGTGTTTGCTATCCGAACAGTATCGTCATGATCCATCTCTAATTCATAAAATTCAAGCGAGGCATTCTTTCCGACAAAAACTTCGGTGACTTGATTGGAAAAGAACTTTTTCGATGAAAGTGCATGATCACAAACCAGCAATTGTGCATGGGATCCTTCTTCGGCAATGACCAGCAAGCGGCGGTTAACCATTCGGTCTTCATTCCCGTGAAGCACTTGTATAAGCTGAATCGGTTTATCGATCTGAACGCCTGCAGGAATGTACAAGACAAAGCCGTCTTGAGCGAACAGTGTATTCATTGCTACCATTCCATCGGTGGAATCCGCAGATAGATGGCCGTAATAGGGTTCAAGTAGTGCAGCATGACTAAGGGCAAAATCCTGAAGACTTCCGCACAAAACGCCTTCGGGCAAAGCTACTTTCAAAGGAGTTTTCGAACATTGATCATTAACGACAAATAGCAATCGCGTTGATAAGTTCGGGACGTCACAACAAAAAACATCCTGAGGGTTTAGTTTGGTGACAAATCGATTTAAGTTTAGACCATAATCGACAGTCAGTGCTTCCTGAAGATCAAAATGACGGTATTCCTCTTGAGAAACAACAGGTATTCCATATTCCTTCAGAGCTGTCAAGGCAGCATCCCTTCGACTGTTTAGCAATGGGGCGGAATGTTGGGCCACCACATCGGCATACTGTCTGTATATATCCAAATAGGTTTCTTCCGCTTTCATCTTCCGTCTACTTCTTGTTTGATCCAGTCGTAGCCTTTTTCTTCCAACTCCAGAACCAGCTCACGCCCGGCAGTTTTAACAATTTGTCCATTGTACAGAATATGTACTTTGTCAGGGACAATGTAGTCGAGCAATCGCTGATAGTGTGTTATTACAATGGTCGAATTCGTGGGGGTGCTCAATTTATTGACCCCTTGGGCAACAATGCGGAGTGCATCGATATCAAGTCCACTGTCTGTCTCGTCAAGAATGGAAAGCTTTGGCTCCAGCATTGCCATCTGAAATATTTCATTGCGCTTTTTTTCACCACCTGAAAAACCTTCGTTGACGGAACGATTGGCCAGTTTGCTATCCAATTCAACAACGGAACGCTTTTCACGCATCAGTTTCAGAAATTCTGAAGCAGACAGGGCCGTTTCGTTGCGGTATTTGCGATGTTCGTTTACGGCTGCCCTCATGAAATTTACCATGCTGACACCCGGGATTTCCACTGGATACTGGAAGCTCAAGAACAAGCCTTCTCGAGATATGTTTTCCGGACTCATTTCAAGCAGATTCTTACCATTGAACCAGATTTCACCTTCTGTTACTTGAAAGGCCGGATTTCCGGTCAAGACGGCAGAAAGAGTACTTTTGCCGGAACCGTTCGGTCCCATGATGGCATGTATTTCACCTTCATTGATGGTCAGGTTGATGCCTTTCAGGATTTCCTTTCCATCAATGCCGGCATGCAGGTTTTTAATTTCAAGCAACATATTCTGAGTTTTATTGATTATTATTTTTTCTTTGAGGACTTTTTTCGTTTGGCTGGCTTACGCTTAACTGGTTTTTTTGAAGAGTTTGTAGGCTTATACAACCTGATCAGGAAGAAAAATACAGCTACGGAGAAAAGAATCACTCCGATTCCACTGGCTGCCATACGTTTCATATCCAACATATCCTGTGGCCCATCTGGCGTCTTTAGCGCTTCCACCAAGAGATAAATACCCAAGGCTAGCAAGAGCAGAAGAATCAGAACACCACCCGCCAAAACCCAAGGGCTTTTCCGAACAGGTTCTTCGATTTCGTCATTCGTATGCTTCATATATTTTTTTCCATTCAAATATCGCTTTCAAGGCAATGATGGTAAATGTTCCAAATAGGAAGGCTGTGAACACCATGCCAATCGACGCATATAAAACCGTACTGATACCATCCAAAACAATCCACAGAATCCAGTTCTCCCAAATTTTTCTGGATAAAAGGTATTGTGCAACTACACTTCCCATTGTCAGAATGGCATCCAACATCGGAAAGGCAGGTGGGGCAAAATACTGCGGGTATCTGCTTTGAAAATGGATTACTCCCCAGCCCCAAATCGTACCAATCACCAATATCCCAACGATCCAATAGATCCTTGCCTTCCAACTCAACCGCCCGATCCGTAGCTCCTGCTTTCCGTCTGCTTCACTTACCTTGGGATGTTTCCAATGGTAATATCCATAAATGCTAAAGCTAAAATAGAAAAGTTGCAGCAACATCACCGAATACAGGTGATACTGGAAATACAACAGAAAATAGGCAACTGCATTTACCAGGCCGAACAAAAAATTAACTGCCCATGCCTTGGACGCCAAAAAAACTGCTGCAAAACCGGTCAGCACTCCGACTAGTTCCAACACGCTGAGGGGATAGCCCCAGAGTGTGAACAGCGTATAATTCAATCCCTCCATTTATCCAACGCTACCTTCCAACGAAATCTGCAACAGCTTCTGGGCCTCAACGGCAAATTCCATAGGTAACTTGTTGATGACCTCCTTCACATAACCGTTCACAATCAGTCCGACGGCATCCTCGGTGGAAATCCCCCGTTGGTTGCAGTAGAACAGCTGGTCTTCATTGATTTTGGAAGTGGTGGCTTCGTGTTCCACTACTGCCGTTTCATTGTTGATGTCGATATATGGGAAAGTATGTGCACCGCATTGATCACCTAGCAACAAGCTGTCACATTGAGAAAAATTACGGGCATTATCTGCTTTCGGGGAAACTTTGACAAGACCGCGGTAGCTATTTTGACTCTTTCCGGCAGAAATACCTTTGGAAACGATACGGCTTTTGGTATTCTTACCCAAATGAATCATTTTGGTGCCGGTATCAGCTTGCTGAAAGTTATTTGTGACAGCCACTGAATAGAATTCTCCGGTGGAATCGTCTCCGGCCAATATGCAACTTGGGTATTTCCAAGTAATGGCTGAACCGGTTTCCACCTGCGTCCAAGACACTTTGGAATGGTTGCCTTTACACAAGGCGCGCTTGGTTACAAAATTGAAAATACCGCCTTTGCCGTTTTTATCGCCTGGGTACCAATTCTGAACTGTGGAATACTTCACCTCTGCTTTCTCCAAAGCAATGATTTCAACGATGGCCGCATGCAACTGGTTTTCATCACGCATCGGTGCGGTGCAGCCTTCTAAGTAGCTCACGTATGAATCATCATCTGCAATGATGAGCGTTCGTTCAAACTGCCCTGTATTAGCGGCATTGATGCGGAAATAAGTAGAAAGTTCCATTGGACAACGGACTCCTTTTGGAATATAGACAAAAGAACCGTCACTGAATACTGCACAATTGAGTGCAGCAAAGAAATTATCCCTATAACCTACTACCGAGCCGAGGTATTGACGAACCAAATCAGGGTATTGCTGAACAGCTTCACTGAACGAACAAAAAATAATGCCGAGTTCAGCCAAGTTTTCCTTAAAGGTAGTCTTCACCGAAACACTGTCCATTACTGCATCCACAGCCATACCCGACAGTAACTTCTGCTCTGCAAGTGAAATGCCCAATTTATCGAATGTTTTCAATAATTCGGGATCCACTTCGTCGAGACTTGTAGGAGCTATTCTAGGTTTGGGAACCGAATAAAAAATAATCTTCTGATAATCGATTTCCGGAATAGTCAGATGCGGCCATTCGGGCATCTTTAATGTCAGCCAATGTTTATAGGCTTTCAATCGGAAGTCCAGCAACCATCCAGGTTCGTTTTTCTTCGATGAAATCAACCTCACAACATCTTCGCTCAGTCCAGATGGAATGCTATCCGAAGCAAAGTCGCTGACAAAACCGTATTTATAATCACCACCGGTAACTTGATCTAATATCGTATCTTGTTCTACTTCCATAATTAAACCTCCATTTATTTGCTGTCTTCTTTCAAAGGATCTTCGGAATGTTTAAACAACCGAACAGTTGGAAAAATAGACGAAGCAAAATTACGAATTGGTTTGTAAAAAACCGACGCTTTTACCTTTTCTTTTCCAATCAAGCTACAGTCCTTATCTACAGCCTGATAGAGGTTCAAAACGATACTAAGGACCAACACTCCTCTCAGAAAACAAAAGAATCCGCCGGCCAGTTTATTCATCCAACCCAATGCCAGCGCATCCAGAAAACTTTCAAAAACCTTTGACAAGATAAGGATTAGTACAAATACAGCCAAAAAGCATACTAAAAAACCCAGTACTCCACTCCATTGAGGGGAACCCCCACAAACAGGGGACAAAAAACGTGCCATTGCATTGCCGCTAAGAGAAGCTACAAAGAAACCGGCCAAGATGCCAACGATGGTTCCCGCTTCGGAAGCAAAACCATTTTTGATACCTCTTAACACATCCAATATTAAAAGCAATCCGATGACTGCATCAATCCATACCATATTATTCCTTTCTTAAATGAACAAAGGTACCAAAACGTGAAACTACTTTCCGTCGGTACCTTTGATTATTTAGAAATTACCCTTGCTCATGAAACAGAGCCAGCAATTTTATAAACTTTTACGAACTTCTATTTCCTCGAACGCTTCGACGATATCGCCAACTTGAAGGTTTTCGTATTTTGCAAAACTCAAACCGCATTCGTAACCAAAATTCACTTCTTTCACATCGTCTTTGAAACGCTTCAAAGCACCCATTTCACCAGTGAAAATGACGATACCGTCGCGGATGAGTCGCAGCCTGTTGCCACGTTTCACTTTGCCTTCCTTCACCATACAACCTGCCACGGTTCCGACCTTGGTAATTTTGAAAACGTCGCGGATTTCGATGGTCGCTGTGATTTCCTCTTTAACATCCGGGGTAAGCATACCCTCCATGGCGGATTTCACTTCTTCGATGGCATCGTAGATGATGGAGTACATGTGCATGTCCACACCTTCTTTTTCGGCCAAACGGCGGGCAGCCTGTGACGGACGCACCTGGAAACCGACGATGATGGCATCGGAGGCCGAAGCCAATGTGACATCAGATTCGGAAATGGCACCCACTGCCTTGTGAATCACATTCACCTGAATTTCTTCGGTAGTCAGCTTGATCAAAGAATCGGAAAGTGCTTCCACAGAACCGTCCACGTCACCCTTGACGATGACATTGAGCTCCTTGAAGTTGCCGACAGCAATACGACGACCGATTTCTGCCAATGTAAGTAACTTATTGGTACGAAGACCTTGTTCGCGTTGAAGTTGCTCGCGTTTGTTGGCGATTTCACGAGCTTCCTGCTCGCTATCCAAAACATGGAAATTGTCACCAGCTTGTGGAGCACCGTTAAGACCGAGAATCATAACTGGTTCTGAAGGTCCGGCTTCCTTCACGCGTATGCCGCGTTCGTTGAACATGGCTTTGATACGACCGTGGTTTGTTCCGGCAATGACAATGTCACCAATCTTGAGGGTTCCGTTGTTTACCAAAACGGTAGCCACATAACCGCGACCTTTATCCAATGAAGATTCGATGACGGAACCAATAGCTTTTTTATTCGGGTTAGCCTTAAGCTCGAGCATTTCTGCCTCCAGCAGAACTTTTTCCAGCAATTCCTTGACGTTCAGACCCTTTTTGGCTGAAATATCTTGAGACTGGTATTTTCCGCCCCAATCTTCTACCAAATAATTCATCTGAGCTAAAGTATCTTTAATTTTTTCTGGGTCAGCTCCAGGCTTGTCAATTTTATTAATGGCAAAAAGCATGGGTACATTAGCTGCGGCGGCGTGGTTGATAGCCTCAATGGTTTGTGGCATTACATTATCATCAGCTGCAACGATGATGATAACGATATCAGTGACTTTGGCACCACGGGCACGCATAGCAGTAAATGCTTCGTGACCAGGAGTGTCTAGGAATGTGATCTTACGACCATCATCCAACATAACGTTATATGCTCCGATGTGCTGGGTGATACCACCCGCTTCACCGGCGATGACGTTGGCACTACGGATATAGTCCAATAAGGATGTTTTACCATGGTCGACGTGACCCATGACAGTGACAATCGGGGGACGAGGTTTCAAATCTTCTTCCAGATCCTCTTCGACTTGAATGGCTTCCATTACTTCGGCACTGACATATTCGGTCTTGAATCCGAATTCATCGGCTACAAAGTTGATGGTTTCTGCATCAAGTCTTTGATTGATCGAAACCATCTGTCCAATACTCATGCACGTGGAAATTACCTGTACAGCAGGAACATCCATCATGTTGGCCAAGTCGTTTACAGTAACGAATTCCGTAATCTTGATGGTTTGGCTTTCGAGACGTTCCTGTTCGGCTTCTTCCATACGACGCTGAGAGCCTGCTTCACGCTTGTCTTTGCGGTATTTGGTGCCCTTTTTAGGCTTGGAGGTTAGACGAGCCAGGGTTTCCTTGACTTGTTTTGAAACGTCTTCAGTGCTGACTTCCGACTTGAGAACGGGTTTCTTCAGACGAGACTTGACATCAGAGCTGCTTTGAGCAACTCTTGGGGTACCAGGTGTCTGCTGTGTATCGTTGATTTTAACTTTGCCATCCTTGATGCGGCTGCGTTTCTTTTTTTGGAAATTTGGGTCTGAACTGGCTGCAACAGGCTTGGGAATGGTGGATTCACCGGTACGAACACCAGGGGTTGTTGCTTTAGGCGTGGGATTCTTTTCTTCGCGTTCCTTTTTCTTTTCAGCTTGCGTCTTTTTCTTTGGACGTGTCGACTGGTTAAGGGCATCCAAGTCTATGGTCTTGATAACCTTAATGTTGGATTCAAGCTTATTCCCACCAAGTGTGAAAATAGCTGGTTCCGAGGCAGGCTCTACTATTTCGCTGGCTACAGGTACAATGACTTCAGCAACCGGTTCCTTGACAATAGGCGCTTTTTCCTTTGGTTTCTCGGGAGCTGCCGGCTTGACAACAGATGGCAAAACTACTTCAACAACAGGCTTGACAGGTTCTTCAACAACTTGCTTCACTGTTTCTTTGACAACTTTCTGCTCAACCGGCTTTGGTTTTTCAATGATTGGATCAGGTATTTGTGGTTGCTTGGCTTTCGGCTTGAATTGATCCAGATCTATATGACCAATCGTCTTGATGTGCGGATGTGGTTCGAAAATTTCTTCTTCCTTCTTTTCTACAACAGGTTTCACTTCTTCAACCAAAGCAGGCGCATGCGTTTGCGTCGGAACTTGGACTGGCGCGGAAGGGTGAACAGATACCTGCGCCTCCGTTTTTGGCCGTTCTCGGTTAATACGCTCATGTACCAGACGTTCCGCTTCTTGTTTCAGTGTCATGTCTTTGCTGTACTCCTTAACCAGCATTTCAAATTCTTCTTCCGTGATCTTTGTGTTGGGGTTGTTTTCCACCACATGACCTTTTTTTTGCAGGAAGTCCACCAGTGTGGTCATCCCTACGTTCAAATCTCTTGTAACCTTATTTAATCGAATCGACATAAATTG
>Ga0209430_1002774_pt1 | contig 10868 bp, 8 predicted proteins | sample BarGraIncub1133A_FD_184504 | JGI IMG/M metagenome (GOLD analysis project Ga0209430, IMG submission 184504) | Arctic peat soil microbial communities from Barrow, Alaska - Barrow Graham LP Incubations 11-33A (SPAdes) (version 2) | ecosystem: Environmental > Terrestrial > Soil > Wetlands > Peat... | reverse complement strand
GGATGCCCCGCTACCGATTACGCGCGGCCTGCATGCCAAATGGTTGGCGCGTGCGGACCTGCGCCAGACGCTGGACCTGGCCTCTCGCATTGGGCGTGAAGCCTTGGCTGTCTGGTGGTTTGTTGCAAGCCAAGAAGATCAAAGACTTTGTGCATTTGTCGTTCCGGACACTTTGGACGAAGTTTCGATCTCGTGTAATCATGGTTACTTTCTTACGCGAAGAGACCACCTTCTTTGGTGCTCTCGTGAGGACTTGCGTGGCGCGTTCGATGTTATGACTGACGACGGTATTCAAGCGTACCTGTATTGGTTGAATGCAAATGAAGTTGGTGAGCGTGCTGTTTATCACAAGCAGACCACTGTTTCTGCAGAGAACGAAGCGAATCTTGCAACCGGAGTTTCCGGGTACGCCGATGGCGGGGTGAATGTCATCGGTTATGGCAGAGGTGAATTCGGCATTGGTGAAGATGTCCGCATGGCTGTACAGGCGCTCTCAGATGTCGATATGGAAATCAGCGTGCCGCTTCTTCCTCTCCGGTTAGCTGCCAGACAAGACGACAGTACACTCAGCGCTTACGAAGTGGCTCGGCCTGTGTATCGGACAAACCTGATCTGTTTGCCGCACTATGAAACGCTCCGCTTGTTGGCGGCAACAGATCGTAGCATTCTTGATAAACGCTGTAACATTGGTTTCTGGCAGTGGGAGTTACCTCGATTTCCAGAAGCAATGGCAGGCGCACTTGGTATCGTGGATGAAATATGGTCGGCATCGTCATTTACGGCTGATTCAATGCGAGCCGTGACGGACAAACCAGTGTTTCATATGCCCATGGTGGTAACCCTTCCGGCCCCTATCCAAAAATGGGCGAGGCAAGATTTTTCTCTGCCGCAAAACGCCTTCATTTTTCTTACGGTGTTGGACGGGAATTCAAGCCTGAAACGTAAAAATCCCTTGGCAACGGTGCGAGCGTTTCTTGCCGCTTTTCCCCGCCGGGAAAGGCATGTGCATCTCGTTGTAAAAGCCATGAACGTGAGCACGTCTCAGCCAGAGTGGCATAGCGTCGTAGAGCACGCTGGCAGAGATGGTCGGATCACACTGATCGTGGAGACGATGACGAAAGACAAGCTGCTGGGGCTGCAGTCGGTGTGCGATTGCTTTGTTTCACTGCATCGGTCGGAGGGCTTTGGCCGAAACATCGCTGAGGCAATGTTGTTGGGCAAACCAGTTATCGTTTCCGACTATTCAGGGAATACGGACTTTTGTAACGAACAAGGAGCTTTTTTAGTTTGCGGCGATGAGATTAAGATTAATCGGGGGGAGTATCCATTTGGCGATGGCCAGTACTGGTTTGACCCTAATGTGCTGGTTGCTTCAGAGCGAATGAAAGAGTGCAGAGAAGATCATGCTGAACGCTGCCTTAAAGCAAAACATGGCAAGTATTTAATAGAATCGAAGTATAATCGTATCGTCGTAGGCCAGCAGTATAGGGTGCGGTTGCAGCAACTTTGGGGCGCTATAGCATGAAAGAACAAAGGTAGCTATGCTAGAAAAAGGCTGGGACAATCATCAGGATGTAACAGCTTGTATTAAGGGATTTTAGATGTCATCTTAACCTGGGTCCTAAGTTGGGATTACAGCCAACATTATTTTGATCCTACCGCCTTCCAAGCGATGGTTATTCATAGAGGTAGATACGTGCTTTCTTTACGAGTATTAATTACTACATATCACCAAGCATATTTGTTGCGTGGTGGTGGGGAATATGAGTTACAGACAATAGCAGATGGGTTGCGACAGCTAGGTATAATTGCTGATATCTATGGCCCCTACTCACGATCCCTTGACTATTATGATGTCGTACTTCATTTTTCCGTTCACAATGGGGGCCTTGACCTTCTCAAAGAAATATCTAAAAAAAATAAGCCAATAGTTTTGTGGCCTAACCTCTGGAGTAACAATCTTTCAGAAGAAAACGCTACGTCCATACTACAGCATGTTCAACTCGCAGAATTTATCATCTTTAAATCCGAAACCGAGTGTCGTCATTTTGTGTCCCGTCTACCCATCCCATCCAACAAGATCGCACTAGGCAAGACCACAGCAGATTCAAGTTATATGAAACGTGCACCTGCCGGATTGTTTAAAGAGCTATATGGAATTAATAATTATGCGCTCTGGTTTGGTATAATAGAGCCGAATAAAAACCAACTCGCGGCTATACGTGTTCTTCGGAGCAAGGGGATATTTCTTGTTCTGGTCGGCAGACACCGTGATGACGCTTATTTCGCTGAGTGCAAAAAGGTGGGCGGAGACGGAGTGCTTTTTCTCGAAGGATTGCCCCAGAAATCTGAGATTGTTCGTTCCGCTCTGCAAGAAGCAGATTTCTATATTGAGTTATCTCATGAACCGCCTGGGTTATCCTCAATAGAAGCTGGTTTGTCGGGGTGTCGCCTGCTATTAAGTGAATCGGATTGGACTCGGGAACATTTTGGGGGGTTAGCAGAGTATGTAAATCCCTCGTCAGATAAGGAAATATCGCAAGGGGTGGACCGACTCTTGTCGCGTCCGCACGACCGCTCTGGCTTGCAAAAGCATCTGATTAATTATTGTTTCCCAGGAGCAATTGAACCTTTGGTTGATTTGCTGAAGAAAGCAGCGAGATGATATTCTATCTGGTTCGCCATGGGCTATCAATATCAAACGAGGCTGGCTTGGTCACCGGGACGCCGAATGACCCGCTGAGTGAGACAGGAAGGCTTCAGGCCAAGCAATTGGCGGCATGGATGAAGGTTTTGGGTATAACACCCCATCGTTACGTTGTGAGTCAATGGCTTCGCGCTCGGGAAACAGCGTCCATACTTTTTCCCGGGGTTGCCTGGAATGTTGATTCACGTGTTGGTGAAACAAATGCGGGGAACGTTGCCAATAAGCCGCTGGTTGAATTTCTGGACTGTCATCCTGATTTTTACGCAGACCCCTCAAATTCATACCCAAGCGGTGAATCACATCTTGGTCTTAACAGTCGTGTTATGGATTGGTTTACAGAACAGCTTCAAAATCCATGCGCTTCCATTATGCTTGCCGCTCACTCCGGTCCAATATCGTGCCTGCTTCAGTATATTTTAGGCGTTGATATGGCCTCATTCCCTGCCTTTCTTCCAGCACATGCAAGCATGAGCGTTGTCCGACTGGAGCAATGCGAAGAGAAGTGGCTTGGCAGATTGATGGGGTTTTCTTTGGGGCCGATTTCAAATATTCAGAGTGTAATTCATGCGAAGTGACCGGAAGGCAGTGGTCAAAATATTGGCGCTGCAAAGAGAGTCTCATGTAGCTCCTGGTATGTCATCCCTGTCTGTCGCCGCCCGCGTGACGGAGGTACTAGACTACCTAGAAGCATGCGGCCGTGTAGAGTATGCCTCTATCGCGGAAAACGACCCTTGTGCTGAACGCGGTGTTGAGTGGGCCGATATTTTAGTTCTTAGCAAGCACAACTCCTCGCAGGCTCTTAGGCTTGCGTTATTCGCTAAGAGTAAAGGGGTTGGGGTTATCTACGATATCGATGACTGGATTTTTTCATTCCCGGAATACAGTGGTGGCAAGGCAAAGAATGACTCGGGCTTTTCTCGGGAAATTATTAATATTGCTGATTGGGTTACCGTTGCGAATGACGTTCTTTTAAAAAAAATTGGTTCAGTTATGCCGGAGATTGCACCTACTTTGTTGCCCAACGGGATGTGGGTCGAAAAATATTGCAGCACCCCAGACATATCAGTAGACGAGGCAACCCCACCACGGATCGTGTTTACAAATGCAGATTTTCTGAAAATGCAGCATGGAAAAGAAATGCTACTCTGCGCACTGCAAGTTTTTTTCATTCGCCACCCTGATTACATACTTGATTTTTTTGGCGACCCTTTTCCTGAAATGTTCTCACTTCCGTTTATGCATTTTACGAATCGAATACCTTATTCTGATTATATGCACTCTTTGGTTGCTGGAGGTTACCAGTTTGCCATCACGCCTTTAGGAGGAGAGGAAGATTCGGCAGCTGCTGACTTCAATGCATGCAAGAATCCTTTCAAATATCTTAATTATGGTACAGCTATGGTGCCGGGCATTTATTCCAATGCAGTGATTTATAAGAATTGCATTCAGCCTGGAGAAACGGGATTATTGATCGAAAATGAATTCGACACTTGGTGCGAGGCGCTTGAACAGATGGCAGGTGATCAGTCTCTTCGCACAAAGATTCGGGCCACAGCTTACGAAGACGTTCGGACAAACTTCCACATAAGTAAAAGTGCGGAAGCTTTATCTGAAATAATTGAACAATTGATTTAAACATGTGTTATTGCGTGTGGGGGTATGGTTGCCAGGCTCATTAAAATCTTGGAGGTTTTCGAGATGCCTGATTTTTAGATTGAGGTGTGAAGCGTGCGCATTGTTCTTGATTTACAAGCCTGCCAATCGGCGAGCCGTTTTCGTGGTATTGGACGATATTCAATGTCATTTGCCACCGAAATGGTACGCCAGTTGGTTTCCCGCAAACATGATGTGATTGTGTTGCTTAATGAAAATTTCTTGGACATGATTGGCCCGGTTTCCACTAACTTACAGAATCAAGTACCTGATATCTGCTTTACATCATTTAGAGTGCCAACACCTTGTGCAGCCGGCAACCCGGAGAATGGTTGGCGTCTACGGGCGGCAGAGTTGCTTCGTGAGCATTCCATCGCATGTCTTGAGCCGGATTTTGTCCATGTATCAACCTTACTGGCAGATGGCTGGGGAGATGATACGGTTGCGTCAGTAGGAGAACTTGGTGTTTCTTTTCCTACGGCCCTAACACATTATGACCTCATCCCGTTGGTTATGGCCGATGTTTACATGCCTGAAGGGCCATTCAGGGCACACTACCTGCGCAAGCTTGAAAGCGTAAAGCAGGCAGACCTGTTGCTTGCAATTTCTGAATATTCTCGTCAAGAGGCGCTTAAGTGGCTTGAACGGAGCGAGGACTCCGTCGTGAACATCTCTTCTGCGGTAAACAGCGATTTCGCTGAACAAAGTGAATCTTTGTCCGACATTGATGGCGTGATGGCGAGATACGAACTGCGACCTGGGTTTCTGTTGTATGCGCCTGGGGGCTTTGATTTTCGCAAAAATCTCAATCGGTTGATAGAGGCGTATGCGTCATTGCCAGCGACGCTTCGGGAACAGCATCAGTTAGTAATCGCCAGCAAACTCTGCGATGGCCAACGTGAAGCATGGTTGAGGAAGGCTGGTGATTGTGGTTTGGTTGAAGGTGAGATGGTTCTTACCGATTATGTGCCGGATTACGATTTAATCGATATGTACCGGGCTTGTCACGCATATGTGTTCCCATCATTGCATGAAGGATTCGGCCTGCCTGTGTTGGAAGCCATGTCGTGCGGTGCTGCGGTCATTGCCTCGGATTGCACAAGTATTCCCGAAGCGGTCGGTTTACCGGAAGCACTCTTTAATCCACGATCCGTGGAGAGTATTGCCGAGAAGTTACAACGGGTACTTACTGATACAGAGTTTCTTGCAAGACTCAAAGCGCATGCCAAAATTCAGCCATCGAAATTTTCTTGGGTGCGTAGTGCTGAAGTTGCCGTGGCAGCCATTGAAAAGAAACATCATGAGTTGGCAAGTGGTGGCTATGTTCCAGCATCAAGAAGCGAATTACCGTCCTGTGATTCACTCATAAGGATGCTTGAGAAGTCTGGTTGTGACGTTGTCCCAACTGAAAATGATATTCGTCAATTCAGAGAATGTTATACAGCTAATTATGGAATTAGATACTTATGAATGTTTGTCTGAACACATATCCATGGGCATTTGGTACTCCGGGTGGTGGTGAGCGGCAGTTGCAAAACTATCATGCCGCTCTGCTGCGAGGACAGCATAAATGGCCTGAATTGATACCCTCATTATTTAATTCTTGGGACCCACAGTTTGACACAATGGGGTTGATGCACTATTTCGGTTGTATGCCCAGCAGTCTCGATTTTATTAATCATATTAAAAAATACCGTAACATCCCCATTATATTAAGCCCGAATTTTTGGCCTGACCCTGAGGGCTGGAATACGTCTGGGGTGCTGGAAGCAATAAAAGCAATTTTATGGCTTACAGATATAGTGATTGTTAATTCATATATCGAGCAAGAGGTTTTGGTCAGATTAATGAACATCGACTCGTCTCGCATAGCCATCGTTCCAAACGCAGTAGACGATGTTTTTTTTGATGCAGTTTCGCCAGAAATTTTTCGTAAAACCTTTAATATCAGTGGCCCCTTTATTCTGAATGTGGCGAACGTTGAGCCCAGAAAAAATCAATTGGCATTCCTTAAGGCTTTGATAAACTTTCCTAACTTAATGTTAGTGACAATTGGCGGAAGTCGTGAACAGTGGTTCACGGATGCGTGCAAAGCTGAAGGTGGTGTGCAGTTTCAGTTGATTCCCATGCTTGAACCCGGATCGGAGCTTCTTCGCTCTGCGATGGCTGGTTGTGAATTTTTCGCCATGCCGAGTATCGTGGAAACCCCAAGTATCGCCAGTCTTGAGGCGGCGGCGGTTGGCGCTAAAATATTGACTACTCATATGGGTTCAACCACCGAGTATTTTGACGATCTTGCTGTTTACGTTAACCCCTATGACCTTGGGTCTATGCAAATAGGAATAGATGCCATTCTTATGCAGGTGGCACCACAAAAGCTAAAAGAACTGGTTAGAGAAAAGTACCGCTGGGACATTGTTGTTGAAGATCTGGTGCGAGTTTATTCTAAGGTTCTTGGTATTGAATCGTTTGGGAGCAAAGAGAGTATATGATGTTTACTGATAATACCTCGCATGGGGATGCAATTGATTGGCGCATTGAAGGGCCGTTTGATAGTACTTATAGCTTGGCTTTGTTGAATCGTGAATTAGCACGAGCACTAGATTCCTTGGGAATTAATGTCGCGTTACATTCTACTGAAGGGCCAGGAGATTTTGACCCCTCACCTGTTTTTCTTGAAAATAACGATGACATTAGGGTCTTAAGTGAACGGTCAAAGAGCGTGTCTCCTGATAAGGCCCATGTTACAAGCCGTAATCTTTATCCGCCCCGGGTGGCTGATATGCTCAGCCCCTTTAATCTACTTCATTCTTATGCGTGGGAGGAGTCTGCCTTTCCCCCGGCTTGGGTCAGGGATTTCAATGCGCACTTGTCCGGGATGACGTGTTTGTCAGAACACGTCATGAAGGTGATGCAGGACAATGGTGTGCGAGTTCCTATGGTGGTTTCCGGTTGCGGTGTCGATCATTGGATTAGAGTACAGGGGAGTTCGACGTGCATTTTGGATGGTCATGGCTGTCGCCCCTTCAAATTCCTGCATGTTTCTTCGTTTTTCCCGAGGAAAGGCCCGGAGGCTTTGCTGGAAGCGTATGGCAAGGCCTTTTCACAGGTCGACGATGTGACATTGGTCGTCAAGACTTTCCCGAATCCTCATAATCGTGTTCACGACCTGCTGTCAGCGCATCGGGCTGCTAATCCTGACTATCCGCATGTCGTATTGATTGAAGATGATTTGTCGGATTCCGATTTGAAAGCTTTGTATGAGCAGTGCGATGTCCTGGTTGCGCCCAGTTGTGCAGAGGGTTTTGGTTTGCCGCTAGCCGAGGCAATGCTCTCTGGTATACCCGTAATAACAACGGGTTGGTCCGGACAACTTGATTTCTGTAACGCGGCGAATGCCTGGCTGGTCGATTATCGTTTTGAGCAGGCGGATACCCACTTCAAGCTTTTGCCGTCGGCTTGGGCGGCAGTAGATCGTGATGCGCTGGCAATTGCGATGAGGGAAGCTGCCGGCTCTTCACTTGAGCAACGCAGGTTAATGGCAAAAAACGGCCGGGAACTGCTGCTCAAGAATTTTACCTGGAGGGCAGTAGCTGAGCGTCTCGTCGGCTTCTATAAGCATTTGTGCGAGCGGCCAATGTTAGCTGCACCCAAGATCGGTTGGGTTTCCACGTGGAATGTCAAATGCGGAATTGCGACCTATTCCGATCACTTGCTGGAAGGGTTTTCATGTAAACCGACACTGCTTGCAGCCAAGAGCACCAGCCCTTTGAGCGAGGATGATGAGAACTGTATTCGATGCTGGGACGTAAACGACACAGACGACCTTTCCGAACTTGCAGCCGCAGTTAATAATCATGGTCTGGACTGCATTATGATTCAGTTCAATTTTGGTTTTTTCAACCATGATCTGTTGGCCCATTTTATTGCGAACCAAAAGACTGCAGGACGTTTGGTTTTGGTTGATATTCATGCCACCATTGATCCACCACAAGCGCCCCATAAGCGTATGGAAAATTTTGTGCGTGCATTAGCGATGTGTGATCGCTTGCTTGTTCATTCAATTGCGGACATGAACCGAATGAAAATGTTTGGGTTGGCTGACAAGCTGGTTCTATTTCCGCATGGTATTCTTGAAGTATTGGAGCGGCCCGAGTTTGTCATGCCCATCCCTACCATTGCAACTTATGGTTTTTGTCTGCCGCACAAGGGGTTACTTGAGGTGCTACAAGCAGTAGCATTGTTGCGTGACTCAGGTAAAACAGTAAATCTCAAGATGATTAACTCAGAGTATCCGGTTGATTTTTCAGCTGACTTGGTAAATGTGTTGAAAACACAGATAGCGGCATTGGGATTAACAGAACAGGTCATTTTGGAGTCTCGTTTCCTTGCGGATGCAGAGAGTCTGGCCCAACTACAATCTGCGGATCTCGTTGTGTTTGCCTATCATCCGACTTCGGAGTCTGCAAGTGGTGCTGTTCGATATGGTTTGGCGAGCGGAAGGCCAACCTTGGTGACGAATTTGCCCGTTTTTGAAGAGCTTGGCGAAACAGTGTGGCGTGTAGATGGCCATTCTCCAGAGCAACTTGCTTCCAGAATCTGGGGGGTGCTGGAAGAAATAAGGTCTAATTCTCCATTGCACCAAGAGCGTGCTCAGCTGGCAAATGACTGGCGCGATCATCATAAGTATTCATGGCTCTCTGAACGTCTAGATGGCTTAATCATGGGCCTTCACGGCTCACGCGTAAGTGCTGACTAATACACTTAAATTTTTATAATTAAGTATAGATTTGAGTCCTATATTGACAGGATCAGAGTTTAGGGCCGCTTCTACTCCACGGTACTTAACCAAAAACACCTGCATGCCGCCGTTCACTATATAGAGCAATCCCCTCTTTGTTGAAGCATGTAATGAACGCAAGAAACGGAAACGATGAGAGTTCTTCACTTCTATAGAACATACTTCCCCGATACGGTCGGTGGTGTTGAGCAGGTGATCAACCAATTAGTACGGGGAACTATTACCTATGGTATTGAAAGCGAGGTAGTAACATTAACCCGGAAAAAAGCGGCTCGAACGGTCGAGGTTGATGGCCACCGGGTTCACCGGGCACAGATGGATTTTCAAATCGCCTCAACCGGTTTTTCTCTCTCTGCATTTCAACTCTTTGCCCGCCTGGCTCAGCAGGCTGATATTATCCATTATCACTTCCCTTGGCCGTTCATGGATCTGGTGCATTTTATGACCCGGATGAACAAGCCGACGGTGGTGACGTACCATTCGGATATAATCAAGCAGAAGTATCTCCTGAAACTCTACCGCCCCCTCAAGCACCGCTTCCTCTCAAGTGTTAATCGTATTGTCGCTACTTCGCCCAACTATCTTGCAACCAGCCAGATACTTGACCGGTATCGCGACAAGACAACAGTTATCCCCATCGGGTTGGATAAGGCTTCGTATCCAATTCCTACCGCTGAGCGTCTTACCAACTGGCGGGAACGCTTCGGCAGCCGCTTTTATCTGTTTGTAGGGATGATCCGCTACTATAAGGGATTGCACTTTCTGCTTGAAGCGGCAGAGGGGTTGGACTATCCGATCGTGATTTGCGGCACCGGTCCGCTCGAAGGCGAACTGAAGGCACAGGCTGCGGCACGGGGTCTAAAGAATGTCCATTTCCTCGGCAAAATTTCTGACGAAGACAAGGTGGCCCTGCTTACGCTGTGCTATGGTGTGGTTTTTCCCTCGCACCTGCGCTCGGAGGCGTTCGGCATTTCATTGCTGGAAGGTGCGATGTTTGGCAAGCCGATGATTTCGTGCGAGATAGGGACAGGCACCACCTTTATCAATAGTGGCGGTGAGACCGGCCTGGTGATTCCACCGGCTGATCCTTGCGCATTACGGAATGCCATGCAGTATCTCTGGGAGCATCCTGATGAGGCCGCTGCGATGGGCCGCCGGGCTGAGGAGCGCTATTGGGATCTGTTTACTGCCGATAAGATGGTCAGAGAATACGTGAATCTCTATCATGAGTTGGTAGATCATTGATGAATCTCCTCGCGACGCACGCCCACCAGTCCAAGCCCGTTGGATATTCCGGGGACATAATACCAATTACTACATGGATGATCAGGCAGGAGATGGGGTGGAAACCATCCTTTTAGGATGGAGGAGGGGTTGGCGGATACGGCAAAATGCTTCAAAGGCAAATAATGTCCACGGAAGGCACGGAAGAACACGGAAGAAAAGCTATGATAACCTTTGGATTTGAAAGCTTGTATCTTGATAAATCAGGTACTTCAGCCAGAGTTTTTTGTCTCAACCTTCTTAAAGTCTATTTTCCGTGCCTTCCGTGTATTCCGTGGAAAAAGGGTTGTTAATTGGTCCACGGAAGGCACGGAAGAACACGGAAGAAAAGCTATGATAACCTTTGGATTTGAAAGCTTGTATCTTGATAAATCAGGTACTTCAGCCAGAGTTTTTTGTCTCAACCTTCTTAAAGTCTATTTT
>Ga0209430_1002771_pt1 | contig 10888 bp, 16 predicted proteins | sample BarGraIncub1133A_FD_184504 | JGI IMG/M metagenome (GOLD analysis project Ga0209430, IMG submission 184504) | Arctic peat soil microbial communities from Barrow, Alaska - Barrow Graham LP Incubations 11-33A (SPAdes) (version 2) | ecosystem: Environmental > Terrestrial > Soil > Wetlands > Peat... | reverse complement strand
ACTGAAAGGAATGTTCTTAACAAGAAAGAAGAAATAATCTAAACAAATGGAACTAATTATCCTACTAATTATTATAGCCTGTATAATTTCAATATACAGAATGTTGAATGGAACTAAGAATAAAAACAAGCACTGGAACATCACCGAAGGTGCACGCCAAATGAAAGAATTAAAGAATAAACAATCATGACCAGAATAAACTCAGCAATTAATCCTAAGAATCTAACAGATCAACATCTTCTTGCTGAACTAAGAGAGCTTCCTCGAGTGTTCACAGCGGTTAAAAAGAGAATTGATAATAATGTACCCTTTAATGATATACCTAAAGAATTCACATTGGGGACAGGTCATGTAAAGTTCTTCTATGATAAGACTTATTTCTTAACAGATAGATTTGTAAGATTAAGAGATGAATATTTAAACCGATTCGGAAAATTTCATATTACTCCCATAACTGTATTAAATATTATTGGGGAACCAGATTACAATCCTACCGTAAAAGAAAGACATCTACTAATTGAAAGAATATCCACAAGAATAAGCGAGAGTAACCAAATCCCAAAATATTACAGGAAAACAATATCAAAAGAACAGGCTATAAGTATCCTTAAATCATAATCCCTAATTTATAATCTGTATAAATAACATTTATTTTCAAAATACTTGACATATAACTTTTATATTTCGAATAAAGGTATTATTTTTGATGTGTCAAACAATTTAAAACAAATAAAAATGGAAACTTTAAAATCAACTTCAAAAATTACAATTGCAACTTTAAAGGCATTTGCGAAACGTAACGCTGATAAATTATTTGCAAAAACAGAAAGCAGTTTCGACGGTATGACAGATTGTGTTGAAAGTGTTAAAGGTGGATTTAAACCAACTAAAATTACTGAGAGAACAGGTTATTTTAGGACTGGAATACAAGGGATTTATACAGTTGGCTCCAGTAGGGATTATCTTACAATTTATGAAGATTCTATATATTTTGGTATTGAAGTTTATAATTGTTGCGGAACAACTATTCTTGCAGTTAAAAAATAAAGTCATGTCAACACAGAAACAGTTAGAAGACCAAATCAGGGATTTCAATGAATCCTACAGGGCAGGATACCCCAATATTTCAGATCAGAAATATGATATCCTCATGGAACAATTAGCTAAACAGTTCCCTAAATCAGCCTTGTTGAAAAAGGGTGTTTTGGATAAGCCAACCAGCCGGAAACAGAAGTTACCGTTACCTATGTTCAGCTTAAACAAATGTAAGTCAGTTGAAGAGATCCGTTCTTGGGTAAAAGCAAAGGGATTAGGTACAGCGATTGAAGTTGTTATTACTCCAAAATTCGACGGTATTTCACTGGTGGTTGAAGAGTATTCAATGGACTGTTGGACAAGAGGTGATGGAACTGTTGGTCAATCCTCAGATCGTCACTTCTCACTCATGAACAGGGGTAATCACCTATTAGAACATACCCATACCTTCGGGGAAGCAATTATGCGGAAGGAGAAGTTCAAGAAGTATAAAAGTGAATTTGCTAATCCACGCAACCTTGTTGCCGGACTGTTCAACAGGGACATTCCTACCGAAGCTTTAAAAGATGTAGATTATGTCCGTTATGGTTCAACCTTCATAGGGGACAAAGCTGATCAGCTTGATCATCTGAATGAATTCTGTAATTCTGAACAGGTACAATACAGGTTGATACCAATTGAAACTGTTACTAAAAAATTATTGGACGACCTTTATACCCTTTGGTCTGAACATTATCAGATCGATGGTTTAGTTATTGATGTGAACAACAGGAATCTAAGGGAAAACTTGGGCAGGGAGGATAACAATAATCCGGCATATGCCATAGCCTACAAAAATCCTGAATGGAGCGGTTCCGCTGAAGTTGAAGTAACCGGAATCACATGGCAGGTATCAAAACAGGGTAAATTGAAACCCGTAATTCAGATTGTTCCTACCGAAGTTGCCGGAGTTGTAATAACAAACGTAACAGGGTATAATGCAAAGTACATTTTTGATAACAATATTTCAAGGGGTTCTATTATCAAAATTATACGCTCCGGTGATGTTATCCCAAAGCACATTGAAACAATTTCTTTCTTTGATTTCGATGTAGATAAGTTAAGGATAAATATCAATTGGTGTCCGTGTTGTGATTCTCGTACAAGTTGGGACGAAACAAGAACCGAATTAATGTGTACTAATCCTGCTTGCAAGGATCAACAAATTATGAAGCTGGTACACTTCTTTGCCGTTCTTGAAATAGAAGATTTTGGTGAACCTTCCATCCGTAGATTTTATGATGCCGGTTATACTACAGTCTATAAAATCATGAATATGGGATTGAAAGAAATGGAAGGCATTGAAGGATGGGGTGAACGTTCAGCATTGAAGTTATGGGAACAGCAACATAAATTAGTAAACATTGGTGTACCGTTGGCTAAGCTCATTCATTCTATTGACGTCATGGACGGTAAAATCGGGGAGAAAACCATTCAATTAATCTTTGACAATCTTCCAGCCGACAGGGTACAATTCGGTCATATGCCAATTGAACAATTGATTCAAATTGACGGTGTGGCACAAACAACAGCAGAAGTCTTTTTAGAAGGAATTAGACGTTATTCTAAATTAGCTTATACCTTTATTAATTCAATAAAGATAAGCCATATTCAGACTCCTAAGGCTCAAATAATAGGAGACAAGTTTAAAGGGCAAAAGATATGTTTTACCGGTTGCCGTCCATCAAAGGAAATGGAAGCTGAAATACAAGCACAGGGTGGTGAAGTTGTGAGCGGTGTATCGGCTAAAACAACAATCCTCGTAGTAAAGGACATTACTTCTGCCTCCTCTAAAATGTCGAAAGCTAAAGAACTTGGGATAAAAATCATAACAATTAATACCCTTTAATCATGGAAAACAAGAAAATGAGTTTTGAAGAGTGGAACGAAGCGACTCCAATTGATAATACGGAAACGATGTACAAGTTAAGAAAGTTTGCTTTATTAAGAAATAATGCATATCAAAAGTATCTTGCAGAACCTGAAAATAAATCTTTAAAATGGGAAGAGATAATAAAACAAAATTTAAGGACTAGTAATTGTTTTATTGGAAGTATAAGCCAAATTAAAGAAAGTAACCAAGACATGACTGTTCTTACTGCTAAGCATATGAGAAATACACTTCCTACCAAAGAAATAGCTGAACAGGAGTTAGCAAGAATGCAGTGGATTATGATTGCTTATGAAGCTAATAATGGATGGATAAGGGAGCCAAATGGAATCGGAGTTTATGTATCAAATTTAGTAAATAAAGTGGGGTTTAACACTACGAATGTACAGGATGAGAGAACTTTATTTAAAACCAAAGAACTCTGTCAGCAAGCATATGAAGAGAACAAAGAAATAGTACATACAATGTTAGGAATTAAAATTTAAACCATGGACGAAAGAACTGTAAAACTTCAAAAACTGTACGACCAATACATGGCTGAATTCTCCGGTAATGGTTATAAGGATGAATTCATAGCTGACGGCACAATGTGTGAATGTAACTTCGGAGGAATGATGATTATTATAGGTGCCAGCGAAGATTCCTGTATTGTGTGGTCAGATTGGGCAGATGCAGCCGTCAGTGATGAACTGACAGAATGTGAAATAACATTTGAGGAGAACAAGGACGCAGAAAAAGACGAGGAAGGGGATTATCCCTTGCAAGCCGGATTCAATTTTAATGATATATTTTATTCATTAGATAATTTCATGAAAATCTAAAATCGTAACTATGAAAACAGTAGCAACAACATCTGTAAAAGGCAAACCACAAATTGCAACAATTAAGAAGTATGAAGAATGTTTAAAGGCAGCTATCCGTATAATTGGACAGCCAAATGCAAGATTCATAGCAATGGATTTTGTTAAAGAAAACAAACTCCCCTCACAGTTCTTTGCTATGGCTAAGGAACTTGGATACATAGACTTCATTAAGGAAAAGGGTGCAATAACAAAATATGTCCCTTTAGTTGATTCAATGATGATTTCAGAAAGTGACGGTAGGAAGATCGCTGAGAATTTCCTTGCTTACAATTACAAGCATATGGAAAATACTCCAGCTTACACACGAGCTACGGAAGCTCCTATCCAAAATATTAAACAGCTTCCTAAAATTTCAGAATCCACTTATTACACAGCTCAGAAAAAGGAAGTAGATGTTCGTGAATTCTCAAGGACAGAACTTGAAACTGAATTGGTCCGCAGGGGTGTTGTTAAACCTGTAGACAAGACTACAAAAGATTTCACTGATGAGGAACTTGTTGCTGAACTAAAAAGTAGAGGATTCTCAGGAATGTTGGAAAAGAAATTTGACCTGTAATAAATTGTTTGACAACATTTTTTATTGGTTAAGCAGCAGCCGGAACTCCCATAGTCCGGTTGCTTTTTTATGTTAGTATTAATTTATAAAACAAACAGAAAATGGAATTAAAATTAAAGATTAAGAAGTTACAGCCGAATGCAGTTATACCTTCGTATGCCACTGCTGGTGATGCTGGGTTAGATTTAACAGCCGTCAGTAAAATACCAACACAACGGTACATTCAGTACGGAACAGGGTTAGCTATGGAAATACCTGAGGGGCATGTTGGGTTATTATTCCCACGTAGTTCTGTTAGCAAGGTGGATTTGATACTTGCTAATTGCGTAGGAGTTGTCGACGCACCTTACAGGGGTGAGGTAATGTTACGATTCAAGAGGCACACAAATGAAATGGGAGAATTCATCGATTATCAGATTGGTGAGAAAGTTGCACAGTTGATTATCATTCCTCGTCCACTTGTTATTCCTGAAGAAGTAGAAGAACTGTCCGATACCCAAAGAGGTGAAGGTGGATTCGGACATACCGGCAAATAATTATTTATAACCTTTATAAACAGATAATAAATTTTTAACCCAAATAAAATTTTATTATCTTTACAGCTTACTTCCGGTTGGGGACAGGGTTGCAACCTTTCTTACCCAAAAGATTACCCACTGGAATTATTTAATATTATAATAATGAAATATGAGTCAAAATAATCCCAATGAAAAAAGGGGAAGGAAAGCTAAACCAACAATTAGTGGTAAAGTTATGAAATATAGTAAAGGTGACGGTATTGATAAATATAATTTCCTATATAATATACCTGCGATTAATCAATACGCTGTAGTTAAGAATGGGTGGGAATTAGACATTATAGACATAGCAATATATTATTGTATTGAAAATTTCATTTCAAAAGGTTCCCCTAAAAAATTTGAAGATTCTGATGGTATATGGTATTGGGTAGATGAATCTAAAATTTTAAAGGATATGCCATTGCTCCCATTAGGCACTAACAGTTCTGTATATAAGAGAATTTCATTATTAGTTAAATGTGGTCTATTGGAAAGAAATAGTAATAATTCAGTTACAAGATTAAAATTATTGAGAATAGGTATTAATGCTAATAAGCTTTTCTACACTAACCACACAAATGAATAAATATGGAGACTTTTAATTATATATTTATTTTTAATCATTGGGTTTATTTAAATAAATCCATTAATCAAAAAGAAAAATTAAAAATGGATTTATTTAAATAAATCTAATTATAAAAGAATTAAAGGATGATTTCATCATCCGTGAATCTTTCTACTGTAACAATAAAAAAGTATGTCAAACCGATTCTACACTAAAATAGGAAACAAAGTATCATTAGCATTCGACTATGATAAATTTATAGTTGAGGATATAAAAGAGACCTTCCCCTATAATACAAGAAGATGGGATCCTATTTCAAAAGAATGGGTTATTACTGTAGGAGTCCTTAACCAAACAACAGTAAAGGAATTCCTTGATGATTACTATTTCAAGCCTCAAATAAGCTCCGAAATCGAAGGAAAATCAGAAATCAATATAACAGCTTATTTAAAGAAGAAGAGCCGAAAAAACCTTGTTAAAACGTTCAATAATCAGATTGATGAATTAAGCACAATAATTAAGCCTTACCCCTACCAAATAGAAGGAATTAATTATATGTGCAGTTGGGATAACATGATTAACGGAGATGATTGTGGTTTAGGTAAAAGTGTACAAACTATTTTTACCGCTGAAATTAAAGATAATTTCCCTTGCTTGTTAGTATGTCCCAGCTCTACAAAATACCAATGGAAGGAATTATGGTTAAAGGTTAATCCTAATCGTAAAATATCTATCATTGAAGCCGGCAAAGAAAATAATTGGAATGCAGATGTAATAATCATAAATTACGATATTTTAGGAGTTAAGGAGAAATTCATTAAAGACGACGTTGAAGAAGAAAGAGTAATAGTTAAGTATGGACAGTTAAAAAATATCCCCTGGAAGTATGTAGTGTTAGACGAGATACATTACACTAAACATAATAAAACAGTACGGAGCAAGGCTATTGATATAATTACAAAGAATGTTCCATCAGTACATGGACTTACCGGAACTTTAATTGAAAACAAACCACGGGAACTTGTACATCCATTAACTTTGATAAAAATGTTCAAAGAAGTTTTTGGTACGTGGAATAATTTTACTAACAGGTATTGTGCAGCGGAGGAAACAAGGTTTGGTACAGACACATCAGGAGCGTCAAATACTCTCGAATTAAACCGTTTATTGCGGGAAACGTGTTATATCAGGCGAGAGAAAAGAGACGTCTTAAAAGACCTTCCTCCGCTCCAGGAATCAATACTAAATATTGAGATAACGAATAAAAAGGAGTACATAAAAGCTGAGGAACGGTTCATAGATTACCTAACCGAGAAATTCACCTATGATGTTGTAGACAGGGCTATGATGGCTGAATTCCTTGTACAGCGTAACCACTTACGACAGTTAAGTCTAAAAGGAAAGTTAAAGGGTATTGAGGAATGGTTGGAAGACCTAATGGAACAGACCGATGAGAAGATATTAGTTGTAGGTAATTTTACGGAGCCTCTTGTTAAACTGTCCATAAATTTTGACAGCGAAATAATAGACGGTTCTAAGAATGCACAACAGAAGCGAGAACTAATCCAAAAGTGGAGTAAGAATAAGAAGCAGGTAATGTTGGGAAATATTTCTGCAATGGGGACAGGGGTTGATGGTCTGCAGGAAAATTGTTCAATAATGGTGATAGTTGATTTACCGGATAAGCCATCACTATTAAAACAATTGGTTAGTAGGTTAGAAAGGATAGGGCAAAAGAATTGTGTTTATATTTATTACTTATTATGTAAGGATACTATTGATATTAAATTATGGGAATCTTTGGAGAAAAAGAGGGAAATAATAGAAGCAGTTAATTCGGGTAAACAGGTGAATACAAAATTTGACATCAACAAATATTTGATGGATAGTTATTTAAAACGAGTATAAATAACGATTATTTTTAAAGAATAACTCAATATAACTTTTATATGTGATAAATAAATTGTTATTTTGAACTGTCAAACAATCCTTAATTTAAGGATATGAAAATTTCAGGACTTAAGAGTAACGCAATATTTAGTGTACGCAATTGTGATGGTAGTTATCATTGGGAGTTTAATTTTAAACTTGACGATAGAAACTTTCGATTATTTATTGTTCATAATCCCTCATATATTAAAGGTCAATGGTATTGTACAGCAACATTAAGAACTCCATCTAATACTAATTTTGAAATAAATTACGGAGTTTCAAATTACATGAATACGAGTAAATATGTTTTAAAGGCAATTATTATGGATCTTATTATTTTTGAAAAAACTGGTAAATTTTCAAAATATGTCTCAGGTTACCACAATATGTTTAATCCAAAAGATTTATTAAATATAGCTTTGTAAGATGGAAACAAACAAATTACCTAAAAGCATAACAGGATACTCTTGCCCAAATTGTGGAGAAGTATGTTCTGAAGGTCCAGAAGGATCTCTTATAAGTAGAACTTCAGCTATATTTAGTTTCGATCAAGATCCTTCATATAACTGGGAAGAAACTCATAAATGCAATAATTGTGGAACAGTTTATACATTGTCAAATGGAACCTAACAGTAAAACAAAGAGGATAGCTATGATAGGAGGAAGATCGTTTGCTAACAGATACCCTGTTATAGGGAAAGATGGTGATTTGTACTATCCATCAGCATTTGAAGATCGTAGAGAGCGATTGAGTAAACTCTTGAAAGAAGATGAGAACTGTGTAAACCATATATCTATAGTAGATCCAGGTCACAACTGTTCACATTTAATAATGGATGAATTGATGCGTCAACAACCAGAAATAAAAGTAGTAAATTTAGAAGAAAATAAGAGGGGTGTTAGGATAACTTATAGTGGATTAGTCTCAACCCCAACTATTACTGAGTTTGAATTTACTCTGAGAAAGAAATTTGAAGAACCTTGGATTGATCCACATGCAGTTATCTTCAATGATAAGAAACATCGGGAGACCTGTACTAAGAACCGGAAGAAACGTAAAGCTAAACGGAAAAATAATATTTTAAAATCGTAACATTATGGAAGGCAATGGATTTAGATTCACAATTGATTTGGGTATTGATGCTAAAAGGATTATGCAACAAATCCAAATGGACAACAGGGTTATTGAAGAACAGATTCAGAAGGGTATTGAACTTGCTCTTGCTGATATAACAAAAGAGGATAGCCTTGTCCAGCTAGTAAGAGAGAATGTTCTTAATAGCATTACAGGAATTGTGAATAAATGTGTAATGTCTTATGAGCTTCAGAATAAAATAAGGAGCATGGTTGAAGAGAAAATGAGCCAAAGGCTGGATGCAGTAGCAACTAAAATAGTTGATAACATAACCACAAATCTTGAGTTTTGAAATGAAAGAATGTGAACAGGGTCTGATAATTGGATTATTAGCAGCAGCCGTAGCAAGTAAGATTTCAAATTCTTACTCAAAGTTATGTGGCAATAACAAACAGAAGCACAAGGAAACTTGCACAAAGAACAGACAGAAACGGAGAAACAAAAATAAGAAGAAATGATTGAAATTAAAAACAGTATAGGAAATACAGCAGTTGTATATGCTGAAACGTTTGAATACGAAGCCTTCGATCAAATAAAGAAACTTTGTAATTATGAACCTTACCTAAATTCCAAAATAAGAGTTATGCCTGATGCACATGCCGGTAAGGGGTGCGTGGTTGGAACTACGATGACTATAACAGATAAGGTAACTCCTAATCTTGTTGGTGTTGATATCGGTTGTGGAATGTTGACAGTAGCTTTGAATGAAAAGAATATTGATTTTAAAAAACTTGATTTTATAATAAACACGTATGTCCCCAGTGGATTTAATGTCCATGAGAAGCCACAGAAATTAATTGACTTTACTTCTTTCCGTTGTAAAAAGGTTGACTTACAAAGAGCGGTTCATTCTGTTGGATCTTTAGGTGGAGGTAATCACTTTATTGAAATTGGTAAGTCAGAAAGTTCAGGGATTCTATATTTGATAATTCACACAGGGAGCCGGAAGCTTGGTGGGGATACCTGTAAATATTATCAAAATTTAGCTTTTCAGAATGTTAATGAGGTAGGGAAAGCAAAAGCTGATTTGATTAAACAGCTAAAGGATGAAGGGAGAGAAAAAGAGATTGACCAACAGTTAAAACAATTTCAGAAACAATCTGCAAACAAGGAATTAGCATATTTGACCGGAAAAGATTTTGACAATTATATGAACGATATGAAATTCGTTCAGGAGTTTGCAAAGTTGAACAGGTCAACTATAGCCGGAATAATTCTTAAGCAAATGGGGTTGGTAGAACGTTACCGATTTGAAACTATTCACAATTATATTGACTTCAAAAGAATGATACTCCGTAAGGGTGCCGTTAGTGCGGAGCATGGTGAGGGATTCTTAGTTCCTATAAATATGCGTGATGGTTCTTTGTTATGTTTAGGTAAAGGTAATCCTGATTGGAACTTTTCAGCTCCACATGGGGCAGGTCGTTTGATGAGTAGAAGTTCAGCTAAGTATCAACTTGACATGGATGTATTTAAACATCAAATGGAAGGAATTTATTCTACTTCTGTATTGCCTTCAACACTTGATGAGTCCCCATCAGCTTATAAATCAATTGAAGAAATTAGAGAGGCAATAATAGACACAGCCGATGTAATAGATACAATAAAGACCGTCTATAATTTTAAGGCTCATTAATGGCTGAGAAAATAGTGGCCTACACTGACGGATCAGCTTGCGTTACCGGTGAAAAATTGGGTGGATTCGGGGTGTACATTATAGACGGTGAAAAAGAATATTTCTACAAGCAGGGATTAAAAAATACGAAGACCGGAAGAGCTGAATTACAGGGATTAATTTGTTGTTTACAAAATATAAAAAACAAAGAATCAAGTATAGACATATATTGTGATTCTGAGTATGTAGTAAAAACAATTTCAGAAAAAAGATTGTGGAAATGGAAGAGAATAGGTTGGGCAGGGGTTAAGAATATAGACCTATTAATTATCTTACTTGAGGAATATACAAAGTTCAAAATACCACCAAAACTTAACCATATAAAGGGGCATACAAAGAATACCGATATACATTCAATAGGCAATGCCATTGCAGATCTCTTAGCAGATTACAAATCTCAAACAAGTTACAAAACAGACGTAGAATGAAAGAAGAATTAATAAGTCTTGATTTAGCTAATTTAGCTAAAGAGAAAGGGTTTGATCAAAAATCTTGTGATCAAGGATATATAATATCTACAGGAGAATTATCTTATGATTATAGTATAGACTATTGTAATGGAAAAGCTATTGCTGCTCCAACACAATCTCTATTACAGAAATGGCTAAGAGACATTCATAATATTGATGTACAACCT
>Ga0209430_1002764_pt1 | contig 10915 bp, 7 predicted proteins | sample BarGraIncub1133A_FD_184504 | JGI IMG/M metagenome (GOLD analysis project Ga0209430, IMG submission 184504) | Arctic peat soil microbial communities from Barrow, Alaska - Barrow Graham LP Incubations 11-33A (SPAdes) (version 2) | ecosystem: Environmental > Terrestrial > Soil > Wetlands > Peat... | reverse complement strand
GGACCGACACCGAATACCCCAACTGGAAGGTCCCGCTGGCGGACTCCGCCCAGCGCCTGGTGATGGTCGAGGACCTCTTCGACAACCCCCGGCTGCGGTCGCTGGTCGCGGCCCTTCGGAGGTAGGTCGGCCTCGGGCATCCGGACGGCGTCTCGCGTCCGGACGGCGACCGCCACACCGGCGGCGACCAGGAGGGCGCCGGCGATGGTCCGCGTGCTCAGCGTCCCGGTGCCCACCATCGCCGCGACGAGTGCTGCGGCCAGCGGTGCCGCCGCCATGGTCACTCCGGCTCGGTCCGGACCCAGGCGGGCGACTCCGCGGTACCAGAGCACGAAGGCCACGGCCGTCATGATCACCGCCTGGTAGAGCAGCGTCGAGCCCTCGACGACCGTCGGCGCGCGCACGCGCTCGGGCGAGACGAGCGCGCCTGCTGCGAGCAGGACGGCGTCGGCGTCCTTGCTGCGGAGCTTCGCGACCTCAGGGGTGCGCGCCGGTGACCGCTGTCGGCGGGACCTGTCCCAGGGTCTTGGGCGGCCCGACGGTGCCGACGAGCTCGATCGCGACGACGTACTGCCGGGCGGCACGGATCGAGGCGACGAACGCATCCACGCACTGCGGCTCGACACACATCTTCGGGTCGTGTGCGGCATAGGCGACGATGGCGGCGGCCTTGGCGCCGAGGTCGTGGCCGCTCACGTTCGCGGCACGCCGCCAGCTCGGGTACCCGGCGTAGGCCACCAGGGTGTGCTCGGCGGGAGACATCCGAGCCGCCTCGCGGGCGAAGAAGGCCGTCGCGGTGTGGTCGGCGTTGTCGCCGGCGCCGAACTCGATGGTCCAGTCCTGGGTCCGGACCGTGCCTGCCCCGAAGTCGTCGATGAGCCCCGTGAGGGTCCGCTGCAGCGACTCGCGGTCGTAGGTCGCCGTGCCGTCGACCGCGCTGCTGGTCGGGATGTCGCCCTCCCACAGGCGCTTCAGGCTCTCGAAGCCGTGGATTCGGTTGCCGGTGCCGCGGCGGTTCCCGTCCGGCAGGCGCATGAAGACCAGGGAGATCGCCGGGGCTGCGTCGAGGGTCACCGTCGTGAGGTCGTTCCCGGCGATCGCGATGGTCGTCGCCGTCCACGCGTCGTCGGCCCCCGCCATGATCGCGTAGGCGGCCCGGACCCCGTCCTCGCGGCGCGGCCAGTAGGAGTCGTCGCGGTTGGCGTCGCCCGTCGTGACGAACACGGTCCGCACGCATTGCCCCGCCTCGATGTCGCGCAGGATGTCGGGGTTCAGGAAGAGCAGGTCGTCATCGGGGTGGGCGACGATCTGCATCGTGTGCGCCGTGCAAGTCTCCGGGGTCGTCACCGTCACCGTCACCGCCGCCGCCGCCGTGGCACGCAACGCGGGCAGCAGGAGCGTCACGGTGGTCACTCCCATGCAGATGACGACGGCGACGATCAGCATGACGGCGGTGGGGAGCACGACGCTGAGGCCGACGGCGACAGCGCGCGGCCGCCGTCGGGACCTCGTGGTCACGTCTCGTCGCCTCAGTCCGCCATCGGTGGGTCAGCACGGTCAGGGGTCGACCTCCGATCGGCCAACGGTTCGGGCGAGGGTCACGTCGAGGTCGGCCGGGTGGGGAGTGGACCGGGACAAACGATAGCGAAGAGCCCAGGCTCGTCTGGGCGGCGGCGGGGGTGAAGTCGCGTGTTGTTCGCTCGGCCCCTGCGCCGTCAGGCCCGGTCGCGCTCCTGCGCCGCCAGCGCTCGGCGCACGCCGTCGCGGTTCTCCACGACCAGCCGGCGCAGGGCCGGGTGGCGGTCGCCGAGCTCGCCAAGCCAGGCATCCGTCCGGGCCAGCAGGTCGACCCCGGTCCCGGCGAGCAGCGTGGGGTACAGACCCACCACGATGTTCTGCGCCATCTCGTTGGTCCGCGAGGTCCAGACCCGCTCCAGCGCCTCGAAGTAGGGCTCGACGAACGGCTCCAGCAGGGCGACGTCGTGCACCCGGTCGAACCCGCCGATCGTCGAGGTCTGCAGGGTGTTGCTCAGGGCGTCGGCGTCCACGACGGCCGCCCACGCGGCGGACTTTGCCTGTGCCGTCGGGATCGCAGCCCGCGCCGCGGTTGCGGCCCGCTCCCCGGAGGCTGTGGCGTCCCGCTCCAGCTCCGCGGCGATCTGGGCCTCGCCGGCACGCCCACCCGCCACCAGCGAGATCAGCAGGTCCCACCTCAGGTCGGTGTCGACGCTCAGCCCGGCAAGGGGTGCGGTCTCCCCGAGGAAGCCCGCGACGGCGTCGAGCTGGGCCGTGGTGGCCGCCCGTGCGGCGTACGCCTTGACCAGCTGCAGCTGCGCGTCGCTGCCCGCCGGGGCGGCCCCGGCCAGCTCCCGGAGCCGGTCCGCCGCCGCTGCCGACGTCGCCGCCCGGTGCTCCGGGGCGACGTACAGGTCGATCGCGGTCGTGAGCTGGCGCAGCAGCACCAGCACCACCGAGGAGTCCGTCTCGTTGGCGATGTTGCCGAGCACGAGGTCGATGAACCGGCGCGCGGCCCACTCGCCGTCGCGGGTCATGTCCCATGCGGCCCCCCACACCAGCGTGCGCGGCAGGGAGTCGGTGAACGCGTGCAGGTGCTCGGTCGCGACGGTGAGGGAGTCGGCGTCGAGCCGGACCTTGGCGTAGGCGAGGTCGTCGTCGTTGACCAGCACCAGTGACGGGCGGCTCCGGCCGAGCATCTCCGGCACCGAGGTGCGGGGACCGTTGATGTCCAGCTCGGCGCGGACCATCCGGTCGAGCCGCGCCTTGCCGTCCGGCCCGGCGACGACGTCGTACCCGCTGACGGCGAGCCGGTGCGGCCGCTGCACGGGGTGCTCGGCCGGCACCTCCTGCAGCACCTCGAACGCGGTGATGATGTCGTGGGCGTCGGTCTCCATCTGCGGGCGCAGCAGGGTGACGCCGGCGCGCTCCAACCAGAGCGCCGACCAGGCCCGCAGGTCACGCCCGCTGGTCCGTTCGAGCTCGACGAGCAGGTCGCGCAGCTCGGTGTTCCCCCAGGCATGGCGGGCGAAGTAGGCCCGGACGCCGGCGAAGAACTGCTCCTGACCCACCCAGGACACCAGCTGCTTGAGCACCGAGGCGCCCTTGGCATAGGTGATCCCGTCGAAGTTGACCTGGACGTCCTCCAGGTCGCGGATGTCGGCGACGATCGGGTGCGTCGAGGGCAGCTGGTCCTGCTTGTAGGCCCAGGACTTCTCCATCGAGGAGAACGTGGTCCAGGCGCTGGTCCAGCGGGTCGCCTCGGCGGTGGCCAGGGTGGACACGTACTCGGCGAAGGACTCGTTCAGCCACAGGTCGTCCCACCAGCGCATGGTCACCAGGTCGCCGAACCACATGTGCGCCAGCTCGTGCAGGATCGTCGCCGCGCGGCGCTCGACGGTCGCTTCCGCCACCTTGGACCGGAAGACGTAGCTCTCCAGGAACGTCACCGCCCCGGCGTTCTCCATGGCTCCCGCGTTGAACTCGGGCACGAAGACCTGGTCGTACTTGGCGAACGGGTACGCCATCCCGAACAGGTCCTCGTAGAACGCGAAGCCGGCTCGCGTGATGTCGACGATGTTGTCGGCGTCCAGGTGCTCGGCCAGCGAGGCCCGGCACAGCACGCCGAGCGGGATCGTCCGTCCGTCGCTGCTGGTCAGCGCCGACGTCTCGCGGTGGTACGGGCCGGCGATCACGGCTGTCACGTAGCTCGCCAGGCGCGGCGTCGGCTCGAAGGACCACGTTGCGGCGCCTGCGTCCTGCCCGCCATTGCGGTTGACGCAGCCGGGGACGGCGACCGGGGCGGGCGTGGGGGAGTTGGAGATCACGGTCCAGTGCGCCGGGGCCGTCACGGTGAAGCGGAAGGCCGCCTTCAGGTCAGGCTGCTCGAACACCGCGAACACGCGTCGGGAGTCGGCGACCTCGAACTGGGAGTACAGGTACACCTCGTCGTCCACCGGGTCGACGAACCTGTGCAGGCCCTCACCGGTGGTCATGTACGCGCAGTCCGCCGCGACGCGCAGCTCGTTGTGCTCCGCGAGGTCGGCAAGCGCGATCCGGGAGTCGGCGACCACACGGGCGACGTCCAGCTCTCGGCCGTTGAGCTCGACGGTGTGCACGCGGGGGGCGATCAGGTCGATGAAGGTGCCCGCACCCGGTGTCGCGTCGAACCGCACCACCGTGCTGGACGCGAACGTGTCCGGTCCGGTCGTCAGGTCGAGCACGACGTCGTAGGACTCGACCTGGACGACGGCGGCGCGGCCGTGCGCCTCGGCGCGCGTGAGGTTCTCTGCGGGCACGGTGGTGCTCCTCGGATGATCAACATGTGGGCGTTCCGGCGATCCTCCCACGTCACGGCTGCCTGGCCGGTCGGGCGGCCCTCCGGGAGCAGCGCCGGCTCGACGGGCGCCGGGGCGTCCCTTGCCGTCGGCGGCCTCGCGTCACCCGTTCCGTCGTGTCATGCTTCCGTCGGTGGTCGGGCGAGGAGGAGAACAGATGGCAGGTCGTGGGGAGCTCCCACAGGCACGCCGTCCGGGTGCACTCGCCGCGTTGGGGCCACGTATGACCACCTTCCTGGTGGTCGACGCGATCCTGCTCCTCACCTTCCTCGTCCTGACGGTGATGCAGGTGTTGAACAACCCGCCGACGCCGAGGGCCGAACCGGCAGCGTCGTCGTCGACGTCCGAGCCGGAGTCGACGCCCGAGCAGACCGCACCGACCCTCCCGGCCGACAACCAGGCACTGACGGAGTTCGTGCTGCCCAGCGGCAACATCTGGTGCTCGATGACGGAGACGTCCGCAACCTGCACCATCGGTCAGTTCAGCTATGCCGCCCCGACGCCCACCGCCGCGTGCACCGGAACCGTCGGGTCGGTGTTCTCGGTCACCGCGGCGGAGGGGGCCACCCTGCCCTGCGTCGACGCCGTACCGCCTCGCCCGGAGGGTGCGACCGTGCTCGAGTACGGCCAGGCCTCCACGATCGGCGAGATGACCTGCCTCAGCTCGCGCAACGGCGCCACCTGCCGGCACAACCCGACCGGCGCGGGCTTCTCCGTTGCGAAGGCGGGCTACACGATCCTGTGACCGCCGGCGCAACGCGCCGGAGCTGAGCCGCAGGTCACCAGATCCGCACGCGCTCCCGCGGCGGTAGGTACAGGGCATCGCCCGGCTCGACGTCGAAGGTCTGACGGAACTCGGCCAGGTTGCGCACCACACCGTTGCAGCGGAACTCGTTCGGGGAGTGCGCGTCGGTCGCCAGCCGACGGATGACCTCCTCGTCGCGGCCCTTGGCCTGCCACACCTGCGCCCAGCCAAGGAACAGCCGCTGCGCCCCGGTGAGGCCGTCGATCACCGGCGCCTCGGCCAGCGGTCGCCGCAGGGCGATCCGGTAGGCCCTCAGGGCGATCGACAGACCGCCGAGGTCGCCGATGTTCTCCCCGATCGTCAGGTCGCCGTTGACATGGTGCGAGCCGCCCAGCTGCACCGGAGAGAACGCCGCGTACTGGCTGACCAGGGCGCCGGTCCGCCGTTCGAACTCGTCGCGGTCGGACTCGGTCCACCAGTCCTCGAGGCGGCCGGCGCCGTCGTACTTGGAGCCCTGGTCGTCGAAACCGTGCCCGATCTCGTGTCCGATCACCGCACCGATCCCGCCGTAGTTGACGGCGTCCTCCGCCTCGGGGTCGAAGAACGGCGGCTGCAGGATGGCGGCGGGGAAGACGATCTCGTTCATCCCCGGGTTGTAGTAGGCGTTGACCGTCTGGGGGGTCATGAACCACTCGTCGCGGTCGACCGGCCGGCCGATCTTGCGCAGCTCGCGGTCGTGCTCGTAGGCGTCGGAGCGACGCACGTTGCCGACCAGGTCGTCGGCGTGCACGGCGAGCCCTTGGTAGGACTTCCAGCGCTCCGGGTAGCCGATCTTCGGCCGGAACGCGTCGAGCTTGGCAAGGGCCTTCGCCTTCGTCTGCTCGCCGAGCCAGTCCAGAGCGGTGATCGACTCGCGGTACGCCGCGATCAGTGTGTCGACCAGCTCGACCATCCGGTCCTTGTACGCGGGCGGGAAGTGCCGGGACACGTAGACCTGCCCGACGGCCTCGCCAAGGGCGCCCTCGACGAGCGAGACGCCGCGCTTCCACCTGTCGCGCAGCTCGGTCGCCCCGGTGAGGGTGCGCCCGTAGAAGTCGAAGTTCGCCAGCACGACGGCATCGTGCAGGTACGGGGCGCGGGCGGACACCAGGTGGTACCGCAGCCAGGCCTGCCACTGCTCGACCGGCAGCTCGGCCCAGGCGCGCGCGAAGCCGACTGCGAAGTCCGGCTCGCGGACCACGAGCTGGTCAAGGGCGCCGTCGGGGGTGCCGAGGGCGGTGGCCCAGGCGTGCCAGTCGAACTCCGGTGCGCGTGCTGCCAGCTCGGCGAGGGTCATCGGGTTGTAGGTGAGGTCCGCGTCGCGGTCCCGGACGACGTCCCAGTGGTGGGCGGCCAGACGGGTCTCCAGGTCGACCACGAGGTCCGCCGCGGCGTCGGCGGCAGCCTCGGTGAGCCCGGAGAGGGCGAGCATCCGCGCGACGTGCGGGCGGTACTGCTCGCGCACCGCCGCGTACGTGTCCTCGCGGTAGTACGCCTCGTCCGGCAGCCCAAGGCCTCCCTGGTGCAGGAAGACGACGTACCGCTCGGGGTCCTTCGCGTCGTTGTCCACCCAGAACCCGACGGCGCCCGCGCCGCCGGTGCGCTGCAGCTCACCCAGCACGGTGACGAGCTCGACCCGGTCGGCGGCGGCGTCGATCCGCTCGAGCTCGGGGCGGATCGGGTCGAGGCCGAGCGCCTCCACCCGTTCGGTGTCCATGAACGAGGCGTAGAGCGCGCCGACCTGGGCAGCCGGCGTGCCGCCGTCCGCGGAAGCGTTCGCACCGAGCTCGGCGATGATGGCCCGGACGTGCTCCTCGGCCTGGTCGTGCAGCAGGCGGAACGCGCCGTCCACGGCGCGGTCGGCGGGGATCTCGTGCTCGGCCAGCCAGCGTCCGTTCACGTGGCGGAACAGATCGTCCTGCGGTCGTACGGCCGGGTCGAGGCTGGACGTGTCGATGCCGCTGCGCAGCCCGGTCCGGGCGGGGGAGGTCGTCATCGGGCCAGGCTACGGGCTCGGTTCAGCCGATCCGCACTCCGGTGACCAGGACCCGGTCCGGACCCAGCCTGCGCTCCGGCCCGAAGACCGCCAGGTGGCCGGTGAGCCGCAGGTCCGTCGACGACGCACCGACCGACAGGGCCGCGCGGTGCGGCGCGACCGTCCAGCGCCGGTCGACGCCGACCCAGGCGAGGCGGTCGGCGTGCACGGTCCAGGTGACGTCGGTCGACTCGCCCGGCTCCAGCGGCACCCGGGCGTAGCCGAGGAGGGCGATCTCCGGTCGGGTGACCGGTGCGACGACGTCGTGCAGGTACAGCTGAGCCACCTCCGCACCAGCGGTGTCGCCGGTGTTGGTCACCCGCACCGTCACCTCGACGGTGCCGTCGGTGGCGATCGTGTCCGCGCTCAGCCGCAGGTCGGTGTGGCTGAAGGAGGTGTAGGTGAGGCCGTGCCCGAACCCGAAGACCGCGGTCGGGTCGAGGTTCGTCACGGTGGCCTTCCCGGCGAGCCGGACGTGCCGGTAGGTCATCGGCTGCATCCCGGCAGACCGGGGGAAGGACAGGGTGCTGCGACCCGACGGGTTGATCCGGCCGCTGAGCACCCCGGCGACGGCGGCGGCGCCGTCCTGCCCGGGGAACCATGCCTGCACGATCGCGGCGCAGGTCGAGACGGCCCAGTCCAGGACGTACGGCCGGCCGCTGACCAGGACGAGGACCACCGGCGTGCCGGTGCCCAGCACGGCCTCGACCAGCGCCCGCTGCTCGCCGGGCAGCTCGAGGGAGTCGACGTCGCAGCCCTCACCGACCGTCCCGCGCCCGAAGAGCCCGGAACGGTCGCCCACCACCAGGACGGCGATGTCGGCGGCGGCGGCGGCGGCAGTGGCCTCCGCGAAGCCGTCGCGCCCGGGTTCCCGGACGTCGCAGCCGACGGCGTGCCGGACCGTCGCGTCGGGCAGCTCGGCGCGCAACGCGTCGAGCACCGTCGGCAGGACCAGGCCGGGTTCGACCTCGGGGTGGTGCACCTCGACGTGGTTGGTGAACGAGTAGTCGCCGAGCAGGGCGGCGCCGCTGTCGGCGTTGGGCCCGATCACGGCGATCTGCCGCGGAGCGACCAGGGGCAACGTGCCGTCGTTGGCGAGCAGGATCACCGACTCCTCGGCGACCCGGCGTGCGAGTGCGGCGTGCGCCGGGGGGTTGAGGTCGATGGGCCCCTGGGGGAGGTCGCTGGGCTCGTCGAGCAGGCCGAGGTCCGCCTTGAGCTGCAGGACCCGGCGTACGGACCGGTCGATCGCCGCCGCGACCTCCGGGGTCAGATCGGTGTCAAGGGTCGGGTAGCAGTCGGCGTTCGGCAGCTCGACGTCGACCCCGGCGAGCAGGGCGCGCTCGGCGGAGGCGCGCTTCCCGTCGCTCACCGCGTGCAGGGTCTGCAGGAAGTTCACCCCGAAGTAGTCGGCGACGACTGTCCCGGAGAACCCCCACTCGTCGCGGAGCAGGTCGGTCAGGATCGCCCGGTCCCCGTGCACCGGCACCTGGTCGATCTCGGAGTAGGACGGCATGACGGCGCGGGCACCGCCCTCGCGCAGCGCGATCTCGAAGGGGTACAGCAGCACCTCGGCGAGCTCCCGTTGCCCCATGTGCACGGGCCCGAGGTTGCGGCCACCCTGGGAGGCGGGGTAGCCGACGAAGTGCTTGAGGGTGGCGACGATGCCGCCGCTCTCCAGACCCCTGACGAACGCCGCACCGAGAGTCCCGACCAGGTACGGGTCCTCGCCGAAGCACTCCTCGACACGGCCCCACCGAGCGTCCTGGACCACGTCGAGCAGCGGGGCGAGGCCCTGGTGCACCTCGAGCGCGCGCATCGACTCCGCGATGGCGGCACCGACCTGCTCGATCAGCCGGGGGTCCCAGGTGGCGCCGTAGGCCGGCGGGGACGGGAACGTGGTCGCGCCCCAGGCGGCCACCCCGGTCAGGCACTCCTCGTGGGCGATCGCGCCGACGCCGGTCTGCGCGCGCAGGTCCGACTGCATCCGCCGGAGGGCGGCGCGCCCCTCCATCGGGTCGAGCGGCCGGGTGCCGTACAGGCGGGTCAGGTGCCCAAGGCCGCTCGCGGCCAGCGTCTCCCAGTCGGGGCTCGTCGGCATGTTCTCGTTCAGGGCGGGAGCGACAGCACCGGTCGTGGCGTCGATCCCGATCCAGGCGCCAACCAGCTGAGCGAGCTTCTGGCTCGGCGACATCCGGGCGAGCAGGGAGTCCACGCGGGTCTGTGCACTCGTCGTGAGAGCCATCGGCGTTGCCTTCCACCTGCGGCGCGTTGCCGCCATCGTGTGCGGACGGGGCGGACGGGGCGGCCGCGGTGCCTCGGTGCATCGGCGGTACCCCGTGTGCAGCCCCGGAGAGAGCGCTCTCTGGGGTGCCTCACCCAGACGATACGGGACGGCGGGACGTCGCCGCTACGACCAGATTCCGCCGCGCCGAGCCGGTTCCGAGCCGCCGTTGTTCGGGCCGGCGCGAGAGAGAGCGCTCTCTGCAAGGTGCCCAGATGACCACCTGGGCGCGCCAACATCTGCCACGATGGGCGGGTGCAGCAGGTGCAGACGGCGCGCCGTGGCGCGGTGACGCTCGAGCATGTCGCCGCTGCCGCCGGGGTCTCCCGGGCGACCGCGTCCCGCGTGCTGAACGGCGTTCCGACGGTCCGGTCGGCGTCCGTCGACGCGGTCCGCCGCGCCGTTGCCGAGCTCGGTTACCGGCCCAACCCGGCGGCGCGGTCGCTCGCCCGCGGGCGGCACGACTCGATCGGTCTGGTCCTGACCGAGCGCGACCTCGCGGAGCTGCCGCACTCGTTCTTCGCCCAGCCGCTGCGGGGGGCGACGGCCGCCGTGGCGCGGCACTCGATCCAGCTGGTCCTGCTGCTCGCCGGGCAGCCCGACGATGACGCAGCCCTGCGCCGCTACCTCGACGGCAGCCACGTCGACGGCGCCCTGGTGATCCTCGAGGCGCACAGCACGCACCTGCCTGGGCTGCTCGGGGACACGGCCGTCCCGGTGGTGTACCTGGGCCGGCCGGTCGACTCCGACCCACGCGTGCACTCCTACGTCGACGTCGACAACTACGGCGGAGCCAGGCTGGCCACCGAGGAGCTGGTCGCCGCCGGCCGGCGCATGATCGGGACCATTGCGGGGCCACCGGACATGGGTGTCGCGGTGGACCGCCTTGCGGGCTGGCGTGACGTGCTGGTCGAGCACGGGATGTCGGTGCCGCAGGCGGCCTACGCCGACTTCACCGCCGACGGCGGGGCCAACGCGATGGTCCGCCTGCTCGCCGCCCAGCCGGACCTCGACGGAGTGTTCGTCGCATCCGACCTGATGGCCACCGGGGCGCTGAAGGTGCTCGCCGCCAGCGGGCGCCGAGTCCCCGCCGACGTCTCGGTCGTCGGCTACGACGACTCCATCCTTGCGACGACGGCCAGCCCACCGCTGACGTCTGTCCGGCAGCCGCTGGAGGAGATGGGCCAGCTCATGGTGGATGTCCTGCTCGACCGGATCGCCGACCCGGACGCGCCACCGGTCCAGCGCATCCTGCCGACGCAGCTCACCAGGCGCGAGTCCGTCTGACGGGCGTCGCCCGCTGAGGCAGGATGGGCGCATGCGGATCCACATCGCCGCCGACCACGCGGGTTTCGAGCTCAAGGTGCACCTGATGGAGCACCTCCGGGCGGCGGGGCACGACGTCGTCGACCACGGCGCCCTGGCATACGAACCCGACGACGACTACCCGGCTGCGTGCA
>Ga0209430_1002759_pt1 | contig 10939 bp, 11 predicted proteins | sample BarGraIncub1133A_FD_184504 | JGI IMG/M metagenome (GOLD analysis project Ga0209430, IMG submission 184504) | Arctic peat soil microbial communities from Barrow, Alaska - Barrow Graham LP Incubations 11-33A (SPAdes) (version 2) | ecosystem: Environmental > Terrestrial > Soil > Wetlands > Peat... | reverse complement strand
TAAAGTACAGGAAGAACAAATAAAGTTCACTACAATACAATTTTCCGATTTAGAAAATGGTTCAGTTTCTCAGTATGATGCAATTTTCATTATTGAAGATAACATGAAGGACGGCACACAAGTAAAATATACAACTTTTTGTAAGGACTACCAAATTCCGTTCTTTTTTAGCAAAATGGAACGTTTAGGTGATAACCAAACATTTGCAACAGGTTTTTTGGATAAACCTAACATGCAGGTGTCTTGGTCATATGGTTTACCTAATAACATTGAGAATGAAAAAAATATTAAAGATATTTTCTCTCAAATCTTTGAGACCATTTCTCAAAATATAATACCCAAAAAGAATTAATTCCTCTATAAAGATTATGCTGCATTTTTCTTATGCTACGCATGGCTGAATCTTGTCGATAGCGTGGCTGATGTCCTTAACATAGTTTTAGTTATTGGAATGTTGATAATTATTATATATGCAGTTTTACTTATTGGTCAGTTTATGGGTTTAGATGTTTGCGAGTTTCCTGACTCTGGTAAAATAAACATCTTACCATTCGCCTTCCTTGGCTCACTAAGAAGGGCTTCGAAGGTAGAAGAAAACTCAATTTGAGTGGCTAAAAGCACATTTAAAACAAATCTTAATCCCAAAGAAAATTTTGGAGAAAACGTAATGGATATTTATTATTTTGATAAAACAGGACAAAAACAGGAATCCTGTCTTGTAGGTTATTTCGAAAAAGGCTATAGTGGAAAGTGCAGTGTGGAAATTTTATCGATAGATGAAAATGGAAAATTGGATATAAATATAGATTTTAAGTATTATTAGAAAACAATAGTATCTATCGTGTAATAATAATTTTTTTGTGAGGTGGGAAGATGCCTTCTTTAATGATACATTTATTGACAGCATATAAATATAATCCAAATGCTTCTGTGGCTTTCTGGATTGGGAATATTGCTCCTGATTCAGTTAGTGATTGGAAAGAAAAAGATAAAACTCACTTTCGAGATAGGCTTGACAGGCTAGATGCCTTACGAGAGTTAGCCTTTACAATGAATTTATGTGATGATTTTAGTAAAGGCATTTTGCTTCACCTTTATTTAGACTATTACTGGGATTCTTATCCTATGCGTAATTTTATTGAAAATTATAAGGAAGGTAATTGGTTTCCTATTTATAGAAATGAAACAGCTTTAGCTGGAGGATGGCTTTTTCACCATACCCAATGGAGCAAAACAGTATGGGATGAAATGATAGCATACCCTATTTTAGAGCACGAAAATTCTCATGGAATTGTAAAAGAGAATGTTGCTGATTTTATTAACAGAAATAATAAGTGGCATGTTGAGAACAATATTGGACCATCTTCTGTTTTTACACCAGATTTTATTGAAGAATTTACAAGTAAAGTGGCTATTGATTTTAAGAACTGGTTAGAAAATATCTAATAGTTGAAATGAAAGTATGGTAGGAGGTAATGATATGAAATTGTATATTTCTACAATTAAGTATGAATTAAAGATAAATTTGAGGTTTTTGAAAGAAAAATTGTTTACTAATGTATCAAATAAAATTATTAATTACAATACGTGGTATAATATAATTATGTTTTAAATACTTATGTTACTTTTTAAGTGGTAGTGCTTGTTATTTTACTTATTTAAATAATAGATGTAATATGTAAACTTAACATATGTAGGCAAAATAATAAACAGAATGGCTTAATAAGCCAAGAGGAGAATTATTATGGAAGAAGTTATTTTAAATGCATTTGAAAGAACCACAAGACCTAAAATAATCAGAGAAAATGGTTTTGTTCCAGGTGTAATTTATGGAGATAGTGTTAAGGAAGCAACTTCTGTACAGTTTGAAGAAGTGCCCCTAAAAAAGGTTATTTCAAAACATGGTACTAATGCTAAAGTATACGTTGTATTTGGAGAGAGTAAGAAATTTGGATTTATAAAAGAAATCCAAAGACATCCTATATCAGCAAAACTTATCCATATAGCTGTACAACTTGTTTCAAAAGAGCATGAAATAAAGTTGCAACTGCCTATTATTTTCAACGGTGAAGAGAGTCTGACTTCGAAAAAACTTCAACTGCATATTTATAAAGCAGAGATAGATGTTTTCGGAAAGATGGCTATAATGCCTGATTCAGTTAGTATTGACTTATCAGAAAAAGAACTTGGATATTCAATTACAATAAACGACTTTGATTTAGATAAACAAATAAAAGTCACTGATAAGGAAAATGAAGTTTACGGAATAATAGCACAAATGAAGGAATTACCTTCTGAGGTTGAGGCTGAAGAAAAAGTTGTTGTTGCCCCTGAAGCTGAAGTTAAAGCATAATAAAATGGAAATTATCTAGTGATAAAAGGATGAACATAAAAAGTTCATCCTTTTATGCTATATATTGGATATTTTCGAGCAAAATAAGTTTATTATAATTAAAAATTTATAAAAGTTTTTTAGACAGCTAAAGGTCATTGCGAATGCTAGTTAGGAGATGGTATTATGGCAAAGAAGAAAACCATGTTTGATTTAATGAAAGAAATCCGTAGGAGCTGGGTTATAAGTCCAAGAACCAGAGTGAAAGAAAATGAATTGAAAAACAAAAAGAAACGTAGACAGGAAGACAAAAAGATAATTAGCGAAAAAGAATAATAATTTATGTTAATATTGTTTTAATCAAGAAGGCATTTCCAGAGTAGTGGTTTGTAGGCCTTCTTATTAAATATGTTTTGGGGGATTTACCATGGAATACGTAGACTTAGATAACTGGAAAAGAAAAGAACACTTTGAATTTTTTCGCAGAATGGATTATCCACAATATAATATTTGTGCCAATATTGACGTAACCAATTTTCTTAATTTTGTAAGAGAAAGGAAGTTTTCATTTTACTATGCAATGATTCATTCTTCTACTCATATTGCAAATGAAATAATAAACTTTCGTTACAGAATCAGAGAAAATCAAGTTGTTTTACACGATAAACTGCACCCATCATTTACTGATTTAAATAATGAAGAAGATGATTTATTCAAAATAGTTACAGTTGAAATGACAGATGAAATGAAAGATGATATTTCAAAATTTGTTAAGTACTCTGAAGAAAAATCCAAAAACGAGAATGAATACTTTAACCTAAAGGAATTTGCTGGAAGAGATGATCTTATATATGTCACTTGTATACCATGGATTTCTTTTACACATGTATCACACCCTATTTCTCTAAACAAAAACGATTCTGTGCCGAGAATCTCCTGGGGAAAATATTTTTCAGAAAACGACAAAGTGTTATTACCATTTTCGGTACAGGTAAATCATGCATTAGTTGATGGAGTTCACGTTGGTAGGTATTTTCAAAAATTACAAAACTATATTGATAATCTATAAATATTCAGGTGTAAGCTAAATACATAGATTATTGGACTCGATGAACTTGCATAATACTCTATTAATATTTCATGATGGAAAGGAATGGTTGCAATTAAAGATTTACATACTAATAACATAATGCCAAAGCTTGCATTATTCTGTGCAGCATTTATTTGGGGGAGCTCATTTTTTATAATGAAAAACACAGTGGATGTGTTTACTCCCTTCATATTATTAGGTTTTCGCTTTACAATTGCATGTGTTTTACTAAGCATAATATTTTGGAAGAAAATTAAAGAGATAAACTTTGATTATATTTGGAAGAGCGCTAGCATTGGTTTGTTTTTGTTTTTGGGTTTTGGAACTCAAACGATTGGAATAACAGCAACCACACCTGGTAAAAATGCTTTTTTAACAGCGATATACTGTGTAATTGTACCCTTCCTGTTTTGGCTAGTAAATAAGTCTAGACCTGATATTTACAACTTTTCAGCAGCTATAGTCTGTATAGCTGGTATTGGAATGGTATCTCTGACTGGAGATTTCACAATAGGATATGGTGATGCCTTCACCTTAGTTGGAGGATTATTTTATGCAGCCCACATAGTTGCAGTAGCAAAGCTCAGCAAAGGTAAGGACGCAATAATTATTACGATATTACAGTTTGGATTTGCCGCAATATTTTCGTGGATTTTAGCGTTTTCATTTGAAACGTTCCCAACGCAGTTTAGTATTGAAAGCGTTGGCGGATTACTATACTTGGCCATATTTGCAACAGCTATAGGGTTGCTTTTCCAAAATATTGGTCAGAAGCACACTCATCCGTCTGCAGCAGCAATTATTTTAAGTTTGGAATCGGTATTTGGCGTTTTATTCTCAGTAATATTTTATGCAGAACAAGTGACCCCGCGATTGTTTATGGGGTTTATATTGATTTTTGTGGCTGTAATTATATCAGAAACAAAGCTTTCATTTTTAAAGGTGACGGCAAAAGCAAAATGAGTATAAGCACAGCTCGCTTCACATTAAAGTGAAGCGAGCTGTGCTTATAAATATTCTTAAATCTTTCCTAAAACGTATCTTGAAATAGCAAATTTTATTTTTCCCATTTTGTCATTTGTTAATTGCAACAGGATAGTTATAAAGTCAAGCATCTCCTGTTGGTCATTTTTAAGCAAAGTAGCTATGCTGTATCTTGCGTTAACATAATGGTTTGTTATTTTTGTGAAACTGGTTTTATTAAAAGAATAACCGTTAAAATCCAAAGTTTTCTCCACTCTTATGCCAAATTGAGAAGGTGTTTCTCCAGCATTAATCAATATGTTTTGGACACGCAAAACCTTCAAAATATAGGTATATGCCATTAAAACTGCACGATTGGGATCGACTTTTCTTATTCTTCTAAGAGTGATATAATACCTAAACATATTAATTATTGCTAATATACCAAAAGCTAATAGTATAACGCCAATAATTGAAGATATTATTATAATTACTAATAAAGGAGTATTTGTTTTTTTAACTGGGGTAGTATCAATATCTCCACTATCATTGACTATTCCTGTATTGTTATCGCTATATCTGTTTATCATATCCAAATAATCTTCAGATCCTGAGTTTGTCACACCACTGCTGTCAGATTCGGATATATTCTTATCGTTATACATATTAGCAACAAAGGGTGCAGTAGGCTCAAAGGGTATCCAACCAAAGCCCTCAAAATATACCTCGACCCAGGCATGAGCCTGCTGGTTTGTTACCTTAAATACACCATTTGTGTGATCGGGTGGTAGAATATATCCCTCCACATATCGTGTTGGAATGTCAATACATCTAAGCAATACTGTCATAGCTGATGCGTAATAGGTACAGTAACCTTTTTTGCCTTCAAAAAGGAAATAATCTACGAAATCCTTTCTTCTAGGTGGATTACCAGGTTTCAAGGTATAAGGATAATTGCTTGATAGATAGGTTTCTATAGCTTTTGCTTTATCATAAGAATTACCTTTATCTTTTGTTAAATCTTGCGCTAGCTGCCTTACTCTTGGGGTAACTGTTTCAGGTAATTGAGTATATCTATCATAAATGTTTTTCATTTGATCTTCAAATTCAAATAACACGCTAGATGATGATCTAGAAAAATTGTTTTTATTTTCTGATGATTGATATCCTGATAATTCAGGATGATTTGACAAGTAGTTTTCTAAATAATCAGTATAATAGCCTTTGTAGCTTTTTTGAATACTCTTCTTAAATTCATCACTGCTGAGCATTATGTTATTATATTCAATTGTATAGTCAAAATTTTCACTTTGAATTTCACTGGCAGAAATCATTTGCTCATTATCGTAAAATAAGCTAAGTGGAGTTTTAAAGGTCAATAAATCTAATTTTACGGGTATAAATAAAGATTTGGTTTTAATGTTTACATATTCTATATCTGCTTTAGCAGCTGTGTAAATTTTGTCATTTTTATTTAATCCTGTCATCATAAAATTACCTGATACAAATTCATTGGAGTCTGAATTTATTTGCTTTGAATAAGTATCAAGAGTGTTGCCCAAGGATTTAAACTGATTATCATCATCATACCAACCATGCCCATCATAAAATGCTTTTGAAGTGGCTTTTAGATATAAATTTGAATATTCTGATTTTACGTTCATAACATGAGTCTTGTTAGGATTTATATTTCCTCCCAATTTATCCTCTTTGCCAAAGCCAGTTGATTTGAGTGAAAAGTAATCAAAAATAGCTAAGTCTTTATCTAGGAACATAGCATTTATTCTTTCACTAACGTTTTCACTAACTTTTTTAATTGCGCTATCAATCTTAGTATCCAACCATGGTAAGACAATTCTATTGCTCTTAATTGGAAATAAAAAGCTTATAGCGATTACTACAGCACAAACTGGAATTATATAAATCAAATACTTAAGCTTATGGCCTACATCATAGGTGATTTCTTTACTTCTTCTTCTTAATATATCAAAAAAGTAGTAGAGTAAAAATGAAAATATGAAAAGAATAAAAGATATTTTACTTGAAAAAATATTAAACTGTAATTGAACGAAGAACACGCTTAAGAGCAAAATGCATATAACATAGAAATTGTATATTTTTACAGAAAATACGAATACAAATAAGGTTATAATAAAAGCAAGTGCGATTATTGTTAAATTGGTATAAAGTTGGTAGGACATATCATTGTAGCCATTTCCAACATCAATAAGCCAGGTGGAATAGTTGTATATCCAGTTCGATGTACTCTCAATACCTATTTTAAATAAAATATAAGAAAGTCCAAGGATAAGTATTACACTAATTACAATAACCGAGACAATGGTAGTCATTTTGCTTTTGAACATAACAAAGAACAGCAAGGTAAGAGGCACGACAGCTATAAATACGACCGAGCTTAGCTTATTTGTCATAAATAATGAAGTATATAGCGTCTGACAAATGCTTGCTGACATTAATATAACAAGAATTAAATTTGCAAATATGCCAGGTTTATTTTCACGCAACATTAGCTCTAACCTCCAAGGATCATTTTTATATCATCATCGGGATTGATTGTATACGTCCTCACACCGATTTCAGGCAAATTGTTAAGAATTTCATCTACTATATCAGATCTCTCAGAAATAAGCGTTCTTGGAGAAATGTAAATTAGACAGACAGTATGATTTGACATTTGTGCATAATACATCTCATTATACAAGGCAACATCCAAAACACTTGTAAATATAATCATATCAGTAGATGTATTACTGCTTTCATAATGAAGCTTAACTATATCAGCCAAAGAAACAATTTGGTTAAAAGCTATAGTTGATAAAGTCTTGTAAATAGCTTCAAATTCAATCATATTTGAAGCCTTAAGGATCTCAAGTTTTTGGTTGAAATACATGTAGTTCACAGATATACCTTTGAATAAGTAATAATGTAATACAGAAACGGCAGCTTCTATGAGCTTGTCTTCAATAACAATATTAATTTCATCTGCATAGCTGTTACGTCGTAGATCCAAAATAATATTTACATTTGCATCAGAGGTGCTCTGGTAATTTTTTATCATCAAGGTATTACTTCTAGCAGTAAGCTTCCAATGTATTTTTTTGAAGCTATCTCCATAACTATAGTTTCTTAAATCCTTTATATTGTTGACATCCTCAGCTGTGCCTTGAGAAAAGCTCTGAGAGTCGGAACTGTTAGTAGTAAATACATCAAACTTATTTAGATGCTCAATTCTGGGATATACAATAATTTTCTTTGTTTCTGGAATTTTATATCTCAATTTTATCAAGCCTAGAAAATCTTCAATATATATTTCACTGATACCAACTTCGTATTGACCTCTGTATTTGCATTCCATATCAAAAACAAACTCTTTTTTTGAAAATGGAGTAATAAAAAGGCTCTGCGAATAGCTATTTGCTTTAAATATGGAATGTGAGCCAAAGAAGGAAACATATATATAAGGATAAATAATCAAATCCTCATTGCTGAGTTTAACAATCAATTTTACGTTTTCTCCCTTAATAATAATTCTTTTATCAATATCCTGAACAAACTTAAACCTCATGTAAACATACAGGGTATGACCTAATGAGAAAATAAGTAAGGATAAAAGAGTATTAAATAGGAAAGAGGGCACAAACCCACCAAAATTGTATCTAAATACTATTGCTAATATAAATAAAAAGATAAATGTAATCCTATTTCTTCTCATAGTTATCTACCAAAGGTATATAAACCTTTTCAATAATAGAACTTAAAATGTCAGTTACTGACATTCTCTTCAATTTGGCTTCCTGCTTTAACAAAATTCGGTGAGAAAGCGTCGGAAGGAGCATTTTCTTAATGTCCTCAGGTAGAACAAAACCTCTTCCACTATAATAAGCCCAGGCTTGTGCTGCACGACAAACGGCAAGTGAACCTCTAGGACTTGAGCCCAAAGCAATGTATTCATTTTTTCTAGTCTGATTTACTATATCGACAACATAATTCTTTAGTGTTTTATCGATATGAATCTGCTTAACTTCATTTTGAATATTAATAATATCAGAGCTGTCTACAACTGGCTCTAGAGTTTCTAATGGATTATCTTGCAGAAATCTAGAAAGAATGTAAACCTCTTCACCAGGATCAGGATAACCCAGAGAAATCTTCATAAAGAAACGATCCATCTGTGCCTCTGGAAGTGGGTAAGTACCTATATAATCAATAGGATTTTGTGTTGCCAAAACCATAAAAGGCTTAGGTAGCTTGTAGGTAATACCATCAACAGTGACTTGATTTTCTTCCATGATTTCTAACAAACTTGATTGTGTTTTCGGCGAGGTTCTGTTTATTTCGTCAGCCAATAATATCTGACACATAGCACTTCCTGCCCTAAACTCAAATTCACATGTTTTTTGATTATAAATTGAAAACCCTGTAATATCAGAGGGAAGAACATCTGGAGTAAACTGAATTCTTTTAAAGGAAGCAGAAACTGATTTTGCTAAGGCAGATACCAAACTGGTTTTTCCAACTCCAGGAACATCTTCTAAGAGCACATGACCGTTGCAAATGAGGGCTACTATTGTCAGTTCAATTGCATTTCTTTTTCCAACAATGACGTTTTCAACGTTGTCGGCAATTTTTTTTAAAAGAGCAGAGTTATTATTCATAGAAACCATCTCCTTGGTGAGTTCAATAATAAATAGAGGGCTTGTATTCATCTATTAAACTAAGTATATTAGATTTTTGCTAATGATTCCATATATTCATAAAAACTTCATAATTATGTAATAATATGTTATAATTTAGCGACTAGAACAACTAGAAACAAACTTGTGATAAACAAACTATTTGTTTACAATAATCATGAAATATGCTAAAATATTGCTGTACAAATTGCATTTATCACTATTAAGTATTTATTTTACTCTAAATTGTGGAAATGCTAGAAACCATGGACTATGTTTTTGGGTTCTCCATCCGATTACTTGGTTGATGGCGATTAATTATTAATATTTGGAGGTAACAAAACATGTTTAAAGAAGTTAAGTCAGAAATCATCACAAAGTTTCAGATTCATGAAGGCGATACAGGTTCTTCAGAGGTTCAAGTTGCAATTCTTACAGAAAGAATTAATCACCTTAATGACCACTTAAAGTTTCACAAGAAGGATCATCACTCAAGAAGAGGACTTCTAAAGATGGTTGGTGCAAGAAGAGGTTTATTAAACTATCTTCAAAAGAATGATATTGAAAGATATCGTGCTATTATTGAAAAGCTCGGTCTAAGAAAATAATATATATAAAACAGGCAGGCTTACGGTCTGCCTGTTTTTATATATATTATTAACTTGGACTTGTATAACACCTTTTAATTGTGGGAAAATTTAATACATAGCGTTAGATTAATAAGATACGCTAAATTTGAAATAATAAGGAACGACTAATTTTTTTGGTTGTTCCTATAGTAATGGCATATGGCTGTGGACAGTAGAAGGTAGATTGTGCGCCAAAGAGAACTTTGACGTAGAATCTACATCCTACATGTTTATAGTTTTAAAATAGCATATGACAACTATTAAAAAACTTAGGAGGATTTACATGTTCAAAACATTTAGTATGGAACTAGCTGGCAAAACGCTTACTGTTGAAACCGGAAAGCTCGCTCAGCTAGCAAGTGGAGCAGCACTAATCAGATATGGAGATACAGTAATAATGTCTACAGCTACAGCTTCGACAGCACCAAGAGATGGGATTGATTTTTTCCCACTTAGTGTTGATTATGAAGAACGTTTATATTCAGTCGGCAAGATTCCTGGCGGTTTTATTAAAAGAGAGGGAAGAGCCTCAGAAAGGGCTATTTTGACCTCAAGAGTAATTGACAGACAAATCAGACCACTATTTCCAAAGGATTTGAGAAATGATGTAACTGTTATTAATACTGTTATGTCAGTTGATCAGAACAATTCGCCTGAAGTAGCTGCTATGATAGGCTCATCAATTGCTTTAAGCATATCTGATATTCCATTTAATGGACCTACCGGTGGAGTTGTTATTGGGTTGATTGACAATGAAGTAATTATTAATCCTAATGCAGAACAGCGTGCAAAAAGCAAGATGTATGTAACACTTGCTGGTACAATGCAAAAAATAGTTATGATAGAAGCGGGAGCAGATATAGTTCCTGATGAAGTTATATTAGATGCACTTAAAAAAGGACATGAAGAGATTAAGAAAATATGTGAGTTTATTGATGGAATAGTTAAAGAAGTAGGAAAGCCAAAATTCACTTATCAATCATCAGAAGTACCAGCAGATTTGTTTGCTGCTGTAAAGGCTTTGGGATATGAAAAAATGCGCACAGCTGTTCTTGCTACAGAAAAGCAAGATAGAGATCTAAAAGTCAATGAATTGACAGCAGAGGCTCAAGCTGCACTTGCAGAACAGTTCCCAGATATGAAGAGCAAAATTAACGAAGCAATATACAAGCTAGAAAAGAAAGTAGTTCGTGAATATATTTTGAAGGAACACAAGCGCGTTGATGGAAGA
>Ga0209430_1002752_pt1 | contig 10957 bp, 14 predicted proteins | sample BarGraIncub1133A_FD_184504 | JGI IMG/M metagenome (GOLD analysis project Ga0209430, IMG submission 184504) | Arctic peat soil microbial communities from Barrow, Alaska - Barrow Graham LP Incubations 11-33A (SPAdes) (version 2) | ecosystem: Environmental > Terrestrial > Soil > Wetlands > Peat... | reverse complement strand
TGAGGGCCCGGGGGCCAGGGTGATCAAGAGGGGGCTGACCTGGAAAGGCACCCCTCCCGGAGGCGGCTGCAGCGTGGTCTCGGCTGTCGACGTCGCTTCGGTGGCGCTCAAGCTTCTCGGCCGCGGGAAGAGCTGCGAGGTGCGCACGGTCGCCCCGTACGACGTGAGCTACTCTGACCTGTTCGACCTCGTGCGCTCCGTTGCTGCTCGGGATGGGGAAGTCGCGGTCCCGCGGCCGAAGCGGACTTCCGAGCTGGACTCTTTCCTCTCCGGGGATTTCTACTACGCCGCCGAGGCGGCATCCGAAGATCTCGGCGTCATCTGGACTCTGCTGCCACTCACGGTCGAAGAGGCTTACCTGGCGGTTAAGGAAATACCGGGTGAAATCTTCTGACCCTGTGCTACCTCTAGTAATTGCCTTAACCAAGCCTTAATTTGAAGGTCACCCCCTTTTGCTATAGTATTTTTAGTAACTTTTAATCACTTACTTTTACGTCCATCATCATACGATGTTTAAGGGATAATATTACTAGTCAAATAAGGTAAGAAAAGTAAGTTTCTGCGAACGACTTGACAACTTACCACTAGTTTACTTTATCAACAAATGTTAACAACTCACCAAAAGTTTATAAGGTTGTTAACAAATTATTACTGGCTATAACAAATCAGCGTGTCGTGGAATATTGGCACTAGACATATCACCACGATGGTCAGATAATACCTTTGGTCACAGAACCGGACAGCTTACCGGGGCAAATCCACCGGCAGGTTGAGCCGGTTTTTTTTATTGTAAGAAGGGATTAGCGAAAATGGGGGACACGCAGAGTAAGACTTCAACGGGGGTTAGTTACTACAATAAAAGTATCCCCATGCTTCGCTGTCCAACTTTCCCCCGTTATTTTTGTTCACCCACGGAGCAGGTACCCGTGTCTCTCCTTTACTCCAACTTCCGAGAGACACACCCTACTGGCGTTATATGCCTGCCCAGTACTTCCCTATTGGTGGTGAGTTAGGTGAACTATAGAAAGGTCAACTGCAAACTTTGGGAAGACGCATATTTTATGGAACTACACCCCGTAAGTATGACTATATATTTTTATCTGGTCACTAATTCTCACAGCACGGCAGAAGGTTATTACAAGTTACCAATTCTTTATGTCGTGAACGACCTGCTACCCATGTTTAAGACCGTCGAAGAACGTAATGGTAAATCAACTAGAGATTACACCGAACTTATTAGAGAGCAACTCACCAAATTAGAAGAGCAACAACTCATTTCTTACGACGACGAAACACAGGTTGTACTAATCAAAGACGCACTCAAATTGAATGTCACCATGAATGAAAAGCACAGGTCGGCAGCAATAAAAAGAATTATGGACGTTCCCTACTCTGAATTAATTGACGAGTTCTTAGAACTAGCTGATACCTATGACGGACTGTTGGCAGAGGATATAAGAAAGGGTATGGATACAGTATGAGCTACCCTATCCGATACAGTATGTGTAACCCTCTCGATACATCTATATCTATATCTATATCAATATCTTCATCAATATCATGTCTGAAAATAACAGACTTTTCAGACGCTTCTCTTGGTATTAATCCTTCTTGTCTACAAAGAGAGGAGTCCTAATGCTAACACCACATGAGTTCAACAAGGTAAATAAGATGAGGGCTTTAATCCTGGCCGAAGTACCCTACCTTAAAAAAGAACTCAAACGTATCAATTCTGAACTAGTAGGTTGGGAAGGTCACGACCCAACACTTACCTGCGACGAAGTTGCTGTGATGATTGAACACCTGTATCAGAAGCACGTTGAGGATGTTCCTCTGCCACACGGTTACGACAATGACGGCGTACGACTGCCTGGCCGTCCTCCTGGTGTTGTCGCCAACGTCGAGAAAGAAGGAGAAGACAATGAGTAACGACCGTGAAGAGGCTTTGAAGGATTTTGAAGAGTATGTCGGTGCTATTGCAAGTAGAGGTGTCCCCCCCGACGTAGCGTTAGAGGTTGCCGGCAGACTCGAAGCAATCCGAATGACTCTAATTGGTGACGTAGAACCAAAGCAGGTCTGTGAGTATTGTGGTGTCGCAGCGAACGACAAGGAAGGGAAGTTCAATAAGGACGGGTTGTTCTGCTGCTTTGAATGTCTTAAGGAATATGCTGACGAACTTGAGGAAGAGAAATGGGTAAGTTAATCCATGAAGGCGTGGCCATTGAGTATGACCCTGACGCTGATGTCGTTCTTCGAGTGGCACACGCTGTCGATACTGACGGGGGCTTGATTCCAGCCGACAAGCGAAAAGAGCCACCCGAGTCAACACCAAGGTTTAGGTACTGGACTGACACTTGGAACAATCTCTCGCCGTTGGTTCTGGTGGTAGAGTTCACTATTAGAAAAGAGAGCAAAAGGACTTGGCATATCCTTCAACAGAGTAAGAATAACAGTCCTGAGCAATTCTTGATGTTGTTGGCTCTTTGTGAATCTGTGGGTCTGATTCGGGCTGTTTAACACAGACGGTCGCTACGGCTCTGTAGTACCCCTAGAACGGTTCGTAAAGCCGTTACTAGGGTTTCATGCCTAAAGATTCCCAACGGGCTTTCTCGCCCAGATTGGTTGCTTTCTTGAAAACACGAATTCTCTGCACCATCTCTTCTGCTCTCACAATGATTCCTTGCTGAAGGTTGTTGTCACAGCACCGTGGTACTATCGAAACAGTGGGAGTGTTGGTCAGTCGTCGCATGGCTGGAAGCGAGTAGTGGTACTGATGAAGGAATTCGGTGAAGAAGACAAAGAAGGTTTCACGACGTACCCCTTCGGCATTGTTATTTCACTGCCTTCTTGTCTATGCCTCAAGGACGGGGAAGCTCAACCGACGAGGATTAACGGACTTCCTGCTACCTTGCTTCTCTACAAACAGACGAGAGACGAGAACTTCTATAAACAACGAATATTCTTCCCGTTAGACCCGGATAATTCATATGAAAAGGGAAGGACTCCCCCCTTGTATTGCTTAAGGATGCATTAGAATCGGCAATTCCGTCAATGCGAGGTTCCAATGAGAGAAAACCCAATGGGTGCACCAAAAAACGGGGGTCTCAGACTGCTTTTCGACCGCCGCCTGAGGCTCGAATTCCGGGGAGCGAAGATAACCACGGATGCCGGTCTGCTCGCAGTCAGAGAACTCGACGAGATGATGGGTCTCTCCGATATGGCGGGGGACTTTATAGTCGAAGCGAGAACCGGCAAGAACATACAGCACCAGATACCAGGGCTCATCAGGCAATCGGTCTATGCTCGTCTCGCCGGATACGAAGATACCAACGACCACGAGGGGCTTTCACGAGACCCGGCGATGAGGGCAGTCATCGGCAGGAGGGCGCTCGATAGGATGGCGGCGAGCCCTGGCACGGTATCCCGCTTCGAGACAGAGATACTCACGCAAGACGAGAACATCGACGCCCTCGCTTCGCTTAACAGCGCTTGGGTCTCCAAGGCCGTATCGCTCTCGTTGGCGAAGAAGATAATCCTCGATATCGACAGCTCCGAGTCGCCGGTCCACGGCAACCAGGAAGGCTCGGCCTACAACGGCCATTTTGAATCCACCTGCTATCACCCTCTGTTCTGCTTCAACAATTTCGGTGACTGCGAGGGCGCGGTCCTTCGCCCCGGCAACGTCCACTCGGCAAAAGGGTGGAAGCAGTTCCTCTCACCCATCGTGGACAGATACAAGGAGAAGGACAAGAAGCTCTATCTGAGAGGGGACGCGGCCTTCGCCTCGCCGGACATCTACGAGTACCTGGAAGGCAAATCCATCCTCTATGCCATCAGGCTCAAGGCGAACAACAACCTCTACCGGGAGATAGACCACCTGATGACCCGGCCGGTGGGAAGGCCGCCCAGGAAGCCGGTGGTATTCTTCCACTCCTTCTCCTGCCGGGCGGCATCATGGGATAGGCCTAGAAGGGTCGTAGCCAAGGTGGAGTGGCATCAGGGTGAGCTGTTTCCCCGAATCGGTTTCATCGTAACCAACATGTCCTCCCCACCTGATGCCGTCGTCCATTTCTACAACAGGCGGGGAACGTGTGAGCAGCATATCAAGGAGGGTAAGCTCGCCATCACCTGGACAAGGTTATCGTGCGTCCGCTACGCATCCAACAAGGTGAGGCTAGCCCTGTTCGTGCTGGCCTACAATCTCGGGAACTTCATGCGCCGCTTCGCGCTCCCGAGCCAGGTGGCCCACTGGTCGCTTACCAGCATCCAGCTGAAGCTCATAAAGATTGGCGCCAGGATTATCGGTCACTCCAGGATGACAATCTTTCAGATGGCAGAGGTTGCTGTATCCGAGAAGCTGTTCAGGTCGATACTGTCCCGAATCCACCGCCTGGGGAAGACATGCGCGAGAGCACCTGCCTTGAGCTTGTGAACGCTGCAACGGCGCAATCCGGTGGTCGAAAACAAGGTACAGCTATCTCCGGGCAACGGAAAACCACGAGGCTTGGAGGCAAGATGACAAGGTCGGGCGACGAGCCAGCGGCAAATAGCAGTCAACCGTGCCCGAAAGGCCAGAATCATGGTAGGATATCGACATTGGAGGCGGCATATGATGGATATCGGTTAGACCAAGTTGACCTTCGAAGCACTAAGACGACTCTGCATTATTCAGAAGCCTTAATAATCTTTGCCAACGTTATTGTTGAAGAAGACAAACCCCCATACTCCGAGAATACGCTTCAGCCCGAACAACTCAAGAGCTTCTATGAAGAAGTCATACTGACTGATGACCAAATGATGCATTATGAAAACGAAGGTGATGTTTTCAAAACGACAAAAGTAGCCCTCAGAATCCTTAATGAATTCGTTTCTCACTATCGCCTAGAAACGGGCTATTACTTCACCCCGTTTGTACGTATGGAAGATTTGCTTGTCGTGGGAATATTGACGGCGAAATACAAGCCAGTTTATCAAGACCAAGGCATTTATGATGTCACTTTCGACAAGCAAATGTTTTCCCTATTTGAGGGTATGAGAAGTAGATTCCCGGATATTTCAGAAGAAGAAAGAAAGAATATTCTGACGAGAGTGCAGGCAGGTGAACGAGTTCCGATTATTGATGAACTGATACTCTCTGCCAATAGTCATTTCGAAGATGGCAACTACAGGCAAGCGATAATCGATGTTGAGACTGCCTTTGAAGTGGCGATTAATAACACGGTCGAAGCACAGCTTCAAAGCCAAGGGCTGAGCCATGAAGAAATCGACAAGAAACTGTCTCACGGAATCAAGAACTCACTCAAACTCTATCGAAAATGTCCTGACGTGACACCATTTCAAATCGGCTCAAAAGAATATGACGCTTGGAAATGGGCTTACGGCAAAAGAATAAGACTCGCGCACTACGGAGCTACTATTACCGACCAAGAAGCGTGGACAGCGTTTTCCTATTTCAATCACGTATTCAAATACCTTTTCGACAAGCCTTCTTGGATAATCCTAGACCGACCAGGAATCAAACTACTTGCTAATGATGAGAACGAGAACCAGAAATCCTGAAAATGGTTGTCTTCTTGCCGTGGTAGAATTCTTAAAGGTGTGGTTACTAAGGGGGTAGTAATGCCTAACGACGATAGGGATAAAGAACAATCCGACCAACGGAAAGACTTGGGATACACCGAAGGAACTATCGAACCTGAGGTGGATTCAACTGGAAGGCGACCGTTATCAATCCACCCCCCTGACGATAAAGACGGTTCGGAACCAAATGGGGACGATTAAGTCCAGTTGTAAGCCCCTGTGGTTCTCTCCCGTATGTCGCCATTCTGTCTGAATAGGGTGTCACTACACCGTGGTAGAATACTCTGAGAAGCGATACCAGCAAGGGAGGAATTATGCCTGACGACAGAGAGCCAGAACCAACTCCGTCAAGAGAACCAGTACCAGCCGAGAAACGCGGCACCCTCGATTCAGAAGTCGACTCCACGGGCAGACAACCACTGCCTATCCACCCCCCTGACAATCAGGAACAATCGGGTTCTGATAGAGACAACTAGTACTAGCCATGGGAACAGCACAGATATTCTTTCCCCTTGATGCAGTAATAGCGTCACTTATTCTGCTTGTGCCAGGTTTCGTCGCATTGAAGATTGTATTTGCATTCCCTATTGTGACTGACGAAGACCCGATTCAACACACGACGACTTTCCTTCTTTATGCGCTTGCAGCGAGTGTAGTAATTCAATTGCTGTACTACTATGTGACTGGATTGGGGTGGCTGAAGAATACATTCGCCAGATTCAACGTTACCAATATCACTGAAAACCTGTTCAAGCGTGACGTACTTCTTGGTCTCCTTTTCTTATTGGCCTTGTCAGTGTTTGTGGGACTATTTGCAGGACTTATTTCATATCTCTTTCTTAAGTTCTATCGCAGACATAAGAAGAAAGCCCGAGTTAGTAAAACTAGGCTGGTATGGAACAACGTCTTCGACAGGAGTATTGGTGCTTTCGTACTACTTGTCTATGACGATTATGCTTATCAAGGCTGTGTGAAAAGCGCACCTGGGAAGCAAAACGACCATTGGCTCCTATTGGAAAACATACGACATTATCCTGTCGTCAACGGCTGTATAGCCAAAGGGGAGAAAGGCAACCCTCTTGTATTAGAGTCAATGCTTGTAGATATCTCCAAAGTGAACCAAATACTTGTCCTCGGCGAAGATAAGAAAGATGGTTGAGATATCAAGCAATAAGCCAAAAGGGGTAATCATTCCTGACCCTAATCTGGCCCGACTGTGCAAGAAAACAAAAGTTACGGAAGCTGATTTACTGCCGTGCCTTCAGCAGTACGACCTTATCGATGCTTTGCACACTCTCGGTGTTGCTTCGAGCACGTTCGATAAGTGGGGGGAAGCAGTCCATTTCGACAAAGCGACAGGGTTCTATTTCGGACAGTATGTGCTGGCGTACTTCACCTCTATGCTAATCCTGAGCTACGGCATAGACGAACAGGGTTACCGTCTCGGGGATAATAGCGACAACGTTAAAGCGTTAGTCTGGCTGTACGACAACGCTTTGGCTGACCCCTTCCGAGAAGCTGCAAACGACGAAACGCATATCGACAGTGCTTACTCTTGGATTGTCAGAACTGCCTTCGAACAAATGTCTTTTCAATTCGTTCGCAACTATCTGATAGCTCGAAACTTGGTATTGTTTTGTGACCTTTCAAACCAACTGAGTTCTGACAATCTCGGTTCCTTTAATGAAGTCTTTTCACAACAGACAGGACTTCCCATTGCTGAGTTTCTAAAGATTGCGTTTATCGTCTATGTCGGGCTGATAACCAACCCACCGTTCGTGAATACAACGTCCTATACAATGGCTGACATTCCTGGGCTGAAGGTAGACCTCTGTGGCGAACGCGTAATGAGTTTCATTAACGTTCTGCAAGGTGACTATAACCGTTTTCGCAACGACGATTCGTTGAAGAACCGTGACCTCAACAAAGAATTCACCAAGTACCGATATAACCCGTTGTTTCGCTTCCCGATAGTCAAGCCCGATGCAAATATCATTGGCAAAATGTTCGTCGTTCCCAACACTCCGATTTACGTCCTGCGAGCTTTTGGGGGGTTGTTCTGGTGGTTCGACGATTACTACAAAGAACGACAATTGCAGGACGAATATAGACAGCATTTCGGCAAGGTATTGTTTGAAGATTATGTTGGGATAATCCTCAAAGGAATTTATGGAGAAAGAAGCGTCGTAAAGGGTTCGTCCTTGCCTTATGGTTCAAAGAAATGCAGGGTTTCCGAATTTGGCGATTGGTTTGTGGTTAGGCAAGGCAAACTCTATTTGTTTGAGGTAAAAGCAGTTCAGTTTAGTTTGTTGAGCCGACAGACAGGCGACAAATGCCGAATTGTCCAAGAAGAAATTCCGAGAATGACCAAAGCAATTAAACAATTATTCAGGCGAGTATCCAATATTGAAACATACGAAGAACTCAAACAATTCAGGGGATTGAAGGTTGTCCCTATTGCAGTGTTCTATGACGTTCCAACGCCACTTGAGAGAGCCTTAAACGATTGGATAAAGGCCGACCTCCGAGAGGCAGAGAATGAGAATGGGCTTGCTGGCATTTCGAAGTTTCAGTACCACTATTTAGACATAAAGCAACTCGAATTGTATGACGGTTGTGCCGACCTAATTGACCTTGACGAAGCCTTGTCCGACCTGTCTGCTGCTGACAATTTCAGGGACAAGCTGATTGAGAAACGGAAGGGGGGATTGAAGAACCGATTGCTGGATAGAAGGCTGGACGAGTTTTTCGACACCATTATTGAGCCACAGTTTAGGAATGTTAAGTAGTCAACTGATTAGAGGTGATTGTTGAAATGAAAGAACCTACTTACTACTGGTTCGCAGAATTCAAAGTGGTCGAACGTGACCACGACAAACCCGACAAGACTATCGGATACATACTGCTAAACAGGTTCAACAGGCTAGTACCAATATTGGAAGAAGAAGGCTTGTCCGAACTGGACAAGTGCAGAGAAAAGGTCTTAATAAGCAGGGTTGTTGACCTACTCCGAAATCACGACGACCTTCCTGACTTCTCTGTGAACCCGACGAAGGAGCAGTTCGACGAATTACAGCGTGATAAGAAATTTGCAGGTGAATTCACGTCGGTTACGGTAGCAAAGAGAAATGAAGATTGGGACGAACGCAAGATTGGGATTGCAGGTAGAATCACAATGACAAGATACTATCCTAGCCGTTTCTAAGTCCCCTTTAATTCTGCCCAAAAGAAAAACGGAATAAGGTCGATAACACGTTGACCCGTTGCTAGAATTCCGACGTGGCGAACATTCCGAAGACCCCCCTTTTCTCACCTTTCAGGTGAGCTGCTACGCAGGTGTCGCCTGCGGCTCCAGCCCTGACGGGTAAATGCAGCCCGTAACGGATACTCAAACAGGTTCGGATATCGGGACAGGTGGCGAAACAGAAACGACCGAATCACAAGGCGTTGTACGGCAGGGGTCAATCCCCTGACTGACAATGTAGATAACCGATAACTTTCTTACTCACGGGAACCTGTTGCGAAACACGAAAGCAGAACGACCAATCCCCGTCGAACTGGTGCTGGTGGCGAGAATAGAAAGCGTTGGAATATCTCCACACACTACGAGAAAGGAACTCTCGCCGAACCACTTACGAAGTAGGAAAGAGAGTTGGAGAAACAACCTTGAAAAGCCGAGTGCCAGCGAACCACAATGACCAGATAGCCGACGATAACAACGCCGAGAAAACACAACCAGTCTAGTGTCATACACAGCCATAATCAGTTTGAAGAACAACACGCAACGCAAATATCAACGGGTCGAGTGGGAGAGAATCGCGAAGCGCAGTCGATAGAAAACAGGTCGGAGAACAGCCGAGTAATTAGGGGACAACTAGGGTCACACAGGGAACGTTAGGGGACTACTCCGACGGTTACTTTGTGAAAAGGGTTATCAGGACTTTAGCCTGCAGGATTATCGTGGAGATAGAGTTTATTGTTCTTGTTATTTGTTTATTATCGTAAGGCAGAAAGCATAAGGGACACTTAGACCCCCAATGACCGTTCCTTGACGACACTTAGCGATAGATAGCCGACGGTAAAAGACCAAATTCCTATTACCAAATTCTCGCCGTAACATTTGCTTGACTTGCTTTGCTTTAACTGCCGTTGGCTAACCCCTGAGTTGACAGAATGACTACGGGTAGTACAGTCACTGGTGGTTTATGACTAAGGAAAAGACAAGGTAAGTATGAGCTTAGACAACGCTACAGACGATACGCCGATAGTTCTCGACGATATGGTACGAGCCGTTGCAGCGTCGGCAGGTACTTCACAAGTACAGGCGAGACGAATTATCAAAGCCTTCTGCAAAGAGTTATCCGACCGACTCGCCGACGGTAATCGGGAAATCGTTATTAGAAGTTTGGGCCGTTTTCGGTACTCAGTGACCCCGTCACACTACAAGTCAGGGTTGGGCTTTGGCGAACGACAGGTCGTACAGAAGAAATACAAGCAAATCCACTTTATTGCTGGCGTCGATATTATGTCCAAGCTGAACAAGCACTTGAGAGATAAAAAGGGGAGAAAATAAATGGCGAAAATGAAAATCTCCCCACCACCTAACGGCGAGATAATGGACGTGATAATGGTTGCAGAATTCTTCGGGGTGGGGGTAAAACAAATCTACAGAATGGCTCAGGAAGGGTTACTACCAGCGTTCAAAATCGGCGAAACGTGGAGATTCAGTAGGTCGGCGCTGGTCAAATGGTCGGAAAAGCAGGCTTTGAATGGCAACAAATAACGACTCGATAGTGGTACAGAATAACCTACCTGCCGTAACACAACGACCGGACTTTTCGGGGGTCATTCAGCACTATCTATCTGGACTCCAGCCAAATACTCTAAGGACTTACGAACAGGCTTTTGGGGACTTTGTATTGTTCATTAGTCGGCGAGAGAATCGACAGATTAGCAGAGAAGAAACTGTCTATCTACTGCTGGCAAATGGACACGGACAGGGGAACATATTAGCTCACGATTATCTTGTTGATATGCAAGCCCGGGGGCTATCAGCAAGTAGTATCAACAACAGGCTTTCAGCACTCCGAAAGCTCGTCGCAGTCGCCAGAGTTCGGGGGCTTGTAGCGTGGAGCCTTGAGGTCAAGAACGTGTCGTCGCAGCCTTATAGGGACACCAGAGGACCAGGTGTGAATGCAGTACAGGCATTGTTGGATGCATTGGGAGACCGACCGAAGGACATACGGGACAAAGCTGTCGTTCGCTTGCTGTACGATTTATCGCTACGTCGAAGCGAAGTCGTGTCATTGGACGCAGGAGACGTGGAACTGGACAGACATACGATACGAGTCCTGCGAAAAGGTAAGACAGAAAAGAC
>Ga0209430_1002751_pt1 | contig 10959 bp, 12 predicted proteins | sample BarGraIncub1133A_FD_184504 | JGI IMG/M metagenome (GOLD analysis project Ga0209430, IMG submission 184504) | Arctic peat soil microbial communities from Barrow, Alaska - Barrow Graham LP Incubations 11-33A (SPAdes) (version 2) | ecosystem: Environmental > Terrestrial > Soil > Wetlands > Peat... | reverse complement strand
GGAGGCTATAAAGGCATTTCAATATGCAGATGATTCAAATGGAGAAATAGGTGGCTTAATATCAGAAATAATAGAGTTAGTAGATGAAATAGTATGTGAGTCTGAACAGCTGGATATAAATATAAGAAAAAAATTGTTTGATAAATTATTAGAACAAGGTGATAATTCGATTTTTGACGGGTGGGAAGATTTTAAAATTGATATATTTCGAATATGTACCAAGTTCGCCGACGTAGAAGGATTTAGGAATAAATTTAAAGCGAAAATAGAGTTTTTAGTTAAAGAAAATGGTATTGATGAGTATAAAAAATATAGCAATGAAAAAATGCTTTTAATATTACTTAGCATTATAGATAAATATGAAAGCAAAGAAAGTTTTGAAGACTGTGTAAAAGAGAACCTTGAATTTTCATCTTTTAGAGAACTTTATATAAGTGGATTTATGGAAGATAAAAATTACTTGAAAGTCATAGATTTAGCATTAGAAGGAGAAAGAAAAGATAAACAATATTTAGGTTTAGTATCAAAATGGAAAAAGATAGCCGGATAAGATGGTTGTATAAAAACAACTATTTTATCTGGCTTTTTAATATTTTAGGAGATAAATATTATAGATATTTATAAAGAAACCGTCTATCAATAGGAATCCAAGGCTCTAAATCTTTATTGTTTCTTTATAATTTGTTTATTAGCGTTATATTTTTGTAACTTATAATTAGAGTATAGAATAAAAGGTAATTATAAAATTTACTCAGCAACTTCTGCTTCAACTATAATGTTTGATACGGATAAAGCGGTTGTGTCGATGAAAGGATTTATAGGTAATGACCCAATATTAACTGTTTCAAAGTTAGTAAGTTAGTAGAAGAAGGTAAGATACTTCAAAAAATGTAGATATCCAAGCTAGTGGAGCTACAATGATGGGTGTCGCCAATAAGTTATATTAATGTAAAGTGACTAAGTAAAAGGGAGGAAAATTATATGATGAAAGCAACTGAAATAATATACTCTGTAGTAGTTCCGGTTTACAATGAAGAATTGGTAATTAAGGAATGTTATAAAAGATTGAAAAAGGTTATGGATTCAACAAAGGAAGGGTATGAAATTATATTCATTAATGATGGAAGTAAGGATAATACCTTAGAAATAGGTGAAAATATCAGTAACCTTGATCCTAATATTAAAGTTATAGACTTTTCTAGAAATTTTGGTCATCAAGTAGCTGTGACCGCAGGCATGGATAATGCCTGCGGAAAGGCTATAGCAATAATAGACGCGGATCTACAGGATCCACCTGAAGTAATTCTGGACATGATAAAGAAATGGAAGCAAGGGTTTGATGTAGTATACGGTAAGAGACTTAAAAGAGAAGGGGAGACCTTGTTCAAAAAAGTCACATCAAAAGCATATTATAGAATTCTAAAGAGTATGACCACTGTGGATATACCAGTGGATACGGGGGATTTTAGGCTTATTGATAGAAAAGTATGTGATGCTTTAAAACAGTTACCCGAACGGAATAGGTATGTAAGAGGTCTTGTTAGTTGGGTTGGTTTTAAGCAAGTTGCAGTTGAATATAATAGGGAGGAGAGATTCGCTGGTGATACTAAATACCCTTTAAAGAAGATGATAAAATTTGCTAGTGATGGTATTACAGCTTTTTCATATAAACCTTTGAGATTTGCCACATATTTAGGCGTGGGTATGTCAATGCTTAGTTTTATATCAATTATTATAGTTATCTATCAAAAATTATTTATTGGAGGTACCACTGCTGGATGGCCATCTCTTGTGGCGATATCATTATTCTTTAATGGACTTATATTAACCATGTTAGGAATAATAGGAGAATATATAGGGCGTATATATGATGAAGCAAAGGGTAGACCTCAATATATCATTTCTGAAAAAATTGGATTTGATAAGGTGATTAACCATTAAGGTTTATGTTATAATTTTAGCATGGGAAATTAATTATCTAGAGATACCCTTTGGAGGTTAAGAATAAGTATGTTAATTAAATCTAAGCTTTTAATATCTAATGTTGTTATGACATTTGTTCCAATAATTTTGTGTACAATTGTAATAGTTGGGATGGCTAAAATTTATGCAAATGGAATAGAAAACAACCATGGTTTAAGTATAAATGGTAATCCCTTCGCAGAGTTATCAGTAAAAAAGTCCCCAATTTATATTGATATAAATAAGCTATCATCATTAGATATAAATAATAAGGAGGATTTTAAATATCTAACTGATTTGGATAACAATCTTGGGAAAAGTGATAAAGGAATAATTATTAAAAAAGAGAATAATATTATATACCAATCAAAATTTCTTGAAAACATAGATATTGACAATCAACTAGGTCAATATGGCAGCTTTGAAGAATCAATGCCCATAGCGCCTTTTAATAATAAACCAGGTTTTTTAATAAAGCAAAAAGATGTTATATTTCTTGATAATACAAAAGGCAGTATTTTTATAGTTATGGATGCTAGGAATGCATCGAGGGGATTTAATTATTTTATTTTTGAATGTTTAGCAGTTATTGTAATATTAATTATTTGTATAAATGGAATCATTACATTATTTGTATCAAGGAGCATAATTAAACCATTAAATATGCTAAGAAATGCAACCAATAAAATTACTAATGAAAATTTGGAGTTCGAACTTAAATACAATTCTAAAGATGAGATAGGACAACTTTGTGGCGATTTCGAGAAAATGAGAACAAGACTAAAAAATTCCATTGAGATTCAAAAACAATATGAGAATAATAGAAATGAGCTTATATCAAATATATCCCATGATCTTAAGACTCCAATTACATCGATTAAGGGCTTTATTGAAGGTATAATTGATGGGGTAGCAAGTTCTACTGAGAAAAGAGAAAAATACTTAAAGGCAGCATATTCTAAGATAAATACTGTTGACAATCTTATTGATGAATTATTTTTATATTCCAAACTAGAGGTTAATGGAATTTCATTTGAATTTGATAATATAAATTTAGTGGAATATTTAAAAGACTGCTTTGAAGAGTTACAACTTGATACTGAAGAAAAAGGTATTAAACTAAATTTAGATATTGATGATAGAATTAATCCTATAGTAATTGCAGATAGAGATAAAATAAGAAGAGTTATAATTAATATTGTAGGGAATTCTATGAAATACATAAAAAAAGAAAAAGGGAATATAACTATCAGGCTTAAAGAGGGTAAGGATTATGCAGTGGTAAGCATTAATGATAATGGTCAAGGAGTAGCGCGAGATAGTCTGATTTATATTTTTGATAGATTCTATAGAACTGATGCATCAAGAAATTCTTCAACTGGTGGAAGTGGCCTTGGACTTGCTATTTCTAAAAAAATAATTGAAGGAAACGGTGGAAAGATATGGGCGGAAAGCGTTGTAGGAGAAGGAACAACTATATTTTTCACTCTAAAGAAAGCGTGAAGGGGCGTGCTAAAGATGAACAAAATTCTTATAATTGAAGATGAAGAGGAAATCGCAGAGTTTGAAAAAGATTATCTTGAAGTAAATGGATTTAGTGTAGATATTGAATATGATGGTGAAGCAGGGGTGAAAAGTGCTTTAAATAAGGATTATGATTTAATATTACTAGACCTAATGCTTCCTAATATGAGTGGTTATGATATATGCAAGAAAATAAGAGTTAATAAAGAAGTACCCATTCTTATTGTATCAGCGAAGAAAGAGGATATTGATATAATTAAAGGCCTAGGGTTTGGCGCAAATGATTATATAACTAAGCCTTTTAGCCCAGGAGAATTGGTTGCTAGGGTAAAGGCTCAGGTTGAAAGATATAATAAAATAGTAGATATTGGGAAAAATACTAATGACAAGATTAGTATTAAAGGGTTAACCATAGATAAGTTATCAAGAATGGTTTTTTTAAATGAAAAGGAAATTTCATTAACAGCTACAGAATTTGATTTGCTATATTTTATGGCATCTAATCCTAATAGAGTTTTTTCAAAGGATGAAATATTTACCCATGTATGGGGCATGGAATCGCTTGGGGATGTTGCATCTGTAGTTGTATATATTAAAAAGCTTAGAGAAAAGCTTGAAATTAGTCAAACTGAGCAAAAATATATTGAAACTATTTGGGGTGTTGGATATAAATTTAAAAAGTAATAGGACAGTAAGTTAACACTTACCGTCCTATTTTTCTAATTTGCCCATGATGTTTTTAATGGTAATATCAGCCTACACAATCTTTATTGTTTTTTTATAATTTATTTATTAGTGTTTAATTTTTGTAACCTATAATTAGATTATAGAACAAAAATTTATTACTACATTCACTTTAAATTATAAGAGGAGGGATATAGAATGGAACAAATCCATACTTTAATAAATAATAAAAAGTTTAAACCCATTATAAGATTTGGTTGCGTAGGGGGCTTAAATACTCTAGTTGACTTTGGAGTATTTATTCTGATAAATAGTTTAGTTGGTGTTAACTATGTTGTAAGTCAGATATTATCCTATTCGAGTGGTACTATAAATAGTTATTTCTTAAATAAATTTTGGACTTTTGAAGGCGCGTTAACCAGTAAGAAAACAACAAAGGAGATTGTTCAATTCGTTGTTGTTAATTCAGCATCCCTCGGCGTAAGTTTAATGAGTTTGAGTATATTATTGAATGATAGTTCTATGAATTCTTTTTTCGCAAAAATTATTTCAATGGTACTAGCTCAAGTAGTTAATTTTTTAGGATACAGATTTTGGGTATTCGGGAGTATTAAAAAATCGAAGCCGGCTGCTAAAAAAATAGCATAGGCCTCACAAAGTTTATAAGATATTGTATAAATCTCATCGAAATGGCACAAAAAAACTTACTTATATATTTATATGAGGAAGTGTATAGCAATAATTAAGGAGGTAATCAAATTGAAGAAAAAAATAAAATTCACAAAAGAAACCTTAGGGTTATCATTAGTTTTACTATTATCAACATTATTAAATTTTGTCAATCTAGGTTTAGAGGGGTATTCTAATCTTTTTTATTCAGCCAGCGTAAAAAGCATGACTATGAGCCTTAAAAATTTCTTTTTTGTAGCCTTTGATCCTGCTGGTTTTGTAACTATTGATAAACCGCCACTTGGTTTTTGGATTCAGACTATCTCTGCTAAAATCTTTGGTTTTAGTGGCTGGAGTGTAATTCTTCCTCAGGCCCTTGCAGGGGTACTATCAGTTGCAGTATTATATCATCTTGTTAAAAAAACCTTTGGACATGCAGCAGGACTAATCGCTGCCTTATGTCTAGCAACAACACCAATCTTTGTTGCAGTAAGCAGAAATAATACTTGTGATAACTTACTTGTTTTAACTCTACTACTCGCCTGCTGGGCTATTTCTATAGCAGCTGAGAAAGGCAAAATTAAATATCTTATAATATGTTTAGCTATTGTGGGTATTGGTTTTAATATAAAGATGCTTCAAGCTTACATGGTGATTCCAGCTATTTATATAACATATCTTCTTTCCACCGCTGTTTCTATGAAGAAAAGAATAATACACCTTCTTTTAGGTACCGTGGTTTTATTAATAGTTTCATTATCATGGTCACTAGTTGTAGACTTAGTACCTGCTGCAAACAGACCTTATGTAGATAGCAGCACAAACAATTCAGAAATGGAACTTATAGTTGGATGGAATGGATTGAATAGACTGGGTCTTGGCGGTACTTCAGCATCCGGAGGTATAATGAGCGGAATGCCAAAAGGTGCCACTGGAAAAGGAATGCCATCGGGAATGAAATTACCAGCTGGGATGGAATTACCAGTCGGGATGGAATTACCAAAAGGCATGAAAATACCTAGCGGTGGTAGTGGTATGGGGGATACTGGAAAAGCTAGTATTACAAGACTATTTTCTAATAACAGCTTATCAGATCAAATTGGTTGGTTATTTCCACTTGCTATATTGGGATTATTCGCAGCCGTACTGAAAGAAAAGTTCAAAAATCCTTTCAATAACGACAAAAGAAAGTCAGCACTAATGTTATGGTCAATGTGGTTGTTACCAGTATTTCTTTATTTCAGCCTTACATCTGGCATGTTCCACCCCTACTATTTAACTATGCTTGCAGCGCCAATTGCTGCCTTAGTTGGAATTGGAATTGTATCAATGTGGGAGCTTTATAAACAAGGTGGATGGAAATCCTTTATTTTGCCAGCAGCATTTATAGTAGATGGCTTAGTTCAATTGCTAATTTTATCTTATTATTACAAAACCTCAAGTATAACTAAGATTTTAATAATAGGAGTATCAATACTTTGCTTACTTTCTTCTATCATACTGATTATTGTTAAATTGAAGAAAAATGAAAATACAAAGCTAAAGAAAAATTTAGTTATTACTGCTGTTATCGGGCTTTTAATAACCCCTACAGTTTGGTCAGGTGTTACAATGTTTTATCCAGTGAACGGAACCATGCCTTCTGCAGGAATAGAAATAACCTCCTCTAAAAGCGAAAGTGCAGGTATTGGAATGGAAACCTCTGGAGACAATACAAAGTTAATAAAATTCCTAGAAACTCATAATACAACTGAAAAATACATTCTTGCAACTTCAACTTCAGGTGGTACAGCTTCCGATATAATAATTCAAACTGGTAAGGCTGTAATGTCCATTGGTGGTTTTATGGGAAGTGATAAAACACTTACTTTAGATCAATTTAAGGCGCTTGTTGTTAAAGGTGAAGTTAGATACGTAACGGCAGGTGGCATGGGCGGCGCAATGGGCGGCAGTTCAAGTAGTGATGCAAAAACAACAGCTACTGAAGACAAATCAAGTAGCAACGTAAAGGCAGCCGGAGCTGAAAGTACCCCAAGCAGCGAAATTATGGCATGGGTAGCAAAAGTAGGTACAGTTGTTCCAGAAAGTGAATGGAAGGATGCTACTAAGACCTCCAATACACCTAATATCAATAAAAAATCTTCAAATTCGAGTAATCAGCAACTAGGTGGCATGAGCGGCTTAAATTCAGGGAAATTATACGATTTAAAAAATTATGCTAATTCTATAACAAAAAAATAGCACTTATTTTAATGTTATAGTTGAAAATAGAACCTCTTAATACTAAATAAGATTTCAAAAGATGCTACCAAATTTTGGGGTAGCATCTTTTCTTTTAATCAAACCATTAAAAAATAGTACAAAAATATGATTAGTTTCTATGATCTCAACAAAAGTTCGTATTCGGGGTTTGTGTAGCAACGGAACAGAAACGGCAATGGAAATACCGTTATTTGTAAATATATACCCATTTCCGCTGATTAACATAAATATAATTATCATTTATATCAACTTACATATATTTCACACAAGTGCATGATAATTATAATACATTTACCGGTTATAATTTATAACATTGAGATTTATCAAGTAGACAAAATATTTTTAGGGTTTAAATTTGTAATTACTATTCAGGATATAACTTTACACGAAATTAATAATATATTATAAGAATTAATGGAGGGAAAGTATGGTAGAAAGTATAATTAACATGGTAATATTAGTTATGGGTAAATTGGGGTATTTAGGAGTTTTTATATTCATGGCTCTTGAAAGCGCATGCATTCCAATACCTAGTGAGGCAATACTTCCTTTTGGAGGTTATTTAAGTTATACAGGAAGGCTGAGCATAATTCCAACAATAATTATAGGAACGCTTGGAGGAACATTTGGTTCAATATTAGCTTATTATTTAGGGAAATTAGGTGGAAGACCTCTAGTTGAGAAATATGCATCTTTTTTGCATTTATCGAAATCAAGTTTAGATAAAAGTGATACATATTTTAAAAAATATGGAGAGAGAATTGTTTTTTATTCAAGGCTAGTGCCTATCGTAAGAACTTTTATATCACTTCCAGCAGGAATAAGTAATATGAACTTTAAAAAGTTCACCTTATATACTTTCTTTGGATCGCTAATTTGGAGTATATTACTTGGTTATACTGGTTATTACATGGGTGAGAAATGGGTTATAATTCGACCATGGTTTCATTATGCAGATATTGCAATTGCAATTATAATAGTAGGTTTGGTTGGATACAAATTAATGACAATAAAAAAAGTAAACATTTCATAAATTATAGATTTATATAATAATATAAATATTGAAAATATTTTTAAAATATATAATGTAATTTTTTCAAATGCAGGTTTTGTGACAAAAGCCATACAAAATAATAAATATTATCTTGTATGGCTTTGTTTATTTTGTTAGTTAGATAAACTTTGTTCATTTCTCAAGTGTCAGCCAGGGGATATTCTTCAACATATTCCAAGTAATAATAACGAAGAAAAGTTAGCAAGAGAAATTGAGGATAATGGAGAAAATGTTAAAAAAAATATAATGTGTATTTTGTACAGCTTCAAACGTTATGAAATTAATATGTTTACACATATAGATTAGAATTTATATATGAGCAAAGAATTTATTAACAGAACTATTCACAGTACAATCAAAATTTAAGGTAATGTTTTAAAACTTAGAATTAGAATATTAACTTCAATACATGCTGAAATTATATGGCTGTTAGAATCTATTGTTTTTTTACAAAAATTGCATTAAGATTAAGAGATAATGTACTTAATTGAAAAAATAAAATTGATAATTGTATTGGAGTAAGTTTCATTTTTAACACCTCGCAAGTCATTAATGTATCCTATTGAATTATATACTTACATAAAGAAATAGAGGTAACTCGAATTAGATTCGTGTGGAATGTATTATAAAGTGATGACGAAAAATCATGCATAAAAGTAGTGTGTACTACAATATAAATACAAAGATACTTATAAGATGTATTTATATAAATTCAATCTAGTTGTTGCAAATATTGTTGCAAATCAATAAGAAAGACTGTGTCAATTAGCTTTAAAACTAAGTGATACAGTCTTTCTTTAAAATGTATGGTGCCGAAGGCGGGAATCGAACCCGCACGGTTGTTACACCTCTGGATTTTGAGTCCAGTATTCTATTGATTAATACTAATTATGTAAAATTATCAAAGATTGTTGTGTCCCTTGAAATGACTAGGTTACAAAGTGTTTTATAAAACTGATTTGATGAAAGCATGGATACTCTTACAACATATTATTTATAAAATTTTTAGAAGATTTTTAGAAGAAATATGGTATCATAATGCATTGAAGACTATGAGGTTATAAGTCTTTTGTAATATGTTTTTTTAGAAACATTTTAAATATAAAAAAGTATATAAAGATTAAAAAGGATATAAAGCTTAAAGATACATATTTTTTTGTATCTTTTTTTATATTTAAAAATAAAGGATATAATGGGATTTTGTAGAATTAGGTTAAGAAAGAATATTTTAGGAGGAATTTGTTATGGATGAAAAATTTAAGAAGTATAAAGAAAACTTTATAAAAAATAATTTTTTCGAAAAGGGTTCCAGAGTTAAACTTGAAGAGTATGAAAAATCAGATGATAAAGAAATGTATGTTTACGAAAACATAGGAAATGGTGATACATATTATAGAAAAGATGTATTACAATTAAGTGATGAAGAGTTAGATTTAGGTATAAAAATAGGGAATTTTAAACGATATAAAAAGATAAATAATAATATCGATACTATGAAAAAAATAATGATATTTTGGTTAGTTTTGACAATAATTAATTTGATAGCAGTTTTTTATATGGTATCTAAGATTGCAAACATAACAAATATAACACAATAGTTTATTTTATAGGAAAACATTACCCCTTCCAATTTTAGTAAAATGCTGTATAATAAACGTATGGGAACATACGTTTTGTGGGGGGCGATAATATGAAAATTGTAGCAAAAGAAATTGAAATGATTTCGTGGACTGATACAAAAGGAGTTATTACACCTTTGAGGTTAAGGATTGTAAGGGAAGACGAATCTTTACAGGTAATTAAGGTTGATAAAGTTATTACTAGAACTCAAGAGAAGTTTGCAGGCAATTTGATGATCGTATTTAATTGTCAAAGCCTAGTTGGGAATGTTGAGAAAAGATATGAACTTAAATATGAAATTTCAACTTGTAAGTGGATGTTATTTAAAATTTAGAACTTAGAGAGAAGTTCTTGAGTTCTTTTTTATTTTAAAGCTTTTTAACACAAAAACACAAAAATGGATTCTTTAATTTTTATTAAATTTCACACTTATATAAAAAGCTTTACTCCTCCAGATTTAATACTTTAAAAAAGTTAAATAATAGTTTAAATTCAAAGAATAGACTTTTATGGAACATATTATGGTATTATTGTAATTGTATATTAATTACAATAATAGGGGGAAAATTATGAAAAAAAGACAACCAAATCATATTATATGTTTTATTCTTACTCTTTTATTACTATCCATGAATATTCAGGTATTTGCAGGTACAGTAGTTCATATAACTAAAGTGAGTCTAAACAAAACTTCAGATATTTTACTAGTAGGTGGAACAGATACTTTAAAAGCTACAATAGCACCAACTAAAGTAACTAACAAAGCTATAAAATGGACATCTTCAAATGTATCAATAGCAAAAGTAGATGGCACTGGTAAAGTAACAGCATTAAAAGTAGGAACTGCAAGCATTACAGGAGTAACAGTTGATAGAGGATTAAAAGTTTATTGTAAAGTTACTGTTAATCCAATAATTCATGTAACTAAAGTGAGTTTGAATAAGGCTACAGATATTTTAATTGCGGGTGCAACGGATAATTTAAAAGCAACAATATCACCAGTAAATGCAACAAATAAAACTATAAAATGGGCATCTTCAAATATAAATGTAGCAAAAGTTGATTCAAATGGGAAAATAACAGCATTAGCTAATGGACATGCAAATATAACTGCTACTTCAATTGATGGTGGAAAGATTAATCAATGTACTATTACTGTTAATAATCCAATACTTCATGTAACT
>Ga0209430_1002748_pt1 | contig 10971 bp, 8 predicted proteins | sample BarGraIncub1133A_FD_184504 | JGI IMG/M metagenome (GOLD analysis project Ga0209430, IMG submission 184504) | Arctic peat soil microbial communities from Barrow, Alaska - Barrow Graham LP Incubations 11-33A (SPAdes) (version 2) | ecosystem: Environmental > Terrestrial > Soil > Wetlands > Peat... | reverse complement strand
CTCCGGGGCGCTGCCGGCCGATCAGCGGCCACCCGCCCGGCGCTTGTTCACCAGGTCGAACGCGACGGCGAAGATGAGCACCACGCCCTTGACGACCGACTGCCATGCCGGGTCGACGCGCATGATCGACAGACCCATGTTCAGCACGCCCATGATGAGCGCACCGACGATCACGCCGGACACCCGGCCGATACCGCCGGTCACCGCGGTGCCGCCGATGAAGCACGCGGCGATCGCGTCGAGCTCGTACATGTTTCCGGCGTTCGCGGTGGCCGCACCGGCCTTCGACGCGGTGACGATGCCCGCCACGCCCGCGAGGGTGCCGATGTTGACGAAGATCCAGAAGTTCATCTTCTTCGTGTTGACGCCGGACAGGATCGCGGCCTGCAGGTTGCCACCCATCGCGTACACGTTCCGCCCGAAGACCGTGCGGCTCATGACGAAGGAGTACACGACGATGAGCACGCCGATGATGAGCAGGACGATCGGCGTGCCGCCGCGGCTGCCCGCGAGGATCCAGGTGAACGCACCGATGATGGCGCCGAAGAGGACCACCCTGATGATCATCGGGGTGAGAGGCTCCACCTGGAGCTCGTGCTTGCGCAGGGTTCGCCGCGACCGGAGCTGGCTGATCACCAGCGCGGCGATGGTCACCGCGCCGAGCACCAGTGTCACGACGTCACGGTTGGCGATGTACCCCAGGCTGTTCGTCACGGAGCCGTTCGAGATCGAGATGAAACCGCCCGGGAAGCCGGCGACCGTCACGCCGACCAGGAGGATGGCCAGGCCACGGAAGGCGAGCCAGCCGCCGAGGGTGACGATGAACGCGGGAATGCCGACGTACGCCACCCAGAACCCCTGCCAGGCGCCGGCCAGGGCGCCGACCAGCAGACCCGCGATCACCGCGAGGTACCAGGGCCACCCCACTTCCTTCATGAGCAGGGCGGAGGCACCGCCGACCAGCGCCACGAGGGAACCGACCGAGAGATCGATGTGACCCGCCACGATCACGATGACCATGCCGATCGCGAGGATCATCACGTACGCGTTCTGCTGGACCAGGCTGGCCAAGTTGTTCGGCAGCAGCAACTTGCCGTGCGTGAGCACCTGGAACAGCAGGACGATCACGAAGAGGGCGCCGACGATGCCGTACTGGCGGACGTTCCCCCCGAGGCTCTTCTTGAGCGTGGTCACCGGGTCACTTCCTTCTGCGTGTCGCTTTCCATGGTCATGTACCGCATCAGCCGCTCCTGGGTAGCCTGCTCACGAGGCACCTCACCGGTGACCCGGCCCTGGCTGATCGCGTAGATCCGGTCGCACATCCCGATGAGCTCGGGCAGCTCGGACGAGATCATGATGATCGCCTTCCCGGCGGTCGCCAGGTTGTTGATGATCGTGTAGATCTCGTACTTCGCGCCGACGTCGATGCCGCGCGTCGGCTCATCCAGGATCAGCACGTCGGCATCGGTGAAGATCCACTTGCTCAGGACGACCTTCTGCTGGTTGCCGCCGGAGAGGTTGCCGGTGAGCACGTCGACGTTCGGCGCCTTGATGTTCAACTCGGTCCGGTAACGCTCGGCCACCGTCGCCTCGACGCCCGGGTCAACGATGCCCCACCGCGAGACCTTGCCCAGAGCGGACGACGCGATGCTCCGCTTGATGTCGGCGAGCAGGTTCAGCCCGTACCGCTTGCGGTCCTCGGTGGCGTAGGCGATGCCGTTTTCGATGGCCTCGTGCACGTTGTGCGGCGTCACGTTCTTGCCGTCCCTGATCACCCGACCGGAGATGTTCGTGCCGTAGGTGCGGCCGAACACGCTCATCGCGAGCTCCGTGCGGCCCGCCCCCATCAGACCGGCCAGGCCCACCACCTCGCCGCGGCGCACGTTGATCGAGGCGCCGTCGACCACTTTGCGCTCCTGCTGGATCGGATGGTGCACGGTCCAGTCCTCGATCCGCATCACCTCCTCGCCGATGTCCGGCGTGCGATCGGGGAAACGGTGGTCCATCGGCCGGCCGACCATCGCGCGGATCAGGTCCTCCTCGGTGACCTTCCGGTCCCCGTGCATGTCGAAGGTCTCGATCGTCTGACCGTCCCGCAGCACGGTCGTCCGGTCGGCGATCTTGATCAGCTCGTTGAGCTTGTGGCTGATGACGATGCAGGTGATGCCCCGGTCCCGCAGGGATCTGATGAGGTCAAGGAGGTGGGCGCTGTCCTCGTCGTTCAGAGCCGCCGTCGGCTCGTCGAGGATGAGCAGCTTGACCTCCTTGGACAGCGCCTTGGCGATCTCGACGAGCTGCTGCTTGCCGACGCCGATGTCGAAGATCTTGGTGTCCGGGCTCTCCGACAGGCCCACCCGAGCGAGGAGCTTGGCGGCCTCGGCGTTGGTCCGGTTCCAGTCGATGACGCCGTGGGAGGCCCGCTCGTTGCCCAGGAAGATGTTCTCGGCGATCGACAGGTAGGGGCTCAGCGCGAGCTCCTGGTGGATGATCACGATGCCGTGGTGCTCGCTGTCCCGGATCTTGCGGAACTGGACGGGCTCGCCCTCGAAGGCGATCTCGCCGTCATAGGTGCCGTGCGGGTACACCCCGGAGAGGATCTTCATCAGGGTGGACTTACCCGCGCCGTTCTCCCCGCAGATCGCGTGGATCTCCCCCAGGCGGACCGAGAGGGAGACGTCCTTCAGTGCGAGGACGCCAGGGAAGGTCTTGGTGATCGCGCGCATCTCGAGGACGGTGTCGTCGGAGATGGTGTCGTCGGACATGGCTGCTCGCTGTCTGTCGTACCGGGACGAGACCTTTGGGTCACATTCGACACCGACCTGCCCGGTGATGACCACCGGGCAGGTCGCGTGTCGCAGATGGCCTCAGAGGCCGAGGTCCGCGGCGGTGTAGAAACCGGACGCGATGAGCGTGTCCTGAATGTTGTCCTTCGTGACGACGACGGGGGCGATCAGGTAGGTCGGGACGACCTTGACGCCGTTGTCGTAGGTCGTGGTGTCGTTCACCTCGACGGTCGCACCGGTGACGATCTGGTCGATCATGGTCGCGACCTGCGCGGCAAGTTCCCGGGTGTCCTTCCACACGGTCATGGACTGCTTACCGGCGATGATGTTGAGCACGTTCGCCTGGTCGCCGTCCTGCCCGGTCAGCACCGGGTAGTCCGCGCCCGGGCTGTAGCCGGCGCCCGCGAGGGCCTGGGCGATGCCCAGCGCGAGGGAGTCGTTCGGGGAGAGCACGACATCCAGCTTCGTGCCGGCGGCGTAGAAGGAGTTGAGCCGGGTGGTCATCTCGTTCTGGGCGGCCTCAGAGGTCCATCCCTGGATGCCGATGCTTGCCCAGTCCTCGTTGCTGGCCGGCGACTTGCCGGACGGGACGACCAGCTGGCCGGCCTCGACGTACGGGAGCAGGACGTCCCACGCGCCACTGAAGAAGAACTTGGCGTTGTTGTCGTCCGGTGAGCCTGCGAAGGGTTCGAGGTTGAACGGGCCGGCGCCGTCGGCAAGGCCGAGCGCGTCTTCGATGAACTGGCCCTGCATCTGACCGACCATGTAGTTGTCGAACGCCGCGTAGTAGTCGACGTCCGGGGTCTCGTTGATCAGCCGGTCGTAGGCGATGACGGTGACGCCCTGAGTCTTGGCGTCGGCCAGGATCGGGGCGAGGGCGGTGCCGTCGATGGACGCGATGACGAGGATGTTGTCACCCTCGTTGATCATGTTCTGCAACTGCGAGATCTGCTGGTCGACCTTGTTGTCCGCGTACTGCAGGTTGGTCTGGTAGCCGGCCTCCTTGAGCAGACCCTCCAGGTTCGCGCCGTCCTTGTTCCAGCGCTCCAGGCTGCGGGTGGGCATCGCGATGCCGACCAGCACGTCGGCGGGGTTCATCGTGGCGGCCCCCGTCCCCTCGGCGCCCGGGGTGGCCCCGTTCCCGGTGTCGCGCTCGGAGGAACATGCACTCACGCCAGTGAGCAGGAGCGCGGCGCAGGCGAGCGCCGCAACGGTCTTGAGCTTGCGCAATGACATCGTCGTCACCCTTCGTCCGGGCCCGCACCGGCTGCTCCGGTACGACAGCCTCTCGTCGTTGCCTGGGCGCTCACCGCTGTCGCCGCCTATCACCACGGCCGGCTCACCCAGATTTGTTGACCCAATGAACGTAATTCGGCCGGATCGCCCTGGCAAGGGGTTTCGACGGGATCCGGGTCACGATGTGATCACAAGTTGAAGCCAAGGGCCGCCCGGCGCGCTGGACCGGTCAGGCACCGATGAGGCTGCACGCGGGCAGGGCCGGTTCGGCAGCCAACTTCGGGCTGGAGCCGAAGAAAGGTGCTCGACTCCGGCGCCGAGCCGGGGCACGCATCGGCCAAGCCCGACCCGGGGGAATTGGATGACGCCGGCACCCACGGCCCGTGTCCGAGCGAGGGCCGGACGCGAAGGTGCCGACGTCAGAAGCAACGAACGCTCGGCTGAGATTTGTTGCTGGACTGAACATATCCTTCCGAGAGGGCCCCGTCCAGAGGCGTCCCCCAGCCGAGTGAACCCCGAGGACCCAGGAGCGCCCCTCAGGTCAGCAGCCTGCCCGCAGGCTCCTCCACCAGCGTCTGCAGCACCTCGAGGGCGGCACCTGTCATCGCTGGGTACTGGCCCGCCTGCGCCACGCTCAGCTCGATGGCCGACCAGGGTGCGGTGATCACCCGTCGCTCCAGCTGGGCCAGCACCGGCTCGCTCAGGTACTCGGCCAGGTCCGCGAAGATGCCGCCGAGGACGACGTGCTCGACGTCGACGATGTTCACCATGTTCGCGAGCGCCACGCCGAGAGCCGATCCCGCAGCGGCCAACGCCTCGAGGACCCGAGGCTCATGGCGTTGCCCCGCTGCGACCAGATCGCCAACGGTCGCCGAACGCGGCAACCCGGCCCGCTCGAGGATCGCGTCCTGGCCGGCATAGGACTCCAGGGTGCCCCCCTCGTCGAACGACCCCGCCGTGCCGAGCACGGTGTGCCCGATCTCACCGCTCCAGCCGTGACGTCCGGCGTAGATGGCGCCGTGGAGCACGATGGCGCCGCCGACCCCCACCTCACCGGAGACGTAGACGAAGCTGGACGGCGAGCCGCGGCGGACCCTCGCCTCAGCGCGAGCCGCGAGGTTGGCCTCGTTGGCCAGCCGGGGCGGCATCCCGGCAAGCACCGGGTCGGCGGTCAGGATCCCCACCACGTCGACGTCCCGCCAGCGCAGGTTGGGTGCGAGCCGCAGCGGGCCGGTGATGCTGTCGACCAGACCGGGCAGCGCAAGAGCGGTGCCGGCGATCATCACGCCTTCGTCGGAGAGCAGGGTCAGGACGGGGTCGGCGAGTGCCGCGAGCCGGTCCAGCACCACCTCGGGGTTGCTCCCCCGGAAGTCACCGAGCTCAACGCGCTCGGTCAGCACGCGTCCGCCGAGGTCGATCGCGCGTACCCCGAGGTAGTCGACGTTGATCTCCATGCCGACCGCGGCGACGGTTCCCCTGGCAGGTGCCAGCGGGACCGCGGGCCGCCCGGCGCGCTGCGAGGCCACCGGCTCGAGCTCGGCGACCAGCCTGGCCTCCAGCAGCCTGTCGACGAGCGCGGAGACCGTCGCGCGGGTCAGCCCGGTGGCGGCAGCGATGTCCGCTCGGGAGACTGGTGACGGGGCGTCCAGCACCTGCCGAAGGGTCAGGGCGAGGTTGTGGTGGCGCAGACTGTCCTGGCGCGCCGCGCGTCCACGGCTCGCGGTCCTCCTCGGCGGCGACATGACCTTGACCCTACCGCCCGACCGATATAAGTTCATCGGAACAACAAATGTCGGTGGCGGTAGCCAACCCCGGTCCGGCCCGCCCGCCCGGCCCGGCTCTCGACGAGGAGACCAGATGGTTCGCATGCCCACCCCCGAGGACAAGTTCTCCTTCGGCCTCTGGACGGTCGGCTGGGAAGCGCGCGACCAGTTCGGCGACGCAACCCGTGCAGCGATCGACCCAGTGGAGTCCGTGCACCGCCTCGCCGAGCTGGGCGCGTCCTTCGTGACCTTCCACGACGACGACGTCATCCCCTTCGGCTCGGACGACGCCGAGCGCGAACGGATCCTCACCCGGTTCAAGGGCGCGCTGGCCGAGACCGGCGTCCAGGTCGAGATGGTCACGACCAACACGTTCACGCACCCGATCTTCAAGGACGGCGCGTTCACGTCCAACGACCGCCGGGTGCGCCGCTACGGGCTGCGAAAGATCGTCCGCAACGTCGACCTGGCCGCCGAGCTCGGCGCCAAGACGTTCGTCATGTGGGGTGGCCGCGAGGGCGCCGAGTACGACTCCGCCAAGGACCTGTACGCCGCGCACGAGCGCTACGCCGAGGGCATCGACGCCGTCGCCGGCTACATCAAGGAGAAGGGCTACGACCTGCGGATCGCCCTCGAGCCCAAGCCCAACGAGCCGCGCGGTGACATCCTGCTGCCGACCGTCGGCCACGCCCTCGGCTTCATCGCCAAGCTCCAGCACGGCGACATCGTCGGGCTGAACCCCGAGGTCGGGCACGAGCAGATGGCCGGCCTGAACTACACCACCGGCATCGCGCTGGCACTGTGGGCGGGCAAGCTCTTCCACATCGACCTCAACGGCCAGAAGTCCATCAAGTTCGACCAGGACCTGGTCTTCGGCCACGGCGACCTGTTCTCTGCCTTCGGGACCGTCGACCTGCTGGAGAACGGCTTCCCCAGCGGCGGGCCGCGCTACACCGGCCCGATCCACTTCGACTACAAGCCGTCGCGCACCGAGGACATCCCCGGCGTGTGGGAGTCCGCGGCCGCCAACATGTCGACGTACCTCATCCTCAAGGAGCGTGCGCAGGCCTTCCGGGCGGACCCGGAGGTCCAGGAGGCTCTCGAGCTGTCCGGCGTCTACGAGCTGGCCGAGCCGACGATCGGCGTCGACGAGACGCTCGCGGACCTGCTCGCCGACCGCTCCGCGTTCGAGGAGCTGGACATCGAGGCCGTCGGCTCCCGCGGTTACCACTTCGTGCGACTCAACCAGCTGGCCCTCGAGCACGCGCTCGGCGCCCGCTGACCCACCTCACCTCCCGGCCCCGGACGGCACCCGCCTCCGGGGCCGGGGCCACAACCAAGGAGCATCGATGACGCTGGTCGCCGGGGTGGACTCGTCCACCCAGTCGTGCAAGGTCATGATCCGGGACGCTGAGACGGGCGCGCTCGTGCGCACCGGCCGGGCGGCCCACCCCGACGGGACCGAGGTCGACCCGGCCCACTGGTGGGACGCCCTGCAGGCCGCCCTCGTTGAGGCCGGCGGCCTCGACGACGTCGCAGCGATCGCGGTCGGGGGCCAGCAGCACGGGATGGTCACCCTGGACGCCGACGGCCGCGTGGTCCGCGACGCCCTCCTCTGGAACGACACCAGGTCGGCCGGTGCAGCCGCGGACCTCGTCAGCGAGCTCGGTGACGGTGACCCGGTCCGCGGGGCGGCGGCCTGGGCACAGGCGATCGGCTCCGTCCCCGTGGCGTCCTTCACGCTCACCAAGCTGCGATGGCTGCGCGACGCCGAGCCCGACAACGCGGCCCGGGTGGAAGCGGTCGCCCTGCCGCACGACTGGCTGACGTGGCGACTCGGCGGGTACGGGCCGACGGGCGCGGACTCACCGCGCGGGCCCGACCTGGCGGCCCTCACGACCGACCGGTCCGACGTCTCCGGCACCGGCTACTGGTCGCCGTTCTCCGAGTCGTACCGTCCGGACCTGCTGGCGATGGGCTTCGGACGGGAGGTCGGCCTCCCCCGGGTCCTCGGACCGTGCGAGACCGCCTCCGAGGCCGGCGGGCGCCTCCTCGGTCCGGGCGCCGGCGACAACGCCGCGGCCGCCCTCGGCCTCGGCATGAGCGCCGGCGACGTGGCGATCTCGATCGGCACCTCGGGCGTCGTGTCCGCCATCTCGGCCCGGCCGACCGCCGACGCCTCGGGGATGGTCACCGGCTTCGCCGACGCCACCGGCGCGTACCTCCCGCTGGCCTGCACCCTGAACGCCTCACGGGTCCTGGACGCGGCCGCCCGGATCCTCGGCGTGGACCACGCAGGCCTCAGCCGGCTTGCCCTCTCGGCACCGCCCGGTGCCGACGGGCTCGTCCTCATCCCCTACCTCGAGGGCGAACGGACCCCGAACAAGCCCGACGCCACCGGTGCGATCCACGGGATGCGTCTGGCCAACACGACGCCGGCCCACCTGGCCCGCGCCGCGGTCGAGGGACTGCTGTGCGCGATGGCCGACGGGCTCGACGCCCTGCGGGCGATGGGCGTCCCGGTCGAGCGGATCCAGCTCATCGGTGGCGGCGCACAGTCCGAGGCGGTTCGGGCGATCGCCCCGGCGGTGCTGGGCTTCGACGTCATGGTGCCCGAACCCGGTGAGTACGTGGCCGACGGCGCCGCCCGCCAGGCCGCGTGGGTGCGCAGCGCCGCGAACGGCGGCGACCGCACCGTCCCGCCGACGTGGTCCACCTCCCCGACGCAGACGTACCGCGCCGCCGCGGCGCCGTGGGTGCGCGACCAGTACGCCGCCGCCCGCGAGCTCACCGTCGCCAGGCACGCGAGCTGACCGGGCACACCGGACGACCGAGGGGCCCGGGAGCACACGCTCCCGGGCCCCTCGTCGCGGTGTCTTGGTCAGTGGGCGTCGAAGGCAGCCTTGACCTCGGCCGGGATGCGGCCCCGGTCGCTGACCTTGTAGCCGTTGGACCGGGCCCACTCGCGAATCTCGGTGTTCCTGCCACCTGAACTGCGGCCGGCGCCGCGTCGCGCGGTCCGGGCACGGCCACCGACGCGACGGCCACTGCCGACCCACGGGGCCAGCGCGTCGCGCAACCGGGCTGCGTTGGCGGTGGTGAGGTCGATCTCGTACGCGACGCCGTCGAGGGCGAAGGTCACGGTCTCGTCCGCTGTGCCACCGTTGATGTCGTCGACCAGGACGACCTGAACCCTCTGTGCCATCGATTCCTTCTCTCCTCCGGCGAAAAAGCACGCGGGAGCGTGCTGTCGCACAATACGTTACAACACGCTCGTCGACCACAGCAGTGGCAGGTGACTATTCCGGTGTGATTCCCAGGCCTGAGATGCGGCCTCCATACGTGCCATTGCGGCGCGCCCCGCCGATCAGCGCGGATGATGGCGCACATCGCGAACCAGAAGATGAGCCCGACGGCGACGGACGGCACCAATGCCGCCACCGCGTCAAGGAAGCCGCCCCAGCCCGCGATCCTACGTGGTGGCCCCGGGACGGTCACCGGTGGGCCGCACGCGTCAGTGCGCTGGCCGCACCAGCGGGAAGAGGATCGTCTCGCGGATCCCCAGGCCGGTCATCGCCATGAGCAGCCGATCGATGCCCATGCCCATTCCGCCGGACGGCGGCATTGCATGCTCCATCGCCGCCAGGAAGTCCTCGTCCAGGCGCATCGCCTCGTCGTCGCCGGCAGCCGCCATCCGCGCCTGCTCCTCGAAACGCTGCCGTTGGATCACGGGGTCGACGAGCTCGGAGTAGGCAGTTCCCAGCTCGAATCCGCGCACGTAGAGATCCCACTTCTCGACCACACCGCCGATGGTGCGGTGGTCGCGGGTGAGCGGACTGGTCTCGACGGGGAAATCGCGCACGAACGTCGGGGCGTGCAGGCCGCGCCCGACGTGGTGCTCCCACAGCTCCTCGACGAGCTTGCCGTGGTTCTGGCGCGCCAGGTCGACCTTGAGGTCGAACCGCTCCACCAGGGCGAGCAGGTGATCCATCGACGTACCGGGGTCGATCCGCTCGCCGAGCACCTCCGACAGCGAGTCGTACAGGCTGATCGACGCCCAGTCCCCGCCGAGCTCGTACTCGGTCCCGTCCACGAGCGTGACGTTCGTCGTGCCGAGGGCCTCCTGGGCGGCGGTCTGCACCAGATCCCTCGTCAGCGTGGCCATGGTGTCGTAGTCGCCGTAGGCCTCGTACGCCTCGACCATCGCGAACTCCGGCGAGTGGGCCCAGTCGGCACCCTCGTTGCGGAAGTTCCGGTTGATCTCGAAGACCCGCTCCACCCCGCCGACCACCGCGCGCTTGAGGAAGAGCTCAGGGGCGATCCGCAGGTACAGGTCGAGGTCGAAGGCGTTCATGTGGGTCACGAACGGCCGCGCCGTCGCCCCGCCGTGCTGGGTCTGCAGCATCGGGGTCTCCACCTCGATGTAACCCCTCCGGTGGAAGCTCTCCCGCAGCGAGCGCACGACGGCGGCGCGCAACCGGACCGTGTCCCGCGCCGCGGGGCGGACGATCAGGTCCACATAGCGCTGGCGGACCCGGGCCTCCTCGGACGGCTCCTTGTGCAGCACGGGCAACGGGCGCAGGGACTTGGCGGCGATCTGCCACCGGTCGGCGAAGATGCTCAGCTCGCCGCGACGGGAGCTGATGATCCGCCCGTGCGCGAACAGGTGGTCGCCCAGGTCGACGTCGGTCTTGAACCGCTCGAGGGACTCCGGGCCGACCACGGCCTGACTGAGCATGACCTGCAGGCGGTTGCCCTCGCCGTCCTGCACGGTGGCGAAGCAGAGCTTGCCGGTGTTGCGCAGGAACACGACCCGCCCGGCAACGCCGGCGGCGTCGTCGGTCTCGATGCCGGCCTCGAGGTCGCCGTGCTGCGCGCGGACCTCGGCGATGGTCCGGGTCACCGGGACCCCGGCCGGGTACGGCTGACGTCCCTCGGCCAGCATCCGTTCCCGCTTGGCCCGGCGCACCTTCATCTGCTCGGGCAGGTCCTCGGCCGGTTCGACGGCGTCGGTGGGCGGATCGGTCGGGCGTGCGGGGCTCACGCCGGGATCCTATGGGGCAACAGGTCGAGGGCGACGTCAAGGGTCGGCGAGGAGTGGGTCAGGGCGCCGACGGAGAGATAGTCGACACCGGTCGCCGCGACCTCTGCCACCCGGTCCAGCGAGAGGTTGCCGGTGGCCTCGAGTT
>Ga0209430_1002747_pt1 | contig 10972 bp, 9 predicted proteins | sample BarGraIncub1133A_FD_184504 | JGI IMG/M metagenome (GOLD analysis project Ga0209430, IMG submission 184504) | Arctic peat soil microbial communities from Barrow, Alaska - Barrow Graham LP Incubations 11-33A (SPAdes) (version 2) | ecosystem: Environmental > Terrestrial > Soil > Wetlands > Peat... | reverse complement strand
TAAACATAGCTTTTATTGCTTCCATCACGTCTGAAGTATTATTAAATTTTTCGTTCTTAATAAGCTCTCTGATGACTTCTTGGGGTATCATTGACATAAAAAAACTTCCTTTCTGACTTTAATAGTGTTATTACTATTCTTGCCATAAAGGAAGGTCTTTCAAACCTAGTTACACAAAATTCTCCGCACTCTCAGTACGGGAATTATCAGATATTATAGGAATTAGCAAAGATATAATATTTAGGTCATAGTGCGACAATTGAGAACCGTCCCCTGTCGCAATTGTCAGTGGACACAAATCTGGCTCACTATTATTATTTCTTTTAATGCTGTATTTGGTCAAGTAAAATTGCGATAAAATGTCATAAAAAAGTGTAGCAACATTTCATTTTTCAATACCAATGCTAGAGGAGTGGTAGGCTAATATAACAGAGGTTCGTTGGTTTTGAAATCATTGATTTTAAATTGTAATAACTAAATGTGATAAATTTGCAGGAATTTGCATTAAAGTGTCGAATATTGTCATTATAGCCATATTCTGATTGAGAGTAAAATAGGGATGATCCAATAGATACAGGAGTCATGTTGGGACTGAATTGTCAATTATAAAAGAGGAGGGAATAATATGACTACAATAATCGTTATCTTGGTAGTGATGTGGCTGTTAGGTATGCTAACTTCATATACGTTGGGTGGTTTTCTCCATCTTCTTCTAGTACTTGCTGTCATAGCGTTTGTATTTAACTTAATTTCAGGACGACGTTCCTAGTAGGAACCATTCCTTATACTGGATTTTTTTAGGCCCATAGAGGAATTAGTGAGACTAGCGTCCATGTTTGGTAACATGAATAACAATGAACTGATTTGCACATACTGTTCTGTAATATAGTGCTAAATAAGCCAATATTGTGAGTGGCTACGACATCCAGGCTTCAAAGAGAGTGGCCATGTCATTTTATCATTAATGACCAGACGTGGGCGATTCGTTATCTAGTTATCGATATACAGAATTGGTTGCCAGGGAAAAAGGCTTTGATTTTACCAAAATGGATCGAATGCGTGAGTTGGGATTTGCCGACAGTATTCGTTAATCTTTCCCGTGATGCCATCAAGCAGCCACCAAATAAGAGCCGAAGAACCTATAGGGTTAGTAGTTAGAGTGATTTTCAAAGAAGTAAATAAGAGGAGTGACGAATATGAATGAAGATATTTTAAAAGGGAAATGGAAGGAAATTAAAGGCAGTGTAAAAGAGCAGTGGGGCAATCTCACTGATAATGACCTAACTGAGATTGAAGGAAAACAAGAAAAACTAGTAGGGATTTTGCAGAAGAAATATGGATATTCTAAGGACAAAGCCGAAGAAGAATACAATAAATTTATCAGTCGGTTTTAATGATTTGGATTTTACAATGAACTGAACTTTCTATTTTGTTTTAATAGGCATCGAATTTTGAACGTAATTAAATAAAACTTGAAATTAGATAGAACTGAAACTTTTATTTTAAATATAATATATGGCAGGAGTGATATATATATGGGACTTTTACGAATGATAGTATTAGTGATGGTAGTATTATGGCTATTGGGTTTTGCACTTAACATTGGTGGAGGTTTGATACATACGTTAATTGTTATAGCTGTTATAGTATTTATATTTGATCTTATTGGCGGAAGAAGAATTTAGAGGACTCTTAGAAAATAATAGTTTAACTTCAATACAGGAACATATAGAAAAAATAATTAACTTCTAGAATTACAATAATTATAAGCTTCACCTTGAAATATAATCCTGAGAGCCATCAAGAGGTAGCACTCAGGAGAAAGATTATAATTATGCCCTAAAGTTCAGAATCTAATGAACTCTAGGGCATTTGTTGTAATGACTGATAAGATTGTATACCTCTTGTAGAGGGAAATAATACTAATCGTAAAATGGTAAGATATGATTGCAAAAGAAAATATCGTCAGAAATGGCTAAATTTCTACAAATAATGTAAATTGAACTTTGCGTTGAAACAAATCTACTAGATGACGAAACAAGAAATGTAGGGATGGGTGAATGGTTTTGGATTTTCAACTGAGTGGGGATATTACTCGTAGAATTGTTGAGTTAATATATGACATAAGCGGGTACTCTGTTGTTATTTGGAATGATCAAGGAGTAATCGTTGATTCTACCGATAAATTTAAAGCTGATATGGTCGAAAAGCTTACTTATAATCAGGAGACCTTACACAGTAGAGTGGCAAATTGTGCTGGGACTGGTATTCATCACTGTGAAAAAAATATTCGTGTGGATGGAAAAACAATTGGTAAGGTTGTTGTCTGCGGCCTAGGCCAAACTGAGGAGCTGCTAGCCATACTAGCAGCTGAATTTATCGCTATCTTGGTGCAAGAAAGTAACTTTTGCAAGGATATGCATAGTCTAGTTCGTGAATATGAGGCCATATTTAATTTCGTGCCAGCGCAGATCTTGTATAAAGATACAAAGAATAATTTTATACGCGTCAATAAGCAAGCGGAAAAAGATCTTGGTATTCCAGTGAATGGTTTTCCAGGGCGCTCAGCTGAGGAACTATTTCCCACATATGCAGAGCAATATTATCGTGATGATCTAGCAGTCATCACTTCGGGTAAACCTAAGTTAGGGATTATTGAACAAGTGAATACTGGGAATAATGAGACGCGCTGGGTGAGTACGAATAAAGTTCCAACTTTTAATGTAGATGGGTCTGTGAATGGCCTTATTGCTTTAATTCTTGATATTACAGAAAACAAAAAAATAGAAGGACAACGTTCTATCTGGGCAAAAATATTTGAAACTTGTGGAGAGGCTATGTCTGTTACAGATGCCAATAATAAATTTGTGGCAGTCAATCAGGCTTTTTCCGATGCTACTGGATATTCTTTAAATGATGTCATTGGCAGGAATCCGCGTATATTAAAGTCTGGACACCATGACGTAATTTTTTATCAAAATATGTGGGCGGCTATTAATCAGGCTGGTTTTTGGCAAGGGGAAATTTGGGAGAAACGGAAAGATGATACGATATACTTGAAATGGTTAAGAATTAACCAAATAATAGATGGTCAGGGCAAACTTATCAATTATGTGGCGACGTTTACTGATATTACTAAGCAAAAGGCTGCTGCAGAACGGATTGCTTATCTTGACAGGCATGATGCTTTAACTGGCTTGCCCAATCGTAGGGCTCTTGTGGAACAGCTTGGCGTAGCGATGCAAAAAGCTGGTCTCAAGGGAAATCGTGTAGGTGTTATCTCTATAGATCTGGATCGGTTCAAAAATATTAATGATTCCTTGGGGCATGAAATTGGTGATGAATTTTTGCAGGAAATTACTAGACGGTTAGAGTCTCGCGCAGATGATGCGAGTGTCACCGGACGATTTGGAGGAGATACATTTATTATCATATTGCCTGATATTCATTATAAATCTGAGATTATTGCAGCTATTAATAAACGAAGTGATGTGATAGCACAACCTGTCAGGTATGGTGAAGTTGAGTTGATGGTTACGGCAAGTATGGGAGTAAGTGTATTTCCTGATGATGGTGATACTGCAGAAGTATTGATTAGGAATGCAGATACAGCAATGCATAAAGCGAAGGATAATGGGCGTAATAATTATCAATTTTTTACGGCAGCTATGAATAAATATGCCTCTGAGCAGCTGACGCTTGAAAACGGTTTGCGACGTGCAGTCGAGAGAAAAGAGTTTGTATTATTTTATCAGCCACAGCTTGATGCAAAAACAGGTGAAGTAGTTGGTGTTGAAGCCCTCATTCGCTGGCTGCATCCAATGAAAAAGTTAGTATCTCCACTGGAATTTATTCCTCTGGCAGAAGAGACGGGACTGATCATTCCAATTGGTGAATGGGTGTTAATGGAGGCTTGTAGACAACATGGGCACTGGATTAAAATGGGCCTTCCTCCTATTCCTATTTCCGTAAATATTTCAGCGGTGCAGTTTCATGATAAAGATTTTTTGCGGATGCTAGCTGCTGTTATCAAAAATAGCGATATTGAGCCAGATTATCTGGATCTAGAAGTCACGGAGAGTGTTGTGATGAGGCAGCCTGAATTCGTTATTAAGCAATTGGAAAGAATTAAGGCTATGGGCATTAAATTATCTTTAGATGATTTTGGTACAGGTTTCTCAAGCCTTAGTTATCTACGGCACTTCCCTTTGGACAGATTGAAAATTGATCAATCCTTTGTTCGTGATCTAATGGCAGTGCCTGTTAATCAGGCCATTATCGAATCAATTATTGGCCTTGGTAGGAATTTGAAAATAAAGACCATTGCTGAAGGTGTTGAAACAGTAGAAGAATTACATTGTTTACAAAAGCTCCAGTGTGATGAAATTCAGGGATATTATTATTCTAAACCATTGTCGAATAATGATTTTGTCACTTGGTTCAAAAATAGAGAGGATATTTGAGGGGCTGGCTAATTGGCAATTGCAATGATGGTTCTGGTGCGAAAATTTTACAAAGTCAAAGTGCCCTGCCTTCCATCAAAATATCAAACTGAGATGCTTATAATTTTATTAAAGAACTCAACGTCAATTAATTTGCTGTCTCTTGCACTAGATAATACAGAAATTCGGTTGCTTTGGTAGTAAATTGCCTAGATATAACAGCGAGAACAGTGACCAGCTAGGGCACATGTGTGGACTTGCAAGTGTTTTCTTTTCATTCTATAAAATGGCTCGAGGTATATTGAATGCATAATGATTATTGCGTAAAAGTATAACCCCGAAATAAAAACGGCCCCTTGTTTTATTTGGATGCGAGATGAAGAACTATTACAAACTCTCATACCGAAACAAGTAATCTCTCAGCTTATTTTACTAAGGAGTGAGACAATATGGCCGCTTATAACAGAAATATTGCCATCTTTTATATAATTTATCTTTACGGCTGAAATACATCGATAATGCTCGATAGAATAATTATGCATGTTAGGATTATCAATGTATAATGGCTTTGAACATAGAATCTCTAGGGAATCTGGTAACAGATGATTCTCATACGACGCTAGGGAAGAGGTGCAACTATTTGGGAAATTACAACAAAGACGCTCTTGAAAATCTAACGTTTGGGCAAAAAATTACGTATTTAAGAAAACTTCGCGGATTTCAAGAAAGAAAAGCATTTTTAGAGGTATTTGACGATGTTTCTTATTCATACCTTTGGCAAATGGAAACTGATATTATAACTAATATACCTGATAGACTATTGGAGAAACTAGCAGAAATACTTCATGTGCCGGCAGAAATTTTAAAATAATTCTTCCTTATAGCTAGAAGGTTAACAAAAATTAATCAAAGAAATGAACGCAAAGGAAAAGGCTACAGGCTATGGACAAAAGTTAATGTCTAATATAACTGTAGGTATTTGTGTTAGCATTAACGCTCATCGTGGTTTTATATGCCTAAAAATGAATAAACTTTCACAGATAAAACACTACACTATCATATGAAAGACATGCATACTACTAAATTACTTGACAGTGGTAAAAAATGATGATTAAATATCATTACATAATTCGATATTATTTAATAAAGTTCCCTAATTTAATATTGTGCAAACCTTCCTAAAGGGAGGGACGCAAAGCCTTGGGTCTAAAGACATGTTAGTCTATGATTGCCAGGTTGCATCATTACTCTATGTGATGCAGCCTGGTATTTTTTTATTTCTATCTGACGAAAGGAGGTATTATTATGAATGAAGCCGAGATAGCATTTGAGATGAGCAAGGAAGAACTAGAAAAAATTATTATGAATATTCCTCAGATTTTAAAGGAACTTGAGGAATATGTTTTAGGGGGGAAAGGTGAGTATTCTACATAAATCTTTAATAAACGTTTATTATTAATATAATCTTATCCTCTAGTAATCTACAACAAGTTACCCGAATCGGCGTATACTGGTTTTTCATGCTTTAATATGCAAATATGATAATTCATAGATATCCGATAATAAAACCGCCTATAGCAGTCGTAATTTTATAATCTCCTCGTAATACATACTCTATTTAGAAAGGTAATATGTAGAATTTTGTCGAATATTTATAAAATAATCGTAAGAGGCGTCTGGGGTGTTGGACATGATAAAAGTTAGGAATGTAAACGTCAATGCAAAGGTGCTGATACGTTCCAGAATCAGTCTATTTATAGGAATTTTTGCCCTTATACTAATTGGTATTGTTTGGTTGGATACTATAACTAGGATCAATTTTGAGCACCAGGCAGAAGTTCGGTCAACCATAAGGATAAATAATAATTTATCCAAAGCTTTTGAAGAAAATGTTCGTCGCGACTTGGAAGATATGGATGAAGTATTGCTATTCTTAAAAACCGAATATGAAACGCACGGCAGGGTTACCCCCGCGATGACCACTCGGATTGAAACCACGAAATCCATCCCGGCGTTGCATATATCAGTAGCCGATGAAAGAGGAAACTTTCTTGCCAGTTCACGACCCGAATACGTGGGGATAAACGTTAGTGACAGAGAATACTTCAAGTCTCAACTGTCGGCAGATAGTAACCAATTGTTCTTGTCGAAGCCTTTTCAAGGACGCGTGGATGTCGGAAAATGGATATTCCATGTCAGTCGTCGTCTGAATAAGCCAGATGGTAGCTTCAGTGGTGTCGTTGTCATCGGTGTGGAACCCTTGTATTTTTCTAATTTTTATCGACAAATGAATTTAGGCAAGGACTACGGAGTTAATTTGGTCGGCCGGGATGGAATTACCCGTGTACGGCTAGTAGGCGATAAAATGGATGTGGGGACAGATATTAGGTCGGCGTCGTTATTCTCGCATGTACAAAATGATGCTGTTGGATCATATACTGATAGGTCCATTATCGATGGGACTCGTCGTATCTATAGTTATATAGCCATGCCGGATTATCCGCTAATCGTCGCTGTATTCGTATCAGAAGAAGAAGCGCTGGCAGATTTTTACCAACGGCAATATAGGTATTACTTGACCGCTTCTCTACTAAGCCTGTTCATCGCCCTAATTTCTGGATTGCTTATATGGATGGTGGTAGGAAAAGAGAAATTAGAAAATCAATTACGGAGAGCAAAAGATGGACTGGAAATTAAAGTTGCACAAAGAACTACGGAATTACAGGATGCTCACGATGAACAACAGGCTATGAACGAAGAATTACAAGCCATGAACGATGAACTACAGCGACTCTCTAATGTGGACGGACTGACGGGTATCGCCAACCGACGCTTCTTTGATGATTCTTTGGAACGCGAGTGCCATGTGGCTATGCGCATCGGCAAGCCTATATCGTTGATAATGGTGGATATTGATTTTTTCAAAGCTTACAATGATACATATGGGCATCAACTTGGGGATGAATGCTTGAGAATCATCGCTACTACTCTGGCGGCAGGGGTCAAGCGGTCTACCGATTTGGTAGCTCGCTATGGTGGCGAAGAGTTTGTCGTTATCTTACCTAATACCGACGCCGTTGGAGCAATACGTGTGGCTGAAAAGCTTAGATTACGGGTAGAAAATCTCTGTCTTTTACATAGTGGATCTCTAGGTAACTGTGTTACCATAAGCCTAGGTGCGGCGGTTTCAGTGCAACCGAAAGAATCTACACCATTACCCTTAATCGCTGCCGCCGATGACGCCCTCTATCAAGCAAAAAGGGAAGGTCGTAATTGTGTAAGAATGTCCACTCAACAGGAATTATAATAATTCAATTTAGGGCACTGTGAAACTTCCCATTTATCAACTTATAAAACAGTCGCCCAAATTGATGTGACTGATTGGAATAAATGTCCACTGGGGCAAAAATAGGGTATTTTGACCAGCGGACATCATTAGGGTCACGACAGAGGGGCCAACCTAAAAGACAAACGGGTGATGCAATTGGAGCTAATGGCCAAGTTTCTAAGCCGGAAATTGACCAGTTGATTGATTTACTTGATTCTAATAATTTATAAATAGGACATGTCTTGCGTTAAGTCTTAGTTATCCTCATTTGTGATAAAAGGTGGATGTAATTTCAGACTGTGGGGAATTTTTTTTATACTTAATTTATTAAAATAGGAGTGTGTTCTAATATGAATAATCAAAAACGTTTACCTATTATCTTGCAACTAACGAGTATGTTTGCTATTGCCGCAATACTTCTACTATCAGCCTTAGGGTATACAATATACAATTATCTATCATTGAGTGATGAATCAAATAAGTTAGTTACTCATACAGTAGTCAGGACAATATCCATAGAAGAGACCCATACCGACTATGTTAGAGCACTTCTTAATTTTCGCGGATTTTTACTTTATCCTGATGGAGCAATTTACGAACAAGGATATCGTGAAGACGTGAAAAAAACAATAGAAGGGGTAAAGAAATTTAATGCTGCCACTACAGCTACTAGCCAAGACATAATTACAGAAGGAGCTAAACTAGATAAGGAATTAAATGAGTATCAAGGATTTGTCGAAAAAATGATAGCCGCCAAGAAAATGAACGACCCTAACCTAACCCAACTTACCACCGAAGGGCGCCAATATACGAAAAATATTGAAGAAAATTTTACAAAGCTAGCTGAATTACAACAAAAGTCCATGGCCGAAAAGAGTACTGCAATGATTACCCACGCTCAAAGTAGTAGTAGAAATATAATTTTTCTCAGTATAGTTATTTTTATACTGGCAGTAATAGTGGTAATCTGGTATAGTCGCAATCTAGCGATGCGTTTCAGTTATCTTACTAAATCGATCACTACCATTGGGCAGCTTGACCTTACGGAAAAGGATATTATTATTCGACGAAATGATGAAATTGGTGATATGGGTAGAATCTTAAATTCAATGCGCAAATCTCTTAAAGATATAGTTGCTCAACTTAATACTAATTCTCAAACGTTAGCGGCTTCCAGTGAAGAACTAAGCGCAACAGTAGAAGGACATCTACAGACGGTGGAGATTGTCGCTAGGAGCGCAGAGGAAATTGCTGAGGGAGCTTCTAAAAATACTGATAGTATTACCAGTATTTCCGGCACTGTTGAAGAAATATCGGCTGGCACAGAAGAAATTAATGCTCATGCAAATGAAGTAAACAATACTACACAAAATGCAGTAGCTGAAGTAGAACGAGGTATGTCCATGTTACAAGCAGTAGTAGAACAAAATGAGAATGTTGCTCATTCTATGACGGAAATTACAAATGTGACAGAAAAACTTGCACAAGGTTCCCAAGAGATCAAGGGCATTGTTGATGTGATTACTAACCTTGCTGGACAAACAAATCTTTTAGCCTTAAATGCGGCAATTGAAGCCGCTCGAGCCGGAGAAGCAGGTCGTGGATTTGCCGTCGTAGCTGAGGAAGTTCGTAAACTAGCTGAACAAAGCGCGAAATCTACCAGAGAGATTACTGAAATTATTAAAAATATGGGTAATGAAATTGCAGTATCAGTGAGTGCGGTAGAAAAAGCTAATGATGAGGTTACAAAATGCAAAACCTCGGCTGTGAATACACAACAAGGTTTTGAAGTAATTACTAAACGTTTAAATACTGTAAAAGATGGCATTGAGCAAATTGCCTCTGCTATTGGCGAAACAGCAACAGGTACACAATCCATGGTAGCTAGTATTGAAACAATTAGAGCGGTAGCAGATACGACTTCATCGGGTATTCAAACTGTTGCAGCCTCTTCGGAAGAACAATCGGCTAGTATGCATGAAATTAGTGATAATGCAGAATCATTAGCTGAATTAGCAAATGAACTTAATGCAGTAGTGAAAAAATTCAAGGTTTAATAATAAAAGTGTAATTATACTGATAAATAATAAATTGCGATGAGGTCCTTCACAAAAAGGGAGTAGATTTCATTTAAAACAATTCCAGAGAGAAGGCTCCAATAGAGGCTTTATAGCCATGGTTTATAAATAGACAAATTATGTTGTAATAGTTTGTCTATTTTAATTCCTCGTAGAAATAAATAGATGGCTCTCTTGTAAAGCAGTATAAACGAGCTTTTAATCAAGGATTTAAGTATGGTTTCGTAGTCTTTAGCTTTTAGTACGAATCATTGCTAATATAAAATTCAGTTATTTCGGCAGTGCAGATAAGATGAAGGTTATTATGTTTTGTACCAGAACCCTAATTTGATCAATCAGCTCTAACACATGTCTTGGTGCATTCCTATCTAATTTTAATACTTCACATCTTACCCCATGTTGCTATTATGTAATTAAGTGTCAATAACAACATGGGGGTAAACAAAAAAATATGCAGGTTAGGAAAAGTAGGGGCTGTCTTCTTTGGGAGTCGGCTCTTTTAAATATAGTTTCTTTCGAGAGTTATTGTTTACAGGGATCATCACGAACTTCGTAGAAGGAGACAAGAGGATTACTTGATGTAAAGAAAGGATATTACTATGCGAATTAAAAAAATATCGGCAATTTATCCCCATGGAAATAACAATTCTGGCGATAAGGAATTTGAATTTCATGAGATTCTGGATTCTATTCACATTCCAATCTTTATTAAAGATATTATTGGTATATTTACTAATTGTAATAAAGCTTATGAGAAATTTATGGGATTGAACAGAGATGATATTATAGGAAAAACAGTATATGATATTGCACCTAGAAATTTAGCGGATGAATATCATAAAAAAGATAAAAAACTATTTGAGCAGGGTGATGTGGAGGTATATGAAGGTACGGTTATTACAAAAGGTATAATGTTCACATAGGGTTGGACACAAACTTTAAAAACTAAGATACAATAAGAATATGAATATTAAACGAAGAAAGTATACCCCTGAGGAAAAAGCCAAGATTGTTCTTGAAGTGCTTCGAGAAGAAAATACATTGGCTGAAATCGCTAACAAGTATGATGTTAGTCAGCAATTGATAAGTCGTTGGAAGTCCGAGTTCCTCAGCAACATGGCTAC
>Ga0209430_1002744_pt1 | contig 10977 bp, 6 predicted proteins | sample BarGraIncub1133A_FD_184504 | JGI IMG/M metagenome (GOLD analysis project Ga0209430, IMG submission 184504) | Arctic peat soil microbial communities from Barrow, Alaska - Barrow Graham LP Incubations 11-33A (SPAdes) (version 2) | ecosystem: Environmental > Terrestrial > Soil > Wetlands > Peat... | reverse complement strand
TAGCATCGCTGGAGGTCCAGGCGTAGGTTACGAAACCACCAGCCTGTGCAACATCAGCAACGAGCGGCTGAGCAACAGTTGTGTAAACCTGAATTCCAGGGGTCTGCGGGTCAGCGTCGGTGAAGACTGACGAGATGCTGGCAATCGGCATCACGCCGATACCGGACTGTGCTGCGGTGATACCGTTCAGGTAGCCGGTCCAAGTGGATGCACCAGCATACGTTGTTGCTCCGGTCAGAACACCAGCCTGTGGGGCTGCTACAAAGGCTACACCGCCTAAGCCGAATGGTCCGAAGTCAGTTGCACTGTTGAGCTTGATTTTGTAACCGGTGGTCGGTGTGATGACAATATTATTGCTACCGCCGTCGGCAATTGTGAAACCGAAGGTACTGCCGCTAGTTGCAAACACGCCCATGCCTGCGATGTTTGCAGCAATGGAGGTGTACTCACCGTTGACAGCCCAGGTACGGCTTGGTTGAGCGACACCCAGATCAGTTTGTACATCGATCTTCAGGATGTGACCTTTGGTCGATACGCCACCATCAGAGCTTGAGTTCATTATGCCTGTAGCTGTGCCGCCAATAATCGGTGAAGCAGAGAAGGTGGTCAGCGCTGCGCCCTGATCCTTGAAGGTCGCTTCATAAATTACTGCACTGCGGTCGATGTTTGTAAGTGTACCACCGGCAGGATTGAACAGCTGGAAAGCTACGGTGCGCTTGCCATGCTTATCCATCACGTTTGGATGCCCTTCGGAAGCATCCATCTTGCCGTTAACCTTGGTGAAGGTGGCCAGCTGGTTGGGACCGAATGTCCAGGTCAGGTTGCCGGTTGGATTGGTGACAGCATCTTTGACGATCGGATAGGCACCGTTGTAGAAGCCTTTGTTAGCGCCATGGCATTGATCGCAGCCATAAGCGGTGATAGCACCGTCCACAGTACGGGTCGGCTTGCCCCAGGCAACGTCAGCAGGGGCGATGTTGTGAGTGCTCTTGAACGGCACGGTCAACATGGATATACGTGGTGAAAAGTTCGGGGTGGTCCCGTCGGACTTCATCGGAATAGCTGCGCCTGTAAGAGCTGCAATGTTTGAAGTAAGCAGAGCCTGACGAGCAGTGATCTCAGCGGCGTCGATAACGCCGTCTGCAGCCAGAGCTTTCAGCCCGCCGTTATCCAGGTTGATCTTGGCAACATGGCTTGGCAGCAGCGCATCCATGCCACCGGCACGGCCATCCTGATTGGCGTCATAGTTGAAGTCGTTCATATCGCGCCAGAAGAATGAGGTCAGCAGGTTGGCAGAATAGAGCTTGCCACCCAGCCAGTGCAGGGCAAGACCGTTTTCCATGTTTTTTGATACGGCAGGATCGTCATGAAGTGCTACGCGGCCCTGCAGGTCAGTACCGGTACCGTCAACAAAAGCGCCACCGGTGATGCCGGCTTTGTTCTTGGTATGACAGGCGGTGCAGTCGATGATATCGATGTGGCTCTTGCTGGCAACACCGTTCTTTACACCTGCAGCCTGCAGCAGTTTTGCGGTGAGTCCTGCGGCCTGGTGGGCCTGTTCGGCACGAGGCGCGCCGTAGGTATTCCACGTTGGAGTAGCGGCTGGGGTATGGCAATCTTCACAGGTTTTGAAGGCAACCTTGTCCAGGCCACCCCACGCTGCGTCGAAGGGCGATGTGCCCCCTTTAGCCGGATCACACTGGCCAAGAGCTGCTTCGGTAACGAGACCGGTTGTGCCAACGGGAGTGCCTGTTTTGCGCTCATGGCAGGCCATACAGCCGATACCGTAGTGTACTTCACTACCAGCTTTCCAGATTTCACCACGCTTCTTCCAGTCAACCTGATATTCTGACTGATGGCAGGAAGCACAGTTTGTGGATTTCGGTGTAGCAACGATCATCGAACCAACATTGACGTTGAGGGTTAGATCGCCGTCACCATTTGCTGCGACTTTGGTAGGATCATACGTTACTTTAACGCCACTAACAGCCGTGCCGAGGCCAGCACCGGCAACGCGGGACGCATCGAAGTTACCTACGCGAACCTCATCCCTGCGTTTATCCCATTTGTAACCATCGAGATGACACATGAGGCAATCCATCTCAAGAACCCCAGACTGGGCATAATCGTTGGTTTTGGCTGCATAGGTCGGCCCTACATAGGTTGGACTGGCAGGATTCAGGTCACGAGCAGCACCGAGGTGGTTAGTTGCTTCGAAACCGAGGCCGTCAAGACCGAAGATGTCAATAAATGTGTTGAACGAGTTTACGGTTGTGAAGGTTGCATCACGGTAATCTGTACGGTTGGCCGGATCATACTGGTACTTTTTGGCTGAAGCATCGACCGGTGAAGTTACTGATGAGGTGTAATACTGATTGAAACCGCCGCCAACATGGCACTCGGCACAGTCGCGCATCATGCCGGCGACACTGTTATCAGCCTTCTTGGTGAAGTTTGTACCAAAATCAAACGGTGTAAAAGAGGTGTAGGCAGGGTCAGTAGATACTGCATTTGCTGCGCTGTATGTCGGTGCTCCGCCGTCTGTGTATGTTCTCGCCAACTGGCGAGCAGAGGGTGGTCACCACGAGCCAAAGTGCCCGGGGCTCTGTACCCAGCTTTTGCCGGGAGAAGCAGCGCCGGTGCGGAAGGCATCGGTTGAATCAGCGTTATAGGGGTTAAAACCGCGGAATTCGTTGGAGCCGATCTGAGCGTGATAGTTATGTTGCTCAATCTCTTTGTAGCTGCGCAGCTGTGTACCTGAGCTAGCTGTGCCGTTATGACAGAAGGAGCAGGTACCCTGCATACTGAATGCGTTATTAGCGGTGGCAGGCTTGATTGCGGCCCCGGCTCTGTCGCGCAGCACGATGCTATCGTGTCCAGCGGCAAAGACCGTTCCACATGCCAGGCCGACAGCCATTGAGGCCAGTAGGACAGACTTTTTATGGATTGGTCTACTCATCTTTGATCTCCTTTTAATGTGATTGATGATCATTTTATTGTTTGCAAAAATTACTTCTCCCATGGGGGTGGGCCGTGAAGTTGGGCTTGCAAACGCAGGCTTTGAAAGAGAGCCGTGCACTGTATCAGCACGGACTGTGCCATGTTCTGTTGAGTGGAAGCATCGATGAAGCGAAGTCTTTCTGGTGGCTGGATCAGGAAGCTTTTTGGCGGTGGGTTACTGGCGGATATTGGCACTATATTGTAGAAATGGGTGATACTACCCGATCTGAACTGGGTCGTATCACCCACCTATACTCATTTGCCGGGGTATTGTACCCAGTGGTTGCACGCAGGGAGGCAGTTGATCACGATCCCGATACCTCTGGGCAGGATTCAGTAATACTTCGGATTCAATGCATGGCAGCTTACCGTGCAGTTTTTGGCAGCGGAGTCGTATTTTCCTCCACTGATAACAAAACGGATATCAAAATTTATCAGATGGGCGTTGGCGTTGATGGTCGCTCCACGGGCCTGCGGGACGCCATGGGGGTCATGGCACACCGAACAGGGGACTTTGTTAGTTACAACATGGCTTTGATGGAGCGGAAAGGCCGACTTCGCTGGATCAAGCAGTACATTCTGGTCGTGGCAGCGGAAACAAAGCGCATAGTTGGCCTCGCTGAAGACAAGTGGGTAAATATCGTCTTCGTAACGTGCGACAAGAATATGTTTGTTGTTTGAACCGTGAGGACCCTTTGCCTGACTGATGTCATCGTTAGCATGACAGTCGGTGCAATAAATCATACTGCTTGTGCTGAACTGTGTGCGTAGACTCGGCACCTGGTTGCCTTTGCCAATGGCTAGCACCGGGTGAAATGAGGGGTTGAGTGGATCAAAATCCAGACGTGTATCAAGCTCCTGGATCTGCCTAAGAACGGTCTGCGTGGCGTAAAAACTGTTTCCGGCATGGCAGCGGAAGCAGACCTCGTACTCATTGGTGGCTGCAAAGGGGAGCACTGTCCCGGCGCTGGAAACCCCTTTTACCCCTGCAAGTGAACCGGGCGCTACAGGAGCTGTGGCCGATGTTGTCAGGGCTTGGTGCGGGTTGTGGCAGTCGCTGCATTCGACATGCTTCTGGGCGGTCAGCGGGTTCTCCGTAGGGTCGTGGATGCCCGTGGTTGCACCCATGGGGTGATTGTAAAACTTGTTGGCGGCACTCTGTATATCCTTGGCCCCACCTGAGGCGGAATGACACTGATAGCAGTTAGCCTCCTCGGCGGCAAACTTCAGCAAACGTGCGCGCCCCCCGGCATTGTGGCTGGCATGGCAGAGCGTACACCCGGCACCCGTGCTGGGGTCTGTGGCATGAATGGAAACGTTCCATCCGGTTATGTTGTGACACGTCTTGCAGAGTGCGGAAGCGGCGTTGTCAATAACCAGAAATTTGCCATACGGGTTCGTATGTGGGTTATGGCAGGCGGTACACTGGAGCATCCCCCCCTCCTCAAGCCGGACCTTGGGGGGAAGGGTGCCGGGAAGGTTCAGCTGCCCATTCAACTGGGCAAGTTCATTGGTAAAGGCAAACGAAATTGGGTGGTCATTACTCAGATCTGTTTTCAGATTGGTGGGGAGGTTGGCCGGCAGGGTGGTAATTCCCCCCGCCATCGGGATGGAATCGGAAGTGCCATAGAAGGCTCCCAGGGCAATGGTCCCGTCATGGCAGCTGAGACAGAGGCGCGCAGAACCGCTCGGTTGCCCCGGCTTTGCCACCAATGTCGTGGACTCGTACAGATCATAGATGGCCGTACTCGTCGGGCGGCTCCAAAGCGGCGTAGAGGGATTCGCGTGGTGAGGCGTATGGCAGAAGATACAGACCCGCTCTTCACTGGACGCCTTGATCGAACCGGGTCCCGATACTGACAGGTTGTGTTTGCTGTTCAGTATACCTGCCGCGCTGGCCCATCCCGAGGCAGCGATCAGCATGGTCAAAGACGCGATCAGTGTTGCGGCAGGCCTTGGAATGTTCAACATCGCTACTCTCCCTTTTCCGTTTGCGTGGTACTTCGTCAATCAAGAACTTTCTGAATGCTATTTTCCCGTCATACCCGGAACGTACTTGAATATCTGGATCCTGTTGTTGTAGGTATCGGCAACGTAGATCATATCATCGTGGATAAAAATCCCTGACGGCATCCAGAGTTCGCCTTTGCCGCCCCCCCTGTTGCCGTAACTGAGCAGGAACCGACCATCTTCATCGAATATCTGTACCGTATCGAAGAGTGCATCGCAGATATGCAGGTGTCCTTCGCTGTCAATGGCTATCCCCTTGGGTTTGGCAAAATTACCTGACGCATCACCCTGTTCGCCGAAACTTTTCAGATAGGCACCCATGCCGGAAAATGTCTGGACCCGGCCGTTCAGGGCATCTATCACGAAGATCCGCCCCAATCCGTCGACCGACAAGTCAGTAGGACGGTTGAACTGCCCTGTATTTTCGCCGGCAGTTCCGAAGCGAAAAGACTCTTTCCCCGCTGTGGTGAAGGCCACGATCTGTCCCGCAATGGTGTCGCTGACGTAGATAAGATTGGTACTGGGACTGTAGACGATGCCGGTAGGACGCTGCAAACCGGAGATAAATGGCATCACGTTAAGGTTGTCCGGGCTGAAGCGATAGACCTTTCCTGCACCAGAGTCAGTCACATAGACCATTTCTCCGGCATCCTCCGCCACGCCGATGGGCGACATAAAAGCACTTTCCTCTGGCCCTCTGACCAGTTCATACCGACCTGAAGCAGGGTCGATGAAATGGACGACCCGTCCTCCGGTGTCGGCGACAATGATCCTTTTTTTTCGATCAACATGAATGCCGTAGGGACGTACAATTCGCACCTGTTCCTCACCAAAGACTGCGTCCACAACTTTTTTCCAAAAACCCTTGCGGATTCCGGCATCAGCGGGGGTGGAAATGGCTTGTACCCAGGAAATACGGGCCTTCATGGGGGGCGGGGGCCAGACAATCTTATCAGGCATGGGCGCCTGGAGCGACGCGGGGGTAACGGCACAGCCGGCGACTCCCAGCATTAAAGCAACCCCCAGCATCCACGCTCGCGGGCTTAAAAGTAACCGCCAAAGACAAGGGGATATTTTACGGATCATTAAAAAGACCTCCGAACATTAAGGGTAACCGATTGGTTGCGTGCGGAGCCGGATGAGGAAAAACTCCAGTTTGAAGAAGAATCCAGCGTGATGACCGTCCTGCCGAAATTGCCCACCAGACTAAGCTCAAGGCTGAATTTATTACTGCTGACTAAGCTGGTCAGCAGGTTGAAATAACCGAGAGTCAATGTCCCATTGACATTCTGGAGGATCAAACGGCTGTAGGCGGTGGAAAGCAGGAAGGTGTTGTCCCATCCCTGGGAACTGGCTGTATTTTTGGTCTTATCAGCATACCATGAATAGCGATCCTCTGCCTTGGTCAGAAGCGATGCGTTAGTCACCCGCATGGCGTGTGTCCAGATGGCATCAATATTCTGGATGTCCTGATACACATTCGTATCGGAGGAGTAATTAAGCGACAAGGTATGAGGGGTGAGCTTACTCTCCAGCCCGACTTTAAGATGTGTACTCCCGCCGAGGGTTGAGTTGGGGTCGGCTCCGGAAAGAATCTGCACGTCGCTCCAATTGTAGTTGACATGCAGGATATGCTTGTCCCCTAAAAGGCTGAGACGTCCACCAATGGAGTGTCCGAAGGTGGAATATTTTATATTTGGATTCTGTTGATAGGAGTATTTCAGGTAGAGAATCGGGATGCCCGGATCCGAATTGATCAGGATGCGTGTTTGAACACCGGACAGAACCACACTGAAATCGGTGAAGGGGAGCGTCTGCCCCGCGTCTTTGTAAAATGCGATCGTGCTGCTATCGATATTTTGGTTTGCCAGATCAAGAAATTGAGGAAATATAGAACTGAGCGTCACCGGTTCGAACACGTTCTGGCTGACGTTCGTTCGCGAACGGTCCTGCAACATGTACTGGTACCCATAATCAAGCCAAAAACGGCTGTCCCTGGGTAGCTCTTTGGTATAAGCGATACCGGCATTCCAGGAGATGTTGACATCCGAACCATCGTTGTAACTCCCTTTCGCAAAAGTACCACCCACATTCGTTTGCAGGCACTTGAGATATCTGTGGGTGAGCGAACCGGTGATATTCTTCAAGTTGTTGCTGCTCTGTATGTTCTGGTTGCTGCTCTGGGAATAGGTGAGCCGGCTATCGAGGGCTCTGCCGAGCTGCCAGCCGAGGGTAGAGCCGAAATTAGACTGCGATCCCGGATAGCTGCCGCTCTGATTGCGATAGGCATATTTTGTGTCGAGCCGGCGATGCAGTCCTTGCAAGTTTTCCCAGTACAGAGCGTTCGCCACGTCAGCACTGAACTCGTCGCGGTGGTCTGTTGTCCCGGTTCCAAGCAGGGTCTGCTGGTTGAAGGTCTGACTGAGAATTAACCTGGTAGAACTCAGATTGCCCGTATTTTGGGAGAAAGTTGCCGATGCTGTCTGGGAAGTGTGTTTAATGTCATCGTCGAGTCCGGTGGTCGTAGACTCATTTCTCGCGTACGAAAAGGTCACCGGCACGTACTTGTTTTGTATGTATAATGATACATTCTGACCCTGTGAGTCTACCGTATACGCCCGGTTGAAGACCGGCCGAATCATCAAGGTCGACGACTGAACGTTAAAATTAACGGGATACGGCTTACGGTCGAGTATGATGCCATTGACGCTGTAGGAGATGCGGTTATTTCCGCCCGAAGCGTTTCCTTCGCTGGTATTGCTGGACAACTCCTGATTGGAAACCAGGCTGACGGTCGCATCACCACGTAGAAGGCGGGGGTGCAGTATGGAATACCCGGCGCTGATGGAGTAGGCTTCGCTGAAACCGTGGTGGGACGAGCTGATTGTTCGATTCCCGTATTCATTCAGACTGTCCTGATAGTTATAGCTAACGGCTACAAACTGGCGCAGGTCATTCACGCTTAGCAGGGTGAACCGTGGGGCCGCCAGGGCAGGTGAATGAAGCATTGTCACGCCAACAGTTGCCAGGGCACTTGACAACAAACAGCGCCCCGGCCTCATGATCGCGACTGTCCTTTGCCATATGGTGTTGTTCCTCTGGACTGGGATCATGAAGCAGTCGGTCTCCGGCAGTGCTCCCAATTTATGGGCTACTTCAGGAAATAGGAAGAGTCTCCGGCATGGGGATCGTGGCAGCTTACGCAGGCCATACCTTTCTCCGCAAACTGATCATGCATGCGCGCAGCCTTACGACGCTCCACATGACACTTGGCGCAAAGGGCTTCTTTGCTCACATTGAGCAGCGAAGGGTATTTTGAGTCATGGGGAAGATGGCAGGCCAGGCAGTCGCCGACAGCGGCTGGGCCATGCTGAAATGGTTTGGCAATGATATCCTTGTGGCAGACGAAGCAGAGTGCCTCCCGTGGCTTGACTAACAGCCCCTCTTCGTCCCCTCCGCCCGTTCCCTTGTTTTCCCTGTGGCAATCATTACAGCGTTTTTCCTCGTAAGGGCTATGCACAGAGTTTTTGTCTGCCGCCGGAAGCAAAGAATCCACAATTGTTTTTTTATTAAGGCAGGCGACCTTGGCCCTCTCCTCGTGTTCCCGACAAAGCTCCTCAACCGGAGGCAGGGACGGGTAGCCGTCGAGGACGGAAACCAACACCTTATGCCTGGTCACGGGATCGCAACCCGAGGCGGTCCAAACCAGGCACGCCAACAGGGCTAGACAAAAGCAGGGGTTCAGGCGCGGATAATTTCTTTTCACGGTTAGTATGCTCTCAGCCTACTTTGCCGGCGGTATAACAGCATTGGGTGTGTCAGTGGCCGGTGCCTGCTCAGGATTTTTTTCCTTTTCCTCTTGGGCCTTGCGCAGCTTTTCCTTGCCCTCCGCCAACTTTTTAGCTTGTTCTGCGATGGTCTTCTTGACATCAGCATCGTAGTCGAGTCCCTGCTTTTTGCCGACCCCATAGATGCTGACCATGTGATCTCCCACCTGACTTACCACGAAGAGCACCTTTTCCAGAATGAAACCGGGCGCTGCCATTTTCTGATAATAATCGAGATTGTCGGTGGAAACGGCAATGCCGGCAGGGATATTAAGTGACCCCGGCGTACCGGGGGCCCCGAAGAACATTAACAACCGCATCTGCTCATCAAAGATCTGCACATGTTGCGCGGCGGCATCCACCACGTAGATGAACCCGTCATTGTCCACGGCAATCCCGCGGGGGCGTCCGAACTCGCCGACGGTGATCCCCAAGCGCCCGTACCCCATGAGGAAGTTGCCATCCCGGTCCAGCTTGATAATTCGGCCATTGCCGAAATTTGAGACGTACAGCGCCCCCTTGCCGTCGGCGGCCATGTTGGTGGGGCCTGAGAGTCGTCTTTTGGGATCGTCACCACCGCCGATAGATTTCATGAAATCGCCGGTGATGATGTCGAAGACCTGCACCTGGCTGCTGCTGTGGTCAAGGATATAAATAAACATATCATCTACGCGTATATCGACAGGCTTCATCTCCTTGCCGGTGCCAAAACTGCGCAGATAGCTGCCGTCAGGGGCATACTGGAGTACCTCGAGCCTTGAAGTATCGGCGACATAGATGTTGCCTTTTCCATCGACGGCGACATTTATCGGTTTTTTTAGCCGACCGGCGTTGATGTTGCCCGGAAGGCGGGTCATCTTCTTGTTGGGGAGATCGATGATCAGAACATCTGCCTGAACCGTATCACAGACGTAGATCTTGCCGTTGGCCACAGTGATTCCGTACGGCTTGACAATGGGGACGAAATCGTCGCCACTGCTGCTGCCAAGGTTGACAAGCGACAGCGACTTGCTCCCAATGACATCGCCGGAATCCTTGATGGACTTCAGGAACTGTACGCGTGGCAAATCAGGGGTGGGGGGCCAGAAGACCTGCTTTACATTGGACTTCCCTGCACAGGCTGTCAAACCTACTGTCAACAGCACTGCAACAATTAACCTCATGCCTTTTCCTAAAACAGTTTGACGATCCGAATACCTGTGTCCCATGCAATCCTCCTCGCTTCCAAGAGATGCCGATCGGTCCGTCCGCACAGAAATAACCGTTCCGGCTACCACAACCGTTTTTTTATATCTACAAATCAATAAAAATGAAAGAATTAAAAAAAGGCCACCGAAATCCGGCGGCCTTATGAGTGACAGACGACAGTTTAATTATTTGTTTTTGTCATGGCACGACAGGCACAGCGCAGAGTCTGTTTGTGATGCAAGCAGGAAATAGCCGCGGCCTGAAGCCGGTGCTTTGTTAAGGACTGATGGGCCGTTGTGGACATCGTGACAGGAGGCGCAGGTCATGACTCTACCGACACCTTGAACTTCAGTCATGGCAGAATCAATCGTCTTTGTTCCGCCAGCAAATGTCGCTGTGGCGGGTTTTAGCTCATATTTGACAGTATCTAACGCCAATTCGTCATAAACAAAACCGACCGGGTGGTCATTAGAAAGACCCGAACTTAAACCAACCGCAAAGTGATTCGAACCAAAGTAGTTCATCTGGTCGTCACCCCTTTCTGCGACTGTTCCTGTCTTACCATAATAGGAATCGACAGCGATGGAGCCATCATGACAGCTCATGCAGAGCCGGGATGGGCCGGCCATCGGATCGTAGAATTTACCGTCTGCTGCAGGGTTGAAGGTGGCGCTTCCATACTGGTCATAGTTGCCGTTTGTCAAAGTACGGCTCCAGAGAGGAGTGTAAGCCTCATAACTGACAGTATCAGGACCAACCGTAACATCAACCATTTGCCCAGGAGCGGCAGCATGGTGAGGGGTATGGCAGTAGGCGCAGGTTCGCGTGTCGGTGTCTTTAACGCCACCATTGGTAGTCAGGAAAAGATTCATGTCATGCTTTGAACCAACAATACCACCACCGTTGGAACCGGCAGCTGCGTAGGCCATTGTGTATCCAGCGGCGATGCTCG
>Ga0209430_1002738_pt1 | contig 10997 bp, 20 predicted proteins | sample BarGraIncub1133A_FD_184504 | JGI IMG/M metagenome (GOLD analysis project Ga0209430, IMG submission 184504) | Arctic peat soil microbial communities from Barrow, Alaska - Barrow Graham LP Incubations 11-33A (SPAdes) (version 2) | ecosystem: Environmental > Terrestrial > Soil > Wetlands > Peat... | reverse complement strand
CTTCTTCCTGGAATTGACTAAATTCAATCAAAACATAGCGAGGAATATTATTTTTTAAAATAATTGCAGCACCATTTTCATCAACTAAACGGGCAACCTTTGAGAAATTTTGATTCGCTTCAGATATCGATACTAAATTTTTCGTATTAATTTGCATTTTGTCCACCTCTTTATTAATATTATACTATAATTTTAGGATAAATAAAACCTAAAAATATGAAAATATTCTAAATTATAACCCTGGAAAAAGTATTGGTTGACCGATGGCTGCCCCTTAACTTATTGAGAAATCACGGACGGATTGCGTTGCGGATCGAGTCGCGTGTAAAAATAAAAAAATGGCGAGACTCTGTACCGAAGCAATGGCCATTGATGTATATGGAACGGTTCGGGAGCTCGATTATCCCATTCAAGTGATAACTGATAAGAATGAGAAAATGAATTGGTATGGAATACTGCTCATTGATTAATGGTAGAAATTGTGTGCTGAAAGGGGATACACCGGATGAGGCCTTTCAGGACGAACGAAAACATAAAAAGCCATTGCTCAAAGATCCTTTTTTCCTGGACAAAGCAAAAGCAGCTTAATACGATTGGAATCAATACCCTCGAGGATCTGGTTGAGACAGGAAGTCGGGAAGCCTGGCTAAGGATCAGAGCCATTGATTCATCTGCTTGTTATAATCGTCTTTGCGGGTTAGAGGGTGCAATTCAAGGAATCCGCTGGCATTATTTAGATGAAAAGCAAATAGTGGGTGCGAAGCCCACCGGGTAAGGTAGACCAACCACCGGTACAATGTGGATCGGCCAGAAAGGAAAAGTTAAATTTTAACCAGCCTATCCCTTGCGAAAAGATTGTGTCAGTGAAGATAAAATATAGAAAGGACGAAATCATATGGCAACCATTATTTACCGTAACGGCGATGAAGCCATGCTGGATGAAATTCGGGAGCTGTGGGAAGCCTTGAATCAACATCATGGCCATATTTCTGAAAATTTTAAATCCCACTATGAAAATTTTTCCTTCGAATCGCGAAAAAGAAATCTGCTCTTGAAGGCCAAAAATGGGCGATTGCGAATTGAAGTGGCTGTTGATCAGGAAAATATGAAAAATGTGGGGTACTGTATTTCTCGAATCGAGTTTTCAGGTGATGCTGAAATGGAATCGCTCTATGTAGAGGAAAACTACCGTGGGTTGGGAATCGGCGAACTGCTCTTAAGCAATGCCATCAACTGGATGGACGAAATGGGGGCTCACACAAAAACCGTATCAGTAGCGGTCGGCAACGAAAAGACTTTCGGCTTTTATCAGCGTTTCGGATTTTATCCCAGAAAAACACAACTGGAACAAATCAAATAGCGTGGTCATTTATAAAAAATAAGAGCCGTGGAGACATTTCCATTTAATCGCCTGGTGTCTGCCCCTTAACTTACTGAGATATCACGGGCATTTCCAAAAAAAAAATTTAAAGCATAAGTCGTGGGATGTTGAAAAGGCAAAAGTTGCTTATCTATTTGTAAGAGATGAAATTCCTCATTCCTTTGACTGCAATGCCAGGGTCATTACGGCGAGGGCATCGGATGTGCTCATCCACCAAACGGGAATTTGCCATGCCAAAGCAAATTTACTGGCAGCACTTCTTCGGGCTCAGAATATCCCAACGGGTTTCTGTTTCCAGCACATCACCCTTGCCGATGATGATTCTCTGGGATATTGTGTCCATGCTTATAATGCCGTTTTTTTGGAGGACCATTGGACCAGGCTGGATGCAAGAGGGAATAAACCAGGTGTGCATGCACAATTTTCATTGGAAAAATCAGTTCTTGCTTTTTTAAATCGACCGGAATATGATGAATACCACTGGCCGGGTATTTATGCCAATCCTCACCGGGATACCATGCTGATGCTTAAAAAGGCTGGCAGTTTACAGGAGGTTCTTGATCACCTACCAGAGTTGCTCAATGAAAAACCGGAAGTTTCTGTTTAGTCTGATCAATCTATTTTTTAGGAAAATCATTGCGTTGAAAAGGAGAAAATCATGTATATCATTTTATTGAAGTATATCAAACCCCTCCAAGCGGTTGAAGAGGCAATACCTGCCCATATCGCATATTTGGATAAATACTATGATCAAGGGAAATTTATAGTGTCCGGAAGAAAAAAACCAAGAGATGGCGGTGTCATTTTATGTGTTGCGAAAGATCGGAAAGAAGTGGAAACCATCATCTTGGAAGACCCTTTTCATATTAATAGTATTGCCGAGTATGAAATCATTGAATTCTTGCCAACGAAGTACGCAAAAGAACTGGAGCAGTTTGTGTGTCAATCGACTGGGCTTTTCGGTGCCAGGTAACTGAAGTTATTGACTTAACTTGAAATATCAAGGCCATCTTCTAAAAGGCTTCTGCAATCCGCCAGCTGGAAGAGTTTCGTCCGTCACATTAAGTAGTGTACTGAATAGTTCTGTCAAAAAAGACACTGCAACATGCCGGAAAGGATGTGAATCATTGAAAAAGAATGAATTTCTAACTGCCAATTCCGTTCAGAACTTTATGCATTGGCTGGAAACGAAGATGGATCAAGCGGATTCCTTTTCTCATGGATATACGATGAAGAGGCCCATTAAGCAATGGGAATGTAATTCCATTTATGCAGCTTATGAAAATTATTGCTGGTCATTCAGCTATAACGATCCCACCAACGGAAAAATCGTAAGCGGCAATACCTTTGATAAAAGTGCGTTAGCATTATCAAGCTTGTCCCGGGGATTAAGAAGAAGTATTCAGAATTCCGACTCTGAAGCCTGTCAAAAACACTACTTAGTCAATATAGCAAATTAATTTGAATGAGAGGTAGAAGTGTGAAGTGGTTTTTTAATAAATTACCTGACCCCGGAGGAACTGGTTGCGACGGGAAGCAGGGAAGCCGGCTCAGGATCCGAGCCATTGATGCATCGGCCTGTTATAATCGTCTGTGCGGGTTGGAAGGCGCAATTCAAGGCATTCGCTGGCATTATTTAGAGGACAACCTGAAAAAAGAATTGAAAGATTTCTATGAAGCCAATCGATAGCACCCGTCCAAGCGTCAAAACAGATAGATAATGAGGAACGAAAATGAAAAATAATAGTGACATCAAATGAATCGCAATACCTGAAATGATCATAGCAGCAGGATGCCGTCATACGGTTGTTCTTAAATCTGACAAATCAATATTCGGAAAAAATTAAATCTTAAGGAAGGTGACAAAGTTGTCTTCATCGAGAAAGACGGCTATATGGTGATAGCCAACTCGGCCATGCTTGCTCTCGAACAGGTGCAAAAGGCCTTTGAGGGAGAAGCAGAACGATTGGATTTAAAAACAGAAGAGGATGTTGTGAATATGGTGAAGGAAGTGCGGAAAGAACGAGCTGAAGAGAAGCAGGTTCAAAAAGCATGAGAATCATGTTGGACACTTTACTTAAAACCATTATTTTTCAAGTATTTCTGTGTCCATGGACAATTTGCTAAACATTTTATAAAAACATTTGTTGATTAAGTTAACTGTGAAATGGATGTTGGTAACGCTATCATATTCGTAGCCTTAATAATCTCCTCAGGTGCTCCCTTTGGTGGCCAAATTCCTTTTTGATATAATTCTTGTCTCACGTTAAGTCGGAATTCAAAACTTTCATACGCTATGATATGTACTATACGAGCCGGTCCGTCCAAGGCATACATTGCCATTACTACAGGTGATATTTTTTGCCGTGCTGGCAAAGCTTTTTCCCATGCATCCATGCTTTTTTTAATACCACCTACAGCAAGTTGATACTCTCTGAATTCGTATATTGGCCCCAATTGACCACTTTTTATCGGAGGCATAAAATGAAATGGCATAAAGGACTCCACCTTAAATCCTTTTAACACATCGCCTATACCGAAAGGATTATTATTTAATAAGAATTTTTCCCTTTCTTCCAATAGATCTCCTGAATTATCAAACTCCCGTAATATAAGCAAACAATCAGGCCCAATAGGACCAACTTCAACTTTCCAGCATCCCAGTAATCTCCCATTGCTTTGTGATGTATTTTTATAGTTTAAAATACCTTCCACAGCTTTTTTTGTTCCCCAAAGATGTAGATGCATAGTCGTCAGTTCATAAATCATCTTTTTTACCTCCCGATAATTATTTTACGTCTTATAGACAGTATATGAATACCTACTTTAGACAATTTGCATTATTTAAATAGGTCGTGTTGTCCTTCATTATCAATAACGAGTATTCGTTGTGGCTGATAATTATCAGCCGTTGGAGCAACTCTACCAACTTCTAAAATCAAATCTAATTTTTCTCTTTCTTCTTTTTTGTCGCTAAATTTTCTAACTGCATATCTTTCTTTTACTAGTTGTAAAAAATTCATATTACCATCTCCCTATTTCAAAATGTTTCTGTTATAATTAATATAACATAAAGGCATAAAGATACAAGTATGCAGTTTTTTCTGTGTTAGAATGAAAAGTATACTATTGCATTTAGAGGAGTTTTAATTATGAATAATGATATGAGTTGTAATGCAGAATTACCTAGTGATAATATATATGAGACAAAATGTCCTATTATATATGCACTTAATATTGTGGGGCAAAAATGGAAATTACCTATCATGTGGTATCTATTTAAAAATGAGACCACTAGATATAATGAGTTAAAACGAAGAGTTAAAGGTATTACTAATACGATGCTTACAAAATCTTTACGAGAATTAGAAGAACGTATGCTTATTGTTCGAACTCAATATGAGACGATTCCTCCTAAAGTTGAATATTCTTTAACTGAAAGAGGTAAAGCGTTACTTCCTGCCCTAGATGAATTGTATATATGGGGTGAAGAACAAATTAAACTTGATAAATCAAAATAAAGGGAGATATTATGCTTAATATTGACCGGTGCCTGCCACTTAACTTATTAAAAGGCAAAAAAGAGGTGAAATTTTATGATTGTCGGGACCATCACGATTTGCATCCACACTCCATGGGTGCATTCACTGAAAGACAAACGCCGGATTCTGAAAAGTCTGGTTGAAAAAACCAGACAGAAATTCAATGTGTCCATTTCCGAAATTGACGAACAGGATCATCATCAGAAAATTGTTTTGGGAATCGCCTATGTAACCAATGAGGCGGCCATGGCGGATCGCATGATTGATCAGGTACTTTCGTATCTTGAAAAAAATACCGACGGTGAGGTATTTATTCTTGAGCGAGAATTCCGGTGAGTAGATGGAACGTTACAAACGAAACGTATCAATAACAGCAGAACCCTGCCCTGAAATGTGAAAGCGAGGAAAAAAACATGACTTTCGGTCATAGGTATTTATACCTAAAATCCACCTACTTTCGTAGGTGAGTAGTTTAACAGAAGGAGAGCATTATTAAAAAGTTTTTATCTAAGCGATTGCTGTTTATCATACCTGGAGTTGTGGCATATATACTTAATAAATATGCACAGAATCATCTGGATTGGGCGGAACAATACAGTAGGTCAGTATATCTGATGTTGTCTAATGCAGTGGGATTTTTACCTTCTCTCGTAAAATTTTCTGTTAGTGAATGGCTGGTGGTATTGGTTTTGTTGTTTTTGCTATTATATATTGTTTATTACGTGCGTAAGGTTATCATCAGTAAAGGGGCACGTCGGATGGAAGTTTATCGTGGTGTGATGGGAATAGTTGCGATGTGTAGCATGATATATTTTTGTTTTACTGTTTTGAGTGGATTAAACTATTATCGGTATTCTTTCTTGTCTTATACCGAATATCATGAGGAGAAATACAGTGTGGCGGAACTGGAGGAATTGTGTCAGTCACTTGCCGATGACATGGGACTGGTAAGAGAGCAACTGGGAGAAGATACTAACCTTTTGGTCCAAGCTCCAGATGATTTTGATTATTATGCACAACACTCAGTATTGTCGCTGCAAATGTTGTCAGAGAAGTATCCTATTTTGGAGAGGTCTTTATATTCCACACCAAAACCAGTGGTGATGTCAAAACTGATGTCTCGTGCAGGTATACAAGGTAATTCTTGCCCTTTTACTTTGGAAGCTAATATCAATGTTGATATGCCGGTTTTCATGATACCTGCCGCTATGACCCATGAACTGGCACATCAGTGTGGTTTTATGCAAGAGGATGAGGCGGGTTTCATATCCTATCTGGCATGCACGCAGCAGGATGAACCAATGATACTATATAGTGGACTTTTTCTAGCGTTTGATCATTCCATATCTGTGCTGGAGAAAGTTGATCCGGATAAGGCATTGGAGATAAAGTCCGGTCTGTCCCAGAAGGTACAGCATGACATGGTACAGAATGAGCTGTATTGGGGCAATTATGAGGGTATTATTTCAAATGTTTCAAGGAGTCTCAATGATGTCTATCTGAAGTCGAATAACCAGACGGACGGTGTGAATAGCTATAATAAAATGGTAAATCTGTTGCTGGCAGAGCAGCGCTATAAACTGTCGAGAACGTCCGTAGGTTTGTAGACTTTTGGTGCCAGGCACACTTAAGTTAGTGACTTAACTGATTGAGAATCAATAGGCGATCCGGTCGGATGAAACGTCCCGGCGTCATTATTGAACAGAAATAATAACTAAAACGTATAATATTTAACGATAAACATTAAATATATATTGACAAACGTATATATGAAGATTATACTTAGTTCAGTTGAAAAATTGGAGGAAGATAAAATGAATGCTACTCAGAAAAAAATTCAGAAAACCAGTCGGGTTATCGCAGTAATTACAAAGATTCTGGCCATTACGTCTATTGTGTTTCTATGTTTTGAAATAACCGGTCTTCTCTGGTATATGGTATCTCCAGATGCCGCTTATTTCATGCTTGGGTCCATCCGGGTCATTACCCCCATTGAAATTAGCGGACAAATGGGAATCATTCCGGAAATGTTTACCTCTGTTGCCAGTCAGTGCTTTTTCACGGCGATTATTATTATCACCAGCAGAATTTTCAAGGACATCAGCCGTGAAAGTTCTCCGTTTCTGAAACAGAACGTCAAGCGAATGAAAAAAATCGCTATTCTGCTGCTTCTCAACAGCATCATTTCACCATCGATTCAGCAGGCAATCAGCAAGTCTATGAATCTCACCAGTCAGATGGAGCCATTTAACTACAATTCGGAAATGTTTATTCTGGCGATTGTCATTTTCTGTTTTGCTATGATTTTTGAATACGGCACAGATCTTCAGCAGTTGTCGGATGAAACCCTGTAGGAGCGGCATATGGCAATCATACTAAGACTCGACCGCATGATGGCAGATCGGAAAATATCCCTCAATGAACTTTCCCAAAAAGTGGGCGTTGCCAATGTGAACCTTTCGAAAATCAAAACCGGCAAGGTCAGTGCTATCCGCTTTTCCACCTTGGATGCTATCTGTGAAGCTTTAGACTGTCAGCCCGGAGATATACTGGAATACGTCAAAAATTTGGATGAAAAATAAGTGCAATCAAGATGGAGATCGGAAGAAGGTTCTGTTGTGAAGATTTCATTCTTCAGAACACGAAAGAACCGTCCCTTCATACCAATAGTACCAAATAAAATAATTGGAACTATAAAAATCCATAGTTCCAAAAAAAAACGACCAAAATTGGAAATAACAATTTTGGTCGTTTTTTTAAGAACTTTTAATCTTTTATTAGTGGCAATAAAATGATACAATATTTTCATTCAATTCGATAGCACCTGTCAAAGAGTCAAAATTGATAGTTATTGAGGTACGATAATGAAAAATAATAGTGATATCAAACGAATCGCAATTCCAGAAAAAATCATAGCAGCAGGATGTGCGCATACTGTCGGTCTAAAATCAGATGGTACGGTGGTAGCTGTAGGTAACAATGACTATTGCCAATGTGAGATAAGAATAAGAACGTAAAAGGAGAAAACTATGAAAAGATTCGCCGTAATTGATACAGAGACTACTTGGGATGATGCGGTTATGTCCGTTGGGATTGTCATAGCCGATTCTGTGACCTTCGAATTGGTCGACAAACGATATTACATCCTCACGCCGTTTAAGGATCACGGCGGTATGTACACATACGCCCTATATGCTAATGGCATCAAGCCTGACCTTGAGTGTTCACGGGAAAAGGCAATGGCCGATTTGCGGCATTTTCTTTCAGATCATGCCGCCACTGCGATGTTCGCTTACAACGCCGCGTTTGACTGTCGTCATCTGCCGGAATTAAGCCATCTTGTTTGGTATGACATTATGAAGATGGCAGCATATCGACAGCACAATTCCAGAATACCTGATTGGGCCGAATGCTGCGGTACTGGCAGATTGAAGCGAGGCTTCGGCGTGGAGAGCATATACCGGATGTTAAGCGAGAAGCTGGAATACTGCGAGTTGCACAACGCTCTGACTGACGCGATAGATGAGTTGATGATTATGAAGCTGCTTGATCACGAAATGGGTAAATACGCCTTGGCGAGGATATGAGTAAGAACATATTTATAGGAATGATCAAAGCTCATCGGATCTGAATGGCATCGATGATCACGTAGGTGCCATCAGCCCACTGATCCAGAGCGATTTCAATAACCGGAGACCCTTCAGTATCGATAAAGGCCTGGACGATTTCATCTTCCATTTGAGATTCGATTGCGACTTCGGTTATCCCATTAATGGAAAATCCGTCGAATGCTTTGATGATATCCCGCCAGATATTCCGGGAACCATCAATTTTTTTCAGATTTTTTATGACTTGATCAATATTCATTTTCTCTTACCTCCAAAATATGATGTCGCTTAATATATTAATACCCTTTTGCACACAGTTTAAAATAATAACCTACAAATTTTAAAAATTTGATCAATGACGAGTAATGATCATTTTTGCACTGACGGTGCCTGGCTCAACTTAACTTAAAAGTTTTTTTAGGTATGCTCAACCACATTATCCACTCACAGTAAAAATGCTGTGGGATTTTTTTTGCATTAAATAAATCGATTATTTTCATTGCTTGGGAAAACTCTTTTTGTTTCAATTGCGCTATGAACATGATATAATCATAGCATAATTGAAAAAAGGTGAGGATAATGAACTATCAGGAAAAACTCGAAGCACTTATTAATAAAAAAGATGGCCTGATTCTTACAAAAGACGTTGAAAATGAGAATATTCCCCGTACCTACTTATACAAAGCGGTAAAATCCGGTCGATTAAAATCGCTCAGGCGTGGGGTATATCTTAGCGATAATGCCTGGGATGACATTTATTACTGGAAACAGGCCATTACTCAGCGAATGATCTATTCCCATGAAACCGCCTTGTATTTCCTGGATTTAACAGACCGAGATCCCCTTGAAATGACGGTAACCGTCCCATTTGGATACAATGCGACCCATTTAAAAGAAGACGGCATCAAAGTTTTCAGTGTGAAGAAAGAGTGGTACGATATTGGAATTGTCACCATCAAAACAAATTTCGGTCGGAATATCCGCTGCTACAATAAAGAACGTACCATTTGTGATTTGATTAATCCCCGATATCAGACCGATCTGGGCTTGATCAGCGAAGGCGTTAAACGATATTTTAGGCTGAAAGATAAAAACGTCCCCTTATTGTTAAACTATGCCGAAACATTTGGTGTTGAAAAACGGATTAAAGGATATATGGAGGTTTTGATGTGAAAACTGCCACCCAAATAAAAGATAAGATCAAAAATCTGGCAAAAGAAAAAAATATTGATCCATAAATTTGTCTAAAAACTATATGATGGAGCGTTTCCTGGAACGGTCACGATTGTAAAACAACAATCGCGACCGTGCTTTTTTTTGCAGGTCTTTAATCTTTCCCTGACAACAATTTAATGATACAATATTGCCATTAAATACGATTGCATCGATGTAACTGAGAGCTACCACTGATCAAACAGAATCCGAATTTAATAAAATGTACAGTGATTTGCAAATGCGAGCAATTGAGGTGGCTTTATTTATGATCGGTTATCAGGTCAACGGGTGATTTAGCTGTCAATAACCTACGGTGACTTGTAAACTCAACTTCAGATGTAATGACTTATATCAATCATTGTTCTTTGAAGGGATGTTTGCATTTGAAACTTGTCCTTACTATATTATATACTGGAGGTTATGATGAAGATTACTTTAATCTCATGTACAAAAAGCAAACGAAACTATCCATGTCAGGCAAAAGATATGTATTCACCAAGCAGCCTTTTTAAATATTCTTATGAATATGCTAAACAGGTAGCAGATAAAGTTTATATCTTGTCTGCACAGTATGGACTGCTTGATGAGAATGCAAGCATCGTGACCTATGAGCGTACCTTGAATGGTAAGACATCGGAGCAGAAATAGAATTGGGCGAACTCTGTGATCACGCAAATAAAAACGAGTACCCAGCGCTCATCAGAAACCACATTTTAACGGGCGATAAGAGCTTGTTTGGGGCAAGTTGTATAGATGTATATCTGGTAGCGTATGTGGCAAATGAATTTGGCGTTGGCAAGGGTATTTTTGAGAAGTATATCTTTGCTAATCAGATTACTGAAAAAATAAATTCAGTCAATGCCATATGGTCAGTTGGAAAAGGTGATGGGGTCTATCTTGGAGTTCTTAATCTAGACGGTTCCATTAAGGATAATGAATTTATTGAGAAGTGGATTGCGATGTAAAGTTTGAGCAACTTGGTGCTAAGTGCCAGGTTCAACTTAACTTATTAGGATATCTCAATAAACTATAAAAAAATAAATATGTTCAGACTCATAAAATAATGGTTCTAAACATATTATAAGAGGAGAACGAGCATGAATGAAAATAATCCGATTGATAATACAGAGCTGACAAGCCTGCCAAACATTGGCAAAGAAATGAATAAGCAGCTTCGTGCCGTTGGGATCAATACCCCCGAGGAACTGGTGGCGACTGGAAGCAGGGAAGCCTGGCTCAGGATCCGAGCCA
>Ga0209430_1002735_pt1 | contig 11004 bp, 5 predicted proteins | sample BarGraIncub1133A_FD_184504 | JGI IMG/M metagenome (GOLD analysis project Ga0209430, IMG submission 184504) | Arctic peat soil microbial communities from Barrow, Alaska - Barrow Graham LP Incubations 11-33A (SPAdes) (version 2) | ecosystem: Environmental > Terrestrial > Soil > Wetlands > Peat... | reverse complement strand
CTTCACCCTCAAATCCGGCTCCAGCCCCCGTGCAGCTTGCGGGAAGTGCTATAAATTTTGATGGCGTGACATTCAACTATCCCTCGCGTCCGCAGCAAGCGGCACTGACCGATTTTTCACTGGCGGTGGCGCCGGGGCAAACCGTCGCTCTGGTGGGGCCCAGTGGTGCCGGCAAGAGCACGGTGTTCCAGTTGCTGCTGCGCTTTTACGACCCGGGCGCAGGACAGATCGTGCTGGACGGCGTGGCAACACGCGACCTGTCTTTGCACGACCTTCGCCAGCGCATCGGCATCGTGCCGCAGGACGCGGTGATTTTCTCCAGCAGCGCACTGGAAAATATTCGTTATGGCCGACCCGAGGCCAGCGATGCAGAGGTCAGGGCGGCGGCGCAAGCGGCTTTTGCCGACGAATTCATCAGCGCCCTGCCACAAGGTTATGACACGTTTCTGGGCGAGCGCGGTGTGCGCCTCTCGGGTGGCCAGCGCCAGCGCATTGCGATTGCCCGCGCCATGCTGAAGAACCCACCGCTGCTGCTGCTGGATGAGGCCACCAGCGCGCTCGACGCCGAGAGCGAGCGCATGGTGCAAGCGGCGCTGGAAAGCGCCATGCGCGGGCGTACCACGCTGGTGATCGCGCACCGCCTGGCCACCGTCATCAAGGCCGACCACATCGTGGTGCTGGACCACGGTCGTTTGGTGGAGCAAGGCACGCACGCCGAACTTGTGGCGCACGGCGGTGTTTATGCGGGCCTGGCGGCCTTGCAATTCAACGCTTGAGGGAATTGACCAACGGGCCCCGAATCCGCAATTCTTGAGCGTCTGATTCTGGCCCGCGCAGGACTCAGGCCAGGTGCCGCAGTTCACGCAGCGCCACCGAGATTGGCGCCAGATCCGGGCTCTGGGTGCTGATGCTCTGCAACAACTTGCACAGGCGGTCTATCGTGGTTTGATGCTGCCCCGCCCAATCCGACAGGCTCTGCGTGCCAGACAGCAAGCTGCGTGTGATCTGACTGGCAATCGAGTAGACATCGTCACGGGCACTGCCCCTGGCCTGGGTCTGCCACAAGCTGTCGGTCGGCAAGCGGTTGATTTGAGCGCGCCAGGCGCTCAGGCCCAGCGTGCCCTCGACACCAAAATAGGCGCGCGCGGCCTGTTCCAGATCGGCCTCTGTGCTTTGCGCCAAGTCCACCAGATCGAGCGCGGGGAAGATGAATTCCAGCGCGCTCAGGTTTTGCGCCAGCGTCTGGGCCACCCCGGCCTGCACCAGGGCTTGGGTGGCTTGCTGCCAGTTGGCAATGGCCTGGGTCGGCAGCCAGTGCGCCAGATTGCCGCGCAGTTCGCGCGCACCCGGCTGGTAGCGCTGGATCAGGGTCGGTAGATCGGTGTCTTTGGAGCGCACCCGCAGCATCCAGCGCGAAGCCCGTTGTGCGATGGCGGTCAATTTGCTCAACAGGTCCAGCTGCAATGAGGTCGAAACCTGGTAGTCGAGCGCGTCAATCTGGTCCCACAGCGTTTCCAGATCAAATATCTCACGCGCCAGTGTGTAGGCGCGCACCACGTCGGCTGCGGTGGCAGCGGCCTCTGCGGCCAGGAAGTTCACAAAGGTCGCACCAGTGCGGTTGACCACCGTGTTGGCGATATAGGTTGAGATAATCTCGCGCTTGAGTGGATGTTTGGCAATGGCCTCACCAAATTTTTCGCTCAGCACCTTGGGAAAGTAGGCTTTCAAAGCGCCACTGAAGTAAGGGTCCTCGGGCAGGTTGCTGGCCACCAGGTCGTCAAACACAGACATCTTGGCATAAGCCAGTAACACGGCGCCTTCTGGCGCGGTCAAACCCAGCTTGCGGGCTCGGCGCAGTGTGATCTCCTCGTCACTGGGGAGAAACTCGATCGCCCGGTTCAGGCGGCCGGCCCCTTCAAGCCATTGCATCAGGCGTTGCTGGCCGTCCAGCACATACAAGGGGCGATGGCAGGCGATGTCGAGCGCCTGGGTCTGGTAGTAGTTATCCGCCAGCACCAGATGACCGACTTCGTCCGTCATGGAGGCCAGCAGGTCGTTGCGCTGCTTGAGCGTCAAGTCTCCCGCCTCCACCACCCGGTCCAGCAGGATCTTAATATTGACCTCATGGTCGGAACAATCGACACCGGCCGAGTTGTCTATGGCGTCGGTATAGATCAGACCGCCATTTTGTGCGAACTCGACCCGGCCCAGTTGCGTGCAACCCAAGTTGCCACCCTCGACCAGGACCTTGCAGCGCAGGTCGCGGCCATTGACACGGAACGCATCTCCCGCCTTGTCGCCCGCCTGGGCATGCGTCTCATGCGTGGCCTTGACATAGGTGCCAATGCCGCCGTTGTAGATGAGATCGACCGGCGCCTGCAAAACTGCACGCAGCAGTGCCGCCGGGGTCAGGTCCTGCGCCTCAATGCCGATGACGGCGCGCGCCTGGGGCGAGAGCTTGATCGATTTGGCCGCACGCGAATAGACGCCACCCCCTTCTGAAATCAGGGTCTTGTCGAAATCGTCCCAGCTCGAACGCGGCAGCGCAAACAAACGCTGGCGCTCAGCGAAGGTGAGCGCCACATCGGGTGTGGGGTCGATGAAAATGTGGCGGTGGTCGAACGCGACCACCAGCTGGATGTGTTCGGACAGCAGCATGCCGTTGCCAAAAACGTCGCCCGACATGTCACCGATGCCGACCACGGTGAACGGAGTGGTTTGCGTGTTGATCGACAACGCGCGGAAGTGCCGCTTAACCGACTCCCAGGCGCCGCGCGCCGTGATCCCCATTTTTTTGTGGTCATAGCCGACCGAGCCACCGGAGGCAAAGGCATCGCCCAGCCAGTAACCATATTGAGCCGACACGCTGTTGGCAATGTCCGAGAAGGAAGCGGTGCCTTTGTCGGCCGCCACCACCAAGTAAGGGTCGTCAGGGTCATGGCGAACCACCTCAGGCGGTGGCACCACCTGGCCTTGCACCAGGTTGTCGGTCAAGTCCAGCAGGCCCGACAGCAACAACTTGTAGCAGGCGATGCCCTCGGCCATATAAGCCTCGCGCTCACTGGCAGGTGGCGCCTTCTTGAGGACAAACCCTCCCTTGGAACCAACCGGCACAATGACTGTATTTTTTACGTGCTGGGCTTTAACCAACCCCAGTATTTCTGTGCGGAAATCTTCTGGCCGATCTGACCAGCGAATGCCACCGCGGGCGACCTTGCCCAGGCGCAAATGCAGGGCCTCAACGCGAGGCGAATAGACCCAGACTTCGAACAAGGGCTTGGGCTCGGGCACACCCGGCAATTCGCGCGGGTTCAGCTTGAAACTCAGGTAAGGTTTGCCGACCCCGAGGTCCGTGGTTTGCCACGCGTTGGTGCGCAGGGTGGCCATCACACTGGCATAGAACTGACGCAATATCCGGTCTTCGTCCAGGCTGGCCACAGCACTCAGGAGCACCTCGATGCGCTGTCCAATTCGCTGCTGCACAGCGCTGCGATCAGCCTCACGCGCAGGGTCAAAGCGGGCCTCAAACAACGCGCTGATTTCCTGGGCGATCAAAGCATTTTTGTACAACGTAGTTTCGATGTAGCTCTGGCTGAAGGCAAAGCCCAACTGCTTAAAGTAGCGCGTGTAAGCGCGCAGCACAGCAATGGCACGGGCGTCCAGACGGGTGTTGAGCACGAGCTTGTTCAGATCGTCGCTTTCTACTTCACCTTTCCAGGCTTGAACAAATAGCGCCTCAAAGCGTGACTTGATGACGGAAAGCTCTGTGCCGACAGGCAACTGAAGCCCCAGATCATGAATCCAGAACACTTCACCTTTTCCCCTGTCTCCATTGCCGCTGCTGACATGGTAAGGCTGCTCGTCCAGCACGCGCGCACCCATGCGCTCCAACACCGGCAGGGAATCAGACAGGGCGACTTTGGAGGTGTTGTAGATTTTGAAACGCAACAGGCCCGCTCCAGCGTCCAGCGGGCGATACAGCTTGACAGCCAACGGCGAACTGGGCGTCAAGACAGACAGCGCCTGCGCGTCCTCCGCCGCAACCTGAGCCGAGAAGTCCTCGCGGTAAGCGGTGGGGAAGGCATTGGCAAAGCGATGTGCCAGTGTCAAGCCCGGACCTTCACCATGGGTGTACAGTAGTTCTTGCGTGCAATCATCTTCCCAGCGCTGCGCCAGCCGGGCAATGCGCGCCTCAAGGGCACGCAGATCAAGGTTTTTTGGCACCTGCTCCTTGGCCCGCACCAGGTAGTGGATGCGTGCCATCGGGCTGTCGGTGAGCATCGGGGTGAACTCAATCGACAGGCCGTCCAGCGCACTGGCTAGCTCCTGACCAATCTTGATGCGCAGCTCGGTGTTGTAGCGGTCACGTGGAACAAATACTTGCACCGAGGTAAAGCGTCCAAACGGATCACTGCGCAGAAACACGCGCGTGCGCTGGCGTTCTTGCAAGCGCAAGATGCCAATCGCATGTTCTATGAGCGTGGCGGTATCGATCTGGAACAACTCATCGCGCGGGTAGGCATCCAGAATCGATTGCAGTGACTTGGCCGCATGACTGTCGGGCACGACACCGGCAGCGGCTGTCACCTCGGCCGCGCGGAGGCGCACTTGCGGAATGGCACTAACCGGCGCCGAATAGGCGGTAGAGGTATACAAGCCCAGAAACCGTGTTTCGCCTACCACCTGACCAGCGTTGTCGAAGCGTTTCACACCGATATAGTCCAGCCAAGCTGGACGGTGCACGGTGGCGCGCGTCATGGCTTTGGTAATGAGCACCAGTTGGTCTGAATCAAGAAAAGCCACAGCGTCAGCAGGGAGGCGACTGGTAGGTGTATGAGCCGCCCCGCGCAACACACCCAGGCCAGATTCGGGAATGGCGACCAGACTCACGCCGTCATCATCACGCACCACGTTGTAGTCACGCGCCCCCAGGAAGGTAAAATGCTTGGCTTCGAGCCAGCGCAAAAACTCAACACCTTCTTGCTGGTTGACAGATGACAGCGATGACTGTGCCGATGCATCGGCCACGGCTCTCAGCCGATTCAGCATGGGTTGCCAGTCCTGCACCGTAGCACGCACGTCCCCCAAGATGCGCGCCAGTTCACTGGCCAATGCAGCGCGATCAGCCTCGCTCACAATGCGATCACATTCCACCAGAATGAACGATGCCATCGGGCTGGTTTTCTCACCGAGATGCGCCACGCTGGCGGTCTTGACCAAGTGGTCTTGTTTATCGCGCTGCACACTGAGCAAAGGATGCACAATCCAGTGCGCGGTACGGCCGCTGCGGTTGACGGCCATGGTGACCGAATCCACCAAAAATGGCATGTCATCGTGAACAATCTGAATGGCGGTGTGCTCGCTCACAAAACCGTCTTCGGCCAGGGTCGGATTGAACACGCGAATCCTGGCGCTTTGCGGTGCACACGGGCCATCAGCCAAACGCCAGTGCGCATTGGCAAGGGCAAACAAAGTAGCGGGACCACGGGCCTGTATTTCATCCGGGTCGGCGTTCTCGAAATAGGCCAATACAAAATCAGCAAGCCGGTTGGCATCTGGCCCAGCATGCTCCTTGGTATAGGCCAGAAGCTCGGTAAGCGCGGGATGGGTCATGGTATCTCCGGTTGATCTTGAATGTCTCCAAATTCTAGGCGTGCAGTCCAGAATCAAGTAGTCTTTGATCATGAGTTCATGGCGTTATGCAAGAGTCGCATCAACCCTGTGCGCCAACGGCGCGGCGACCAGTCGCTACTGCAATTGGCCCTTGAGGGCGGCCGGTAGCGACAAGGGCATCACGGCGATGCCCTCCTCAATAAGGGACTCAGCTTCGGCACGTGAGGCGTGTCCGCGAATGCCGCGCTCCTTGACCTCGCCGTAATGAATTTTGCGAGCTTCCTCGGCAAACTTATCACCCACGTCATCGGTGTTGGCCACAATACGGTGGGCCATCGCCATCCAGGCAAGCTGCAATGCCTGCTCTGCACCATCCGGCCGGGCAACGTCCAGCGCAGGTGACGGCTCGCCGCGACCGCCACCCAGGTTAAGCCGCGGCGCGCTGAGCCGCTTGCTGATCGATGCGTCGCCGCATACCGGGCACTCGACCAGGGCACGTCCGCATTGATCCAGGAAATCATCTTCGGACGCAAACCAGCCTTCAAACACATGCTGGTGACGACACTGAAGGTCCAGAACTTTCATGGCGCCATTATCCAGCCTGGCCAGGAATCGCCGCTGGATGCCAATTCAAAAGCCATGCGCCAGACAGAACGTTCTGCAACCACAAGGCTGCGGTGAGGGTCTTACCGTCTGTGATCAAGCCATCTCGGCACCATTGCAACAACTCTACCGGAGTGGCTGTAAACACATCCAGAAACTCACCATGATCGAGCTGACGCTGCCCCGGCGTCAAGCCACGGGCAAACCAAATATCAATGAATTCCGTAGAGTAGGCAATGACCGGGTGCAACACACCCGCACGCGACCACTGGGACGCGGTGTAGCCGGTTTCTTCCAGAAGCTCCCGCTGGGCGCAGAGTTGAATATTTTCTCCTGAATCGAGTTTGCCCGCCGGAAACTCAATCATCACCTGGCCAACCGGGTAGCGAAACTGGCGTTCAAGTACAACCCTGATTCCACCCTCTGCGTCCTCAAGCAGGGGAACAATCATGACGGCACCTGGATGCACAATATATTCGCGACTAGCGGTCGCACCATCGGGGAGTTTGACAATATCGCGATACGCGTGAAGAAAATGGCCCTTGACCAATTCTTCACTGCTGAGTTTCTCTTCGACTAAATGACGATCATCCATGACAGGTGGCAAGAACTGATCGCGTCAATCAAAAAAGAAATGTCGACCAACACTGCTCACAGTTTGCGAGCAGCCCGACCGGCCCGACCTAAACGGTCAAATTCCTGCGGATAGAAACAGCCTCAAGCGGTCCTATCAGGTGCCCAGCATTTGCACGACTGCGTTGGCACACAAAGCCATCAGACCACCAGGCAACAGGCCGAGGACCAGAAGCAACGCACCGTTCAGAGACAACACAGCGCGTACATCGAAAGGCGCCGACATAGTACCGGCCGTCAGCGGCTTGTCAAAGTACATTACCTTGACGACGCGCAAATAATAGAAAGCACCAATCAGCGACATCATGACGGCAAACACGGCCAGACCGATGTGAAAGACGCCGCCAGAGGCGACCAGCGCCTGCAATACGGCGAGCTTGGCATAGAAACCAACCATCGGCGGAATACCGGCCAATGAAAACAGACACACAGCCATCACGCCGGCATAAAGCGGACTGCGCTCGTTCAGGCCGGCCATATCAGAAATCTCCTCGCTCTCAAAACCATCGCGAGCCAACAACAGAATCACGCCGAAACTCGCCAGCGTTGTCAACACATAGGTGACAACATAGAACATGGACGAGCTGTAAGCATTCGCTGCGTAGTGGACATCGCCGTTCACCACGCCCGACATCAAGCCAATCAGCACAAAACCCATGTGTGAAATAGTTGAATACGCCAGCATGCGCTTGAGATTGGTCTGTGCAATGGCAGCCAGATTACCAATCAGCAACGACCCAATGGATAACACCATCAACATCTGCTGCCAGTCAATGGCCAGCGGCAGCATACCTTCCACCAGCAACCGAATGCAGATGGCAAAGGCTGCCAGCTTGGGGGCGCCGGCAATGAGCAGGGTTACGGCAGTAGGTGCGCCCTGGTACACATCAGGAATCCACATGTGGAATGGCACCGCACCCAGCTTGAAAGCCAGACCGGACACCACAAAGACCAAGCCGAACACCAACACCTGATGCTTGATTTGACCAGAATTGATCGCCCTGAACACAGCATTCACATCCAGCGACCCGGTGGCGCCATAGATCATTGACAGCCCATACAGAAGGAAGCCCGACGCCAGCGCACCCAACACAAAATACTTCATGGCGGCTTCAGTGGCCGTCGCATTGTCACGCCGCAAGGCCACCAGCGCATAGCTCGACAGCGTCAGCAACTCAAGCCCCAAGTAGATCACCAGGAAATTATTGCCAGAGATCATGACAAAAATGCCCAACAAGCCAAACAGACTCAAGGAGAACATCTCGCCACCGCGCAACATGTCGCGATCAGCCGCGTAGGGTCGACCATAGACCAGGGAGACCATCACGGCAATAGTCGCAAAGCACTTCAGCCAGTTGCCCATGGAGTCACTGACCACCATGTTATTAAAGCCATAAACGGTCACGCCACCGACGGCGTAACTCGCCTGCAACGCCGCCACAATGGCCAGTGTTAACAGGGACAGTAAATAGGTCTGCGTGCGGCGTGGACTTTTCACACCAAGATCGGCCAGCGCGATGACGCAAGCCATAATGAGCAGGATGATTTCGGGGTAAACCGAAATCCAACTGAGTTTGTCGATCATGTTCTATCTCTTAATTCAATTTGGTCGATTCAGACTGATCAAATCAGCTTGGACAGCGCTACGTGCTTGAGTAATTCCGTCACCGACGTATCCATCACATCGGTAAAGGGCTTTGGATAGACGCCCATGTACAACACGGCAATCGCCAACAGGCCCAGCATGACGAACTCACGGCCGTTAATGTCTTTCAGGGCCTTGACGTGATCATTGCTGACCGGACCCAGGTAGACCCGTTTGACCATCCACAAGGTGTAAGCGGCGCCAAAAATCAGCGAACTGGCAGCTGCAAAACCCAACCAGAAGTTCACCTTGACAGCCGCAATAATCACCATCCACTCGCCAACAAAACCGGCTGTGCCAGGCAACCCGCAATTGGCCATCGCAAACAACAGGGCCAGCGCGGTGAACTTCGGCATGGTGTTGACCACGCCGCCATAACTGGCGATCTCACGCGAGTGAGCACGGTCATACAACACACCAATCGACAAGAACATGGCGGCGGATACAAAACCATGCGAGACCATTTGTACCAGGGCGCCCGACAGTCCGAGGTCATTGAAGAGAAAAAAGCCCAAGGTCACAAACCCCATGTGGGCAACCGAAGCGTAGGCCACCAGCTTTTTCATATCCGTCTGGACCAGGGCCACCAAGCCCACATAAACAACAGCAATCAGTGACAAACCGATCATCAGCCCGGACCATTCGTGCGCCGCGTCCGGAGCAATAGGTAAAGAGAAGCGAAGAAAACCATAGGCGCCGAGTTTGAGCATCACCGCGGCCAGCACGGCCGACCCACCAGTAGGTGCTTCAACGTGCACGTCAGGTAGCCAGGTGTGTACCGGCCACATGGGGACCTTGACTGCAAAAGCCGCCAGAAAAGCAAAAAACAACAGGGTCTGCGCAGTGCTAGCCAAGGGAAGTTGGTACCACGTTGCAAGGTCGAAACTGCCGCCCGACTTGGTATACAGAAAAATCAGCCCCACCAGCATCAAGAGCGAACCGAGCAGGGTGTACAAGAAGAACTTGAACGCGGCATAGATTTTGTTCGGCCCGCCCCAAATACCGATGATCAGGTACATCGGGACCAAGGTGGCCTCAAAAAACACATAGAACAACATGCCATCGAGCGCACAGAAAACACCAATCTGCAAACCACTCAGAATAAGGAACGCTCCCATGTACTGATTGACCCGTCGCGTGATGACTTCCCAACCGGCGATCACCACAATGACGTTAATAAAGGCCGTCAGAATCACGAGCCAAAGTGAAATGCCATCCACACCCAGGTGGTAATTCACATTGAAGCGCTCTATCCACGGCGCCTTCTCGACAAACTGCATCGCAGCCGTGCCGAGCTTGAAGCCAGCATACAAAGGCAAAGTGACAAGAAAACTGACGATGGCACCAATCAGCGCAACCCAGCGCACGGTGCGCGCCTGATCATCACGACCAAGTGCCAGCAGCACGACACCAAAAACAATTGGTGTCCAAATAGCCAGGCTCAACAAACCCATTTTTTTTATTCTCCTACTTGAGCCAGACGAAATACGTCATCAGCACAAAAACACCCAAGATCATGACCAACGCATAGTGATACAGGTAACCTGTTTGCGCCCTGCGAATCACACCAGATACCCACGCGACCCCTTTCCAGGAGCCGTTCACCAGCGCGCCATCGATCAAGGCCTCATCGCCACCTTTCCACAGCCCAAAACCCAAGACTCGGGCGGCGCGCGAAACCACATTTTCGTTGAACCAGTCCAGGTAATATTTGTTTTCAAGCAAGGTGTAGATCGGCTGAAAACGGGTTTTGATCGCCGCTGGCAGCGCAGGATTGACCATGTACATGTAGTAGGCACTTGCCACACCGAAAAGCGCTAGCCAGAAGGGCATTGTCAGCAGCCCATGCAAAGCCATCTGAACCGGGCCATGGAACAGCTTGGCCATTTCTTCCATGGCAGCATGCTTTTCCAAATTAATGAAAATCGAATCTTTGAAAAAATCCCCGTACAACATGGGCTCGATGGTCATGAACCCAATCACGACGGAAGGGATCGCCAGCAGGATCAATGGCACTGTCACAACCCAGGGGGACTCATGCGGCTTGTGCTGCTCTTTATCATGGCCATGATGAGCATCATGGTGTGCGTCCGGATTTTGGTCATAGCGCTCGGCCCCATGAAAGACCAGAAAATACAGGCGGAAGGTGTAAAACGCCGTCAAAAACACACCACCGAGCACCGCAAATGTCGCGAAGCCGGCACCGGGCAGATGGCTTTCGGCCACCGCTTCAATGATGCTGTCCTTGGAATAGAAGCCCGCAAACAACGGGGCTCCTATGAGCGCGAGTGATCCCAGCAAAGACGTGATCCAGGTAATGGGCATGTACTTGCGCAGCCCACCCATCCAGCGAATATCTTGATTGTGATGCATTCCCATAATGACCGAACCAGCAGCAAGGAACAGGAGCGCCTTGAAAAAAGCGTGTGTCATCAAGTGGAACACCGCCACCGAATAAGCCGATGCACCCAGCGCTACGGTCATATAGCCCAACTGGGACAGCGTGGAGT
>Ga0209430_1002733_pt1 | contig 11005 bp, 6 predicted proteins | sample BarGraIncub1133A_FD_184504 | JGI IMG/M metagenome (GOLD analysis project Ga0209430, IMG submission 184504) | Arctic peat soil microbial communities from Barrow, Alaska - Barrow Graham LP Incubations 11-33A (SPAdes) (version 2) | ecosystem: Environmental > Terrestrial > Soil > Wetlands > Peat... | reverse complement strand
GGAGAATTATGCCAACGGAGCAACCGCTGAGCAGGAAAACCAAGAGAAGGAGGAGCAGGGAATTTTTCGCGCGCATGTCTGAAATAACGGGCGATGAGGCTGTTTATTGTGTTTAAGGCAGTAGCAAGGAGCTGTCACCATAGCTGAGAAAACGGAAATCGTACTGGAGTGCGTAGTTGTAAACCTTCCGCCAATTGTCTCCGCCAAGGAAGGCTGAAACCAGCAGCAGCAGGGTGCTATTGGGCTGATGGAAGTTGGTCAGCATAGCGTTCACCACGTGGAATTGGTAGCCGGGAGCGATGAGCAAGCGGGTGGAAGCGGTGAAAATGGTTAGATTGTTGATTTCGAGGTAGTTTATTATTGCCTGAAGGGCAACATTGCTTGGAATTTGCTGGGTCTGTCCGTAAGCGTACCATTGGTCCAACGTCCATTCGTCCGGATGGATTTGGGGGTATGCGACTAAACGGTAACCAAACCAATACAGGCTTTCCAAGGTTCGGACGGAAGTGGTGCCAACGGCAGTGACGGAACCTAAATGTTGGAGCAGGTCTTTGAGGAATGCTTTGTCGACTGAAAGGTATTCACTGTGCATCGTATGGTCGAGCATTTGCTCCGAAAGAACTGGCTGAAAGGTTCCTGCGCCCACATGTAACGTTACTTCGCTTCGCAAAATGCCCTTGGCGTCTAAGTTTCCGAGTACTTGGGGTGTGAAATGAAGTCCGGCGGTCGGTGCGGCTACTGAGCCTTCGATGCGGCTGAACACGGTTTGATAGGTGGTTTCGTCGGAGGTTTGGGTTTCGCGGTTGAGGTAAGGTGGAATGGGCAACTGGCCGGCTGCCTCGAGGAGGTCTCCGAAAATGAGAGGTGCCCCTTCGGCGCTTTTCCAGCTGAAACGGATGCGTTGTGCTTTGTCCTCGATGCCCACGCGTTCAGCCGTAAAGTGAATTTTGCTGCCTTTGACTTCGAGTTCCCTATGGAGGGGTTCCTGTTTCCATTTTTTTAGATTGCCGACTAAACAGAGCCATTCGCAGCTTTCGCAGCTTTGGAAATTTTGGGCATAATCGGCAGGACTGAGAGGTTCCAGGCAGAATATTTCGATGCGGGCCCCAGTTTCCTTGAAGAAAAAAAGGCGGGCATGGATGACTCTGGTGTTGTTGTAGACCAACAGGCTTTTGGGCTCCAAGTGTTCGGACAGCCTGCCGAAAACGGTTTCACGGATGCTTCCTTTTTGGTAGATAAGCAGTTTGGAGGAGTCGCGGGGTTCTACCGGGAATTTCGCGATCCGTTCGTCGGGAAGGGTGTATGCGAAGTCCTGGATGCGAATGGACTGGATTTTTTTAAGAAGGTCGGTCATGGGTGGCAAAGGTACGAATTGCGGCTTAAAACAGCAAAGGCTGCCCGATTAGGAGCAGCCTTTGAAAGTTTGTATGTGTTTTAGAATCTGTAACGAGCACTTAAGCCACTGTAACCCCACCAGGGGTGAAAGCCGATAATATTGATAGACGGATTCAAATCTAACGTAAGTTGTAGAGGAATATCTTGGAAGTTGTATTCTATGCCGGCCAGAGCACCGATGCCAAGTCCGAAAGCACCACCAAGCTTCAAATCGGCACCACCACCATAAAACCATTTAAAATCGGGCCCGAGTTGAGGCAGGTCCTTCACAAATTGATAGGTGCCTGAAAGACCCAATCCGCCACCGTAAAAGGCCAAGTTTGCTTCGATGCGATTTGCATCTCCCATAGCCATTTGACCAGTAACGGCGAATACATTGCCTCCTCTTAGGCCGATCGCTTTGTCTTGAGCCTTCGAAGCTGTTGCCACTGCAAAACAAACGAGTAAAATTGCAAAAACTTTTTTCATGACTTTCAAGTTTTAGTAAATGAATGGATTAAGTTTAGGATTAATTTCAACTAAATAGATGACCGAAGATAGGATATTTTTTTTGTTTCCCCAAAAATAGGTGGTATATAAGTTTCTATTAAAGTAATAAAATACTTGTTAATAGTTGTTATGTTGAATAATATAAATTAAGTTTGTCGCTCCAATAATCTATCTGATAATTTAACCCTTATTTCGCATTAAAACTTTAAAAACATGAAAAAACTATTGTTATTGATTTTTGTGATCGTGTGTGTTTATTCTTTGAGCGCCCAAAATAAATATGAGGCTCATATTGGGTTGGCATCACCATCGGGCGATTTTGCCGATGACACTTATAACAACGGCATTACTGATGGCTCAGGATGTGCCACAATGGGATTTAATGTAGGGCTAAAGTATTTTACACCTTTGAAATTCAATGGCTTGTCCATGTTTTATGGTGTCGATCTATTGTACAATCCTTTGAGTAAGGATTTTCAAGATTATTTGGAAGAAGATCTACCCAGTAATTCAGACATTAAAATCAATTATCCCAAATACATCAATATTCCAATAATTATTGGATTAAATCAAAAGTTTGAATTGAAAAACGACCTATCCATTTATGGTGAAGCCGGTATTGGAGTGAATTTTTCAAAAATCACAAACCTCGTAATGGAGTCAAAGTCAACGAATATTTCATCGACTATGTCGTTTGATCCATTGGTTAATTTATGTTTTTCCATTGGCGGAGGATTAATAATCCAAAATAAATACACTGTTAGTTTGAATTACAAGCCTTTAGGTTCCTATGAGATGAAATATAAGCAAAGATTTGATAATGATGGTGATGTTACTAACGATACGGGGAAGTTTAATGATGCTTTGGATATTAAAGCAATAACATTTTCTGTAGGTTTGTTTTTTTAAAAAGAATAAGACGTTAGGGAAACTTCTGTTTCCCTAACGTCTACACATATTTTTATAGTCGCAATACGTGCATTTTTCGGCATGTGGGGTCTGTGTAAAGGGGATTTCGGAGTTGAATAAATTGATTATCAAATTATTAAGATTGCTTCGAAAGGCTTCTTCAAAGGGCTTGAACTCCGTTATTTGATACTTCTCTTTTTTTACGCCGAAGGAGATTCCCGGTTCAAAATCGGTAGCTGCGGCCTTGTGGATATAGAGCAGCTCCGGGTAAATGGTTGCTTCGGGGTTCTTGTTCTGTAGAATCGAGGCGTACAAGAAAATCTGAAAAACGTAGCTGGCACGATCTGCTTCTGCTGCAAAAAGCGATTCTACATCTGCAGGACTTTTTGGATAGCCGCCGGTTTTATAATCCAATATCCGCTGAATGCCGTCTTTTCGGTCCAGTCGGTCGATGGTGCCACCGAAATGTACTGCGATGCCTTCCTGACCATCAATTTCGCCGGTGACTTTAAGTTCCAGACCCAGTAGTTCGAACGTTGCGCGTTCCTCGTCGAGTTTCAGCAATGTTTTCAGAAAACCGGTCACCAGAGTGCGTCTGACCAATTGTTCGCCGTTGTATTCGGGTGCTTCTTCGTGATTTTCAAGTTGGAAGAAATCAATTCGGAAAAACAGGTCCACTACTTGTTCGATGGAGTGCAAGTTTTTAAGCCAAGGATCGAGGTCGTCCGCATCTATCATGCCACGCATTGTTTTGGCGTTGAGTTCCTCGTTGATTGTTTTCAGTTTGATGGCATCAAGAACAGCAATTGTATCGGATGGTCTGCCCGCTTTTCGTAGCAGAATGCTGGTGTAGATGTATTCGGCGGAATGATGGAAAATATTCCCCAGCATGGCGCCGTCGATGTCTTCGCTGACTTCGTCGGGCTCTTTCAAACCAGCCACATATTGGAAGTAAAATCTCAAAGAGCATTCCAGCAGGCTGTTCAAAGCGGTGGGTGAAAGTGGCTTTGCTTCTTCCAGAACATACCGTTTTTTCAGAGTGTCAATGATTTCGGGTGTCTTTTGGATACTGAGAACTCTGGCGGCTGTCAGTTCGATGCTGGAAGTTAGGTTGAAGCGGCTGACGGTATGCCCGGATTCCATCAGCAACTGCAGCATGAAACGGCTCATCTCGCCCCGGTTTATACCTTCGGTGGCTGTGTTGTACACCAAACTGATGTTGGTGGCACGCTGGAGCAATCGGAAAAAATAATAGGCAAAAATGGAGTCCTTATGTTCCATGGTGGTCAGGCCGAAAGCTTTCCGCAGGTTGTACGGAATAAAGGAAGTCTCGGTGGAACCCTTGGGCAACATGCCTTCGTTTACGGAAAGCATCAGGATGTTCTTGAAATCCAGGTTCCGTGTTTCGAGCAGCCCCATAATCTGCAAACCGCGGACGGGTTCGCCCGAGAAGGGAATAGTGGCCGTGGAAAGTACCTGCTGGAGCAGTTTGCGGAAAGTATGAATGCTGAGGTCGCTGAGGTTGTCCTTCAGCAAGTCAGCCAATCTGGAGGTCAGGTTGTGGCAACGGAAGAGGGCTTCGGCATGGAGGGGATCGTAGGAATCGGAATCCTCGGATTCTTCCGGTATAAGCTGGGTGAAAGTGGCAAGCAGGCAGGCGGTGAGTTCAGCCGGTGTTTGAGCGGGGGTGAAAATGGTGGTTAAAAGGGAGCCTTGTTGCAATTCTTCGACGGTTGGGCGAAAGCTGTTTCTGGATTTTAGACCTTGTTCGAGACCATCGGTTTCCTTGCTGATTTGCCTGATTAACGGATGTTGCAGGATGGGCAGCACCCAGCGATGATTGTAGCGGGGCGTCTTTCCGGGCAGGAATCCATCGGCGTGCAGGGCAGCGATTTGGTTCACCAAGTTGCAGATGGGCGTTTGTTCCAGGGGGAAACCCATGGTGACGTTCAGTTCGCTGATGTCGTCGGGCACGCTGTGAAGAACTGGCAACAGAAGGCCTTCGTTGCAAAGGACCACGGCGGTTTCTTCCGGTTTGAATCCGTTTTGCTGTTGGAGCTGGGCTATCCATTCAGGCAAGAAGCGGGCCCCTGCATTTTCGGTGGAGGCGGAAATGAAGCGGATGTCTTTTTGAGTGGTACTGAAGACGTTAAAATGGGCTTTGTCCAAGCTGTTCGGAAATTGTTCCAAGTTTTGACGCATGAACCGGCCGGCCTCGTGTTTGGGGTTCAGCAGGTAAAATTGATCGTAATCCCAATAAAAGAGGGCTTTGCCTGCTTTATTAAGTAAGGCGAATAACGCTTTTTCGCATTCATTCAGGACGTTGAAGCCGACAAATGCGTAGGTGGTGAAGGGGAAACCTTGGGGGCCGTCGCTCCGAAGCTTTTCCACGACGCGGCGGTTCAACATGCCTTCATAGGCCAGGCCTTTGGCGAGCAATAGGTTATTCAGTTCAGTATAAACGTCGTACAAGATGTTCCAGTTCTCCAGAAATCGTTCTTTAAGTTCGGTTTTGCGGTCGGGGTTGAAGTTCTTGAAAAAGAGGCGAATGGAATCGACCTGTTCTTCGGTGAGGTGTTCCAGCGTATCGGTGTATTCGGCCTGTTCGCGGATATTACGGAAAAGCTGCTTAGCGTCGGCCAGGTTTTTGTCCACATCGTCGAAATCGCTGAGCAGGATTTCTCCCCAATGGTAGAATTCGTCGAAAGATTCCTCCTTTCCGCTTACTTTCAGGTAGATGTCATGGAGATAACCTACCAAACCAAGCGTGTCGTAGAGTTTGAGATCGGATTGTCCGCGAAACAGGTCGCTGATGGTGATGAAAGCTGGTGTCCAGACGGGTTTGCCAGCTACCCGGAACAAATGCTCGCTGAAGAAAAGCCTGGCGCGGTTGTTGGGAAAAACGACAGCCACTTCCGAGAGCTTATCCCCGAATCGGGCGTACAGGTTTTCGGCTGTCAGTTGGAGAAAAGAGGGCAAATGTTCCATGGTTTTTTGTGCTACCGCTAAGATACGAATTGGTACGCAAAAAAACAGGAATTCTTTCTTTTGCTGTACAAAATGACGGCCTTTTGGCCTCCTTTTGGCTAAAAATGTGTACTTTCGGGCTTTTAAAAATGAACTGCATGGCAAACCTTTTTATACGCAAACCGCTTTCTTTGCTTTTTGATGAAGCTGAAAAAAATGAATATGGCTTGAAAAGGCATCTTACCGCCTGGAATCTGATATTGCTTGGTGTCGGTTGTGTTATCGGAGCTGGTATTTTTGTATTGACTGGCTCTGCTGCTGCACTTTACGCTGGGCCAAGTTTGGTTATTTCCTTTATATTATCTGCATTGGGTTGTGCCTTTGCCGGGCTTTGTTACGCTGAGTTTGCCTCCATGATTCCCCTGTCTGGGAGTGCTTATACTTACGGTTACGCCACCATGGGCGAATTCATCGCTTGGATTATTGGCTGGGACCTCATCCTCGAATACTTGTTCGGAGCTGCAACAGTGGCTGTCGGTTGGGGTGGATATGTGGTCAGTTTCCTGCACGATTTTGGTTTGGAAATTCCTACAAGCATATCGAGTGCACCTTTCAACATAGACGCAACCAACCATTGGTTTGCGACGGGTTCGGTCATCAATTTCCCTGCCATGTTCATTGTGGCCGTTGTGACGACGGTTCTGGTAATGGGTATCAGGGAATCGGCCAAACTCAACAACATCATCGTGCTGATTAAAGTAGCTGTGATTTTGCTTTTTATCGGTTTCGGTTTTGCGCACATCAATCCTGCCAACTGGGTGCCGTTCATTCCAGAAAATGCCGGTACATGGGGTCATTTCGGCTGGTCAGGCATTTTGACGGGTGCAGGGGTCATTTTCTTTGCATACATCGGATTTGATGCGGTTTCTACAACAGCCCAAGAAGCGGTTAATCCCAAAAAGGACCTTCCCACGGGCATCCTGGTTTCGCTAGCCATTTGTACGGTTTTATACATAGCTGTGACGCTGACCATGACGGGTATCGTGAATTACAAGGAGCTGAATGTTCCTGCCCCGATAGCACTGGCCATCGACCAAGCTGGTTCTTCCTTGCTTTGGTTGAGGCCGCTTGTCAAGATCGGTGCGATTGCCGGGCTCACTTCGGTGGTTCTGGTTCTGCTGCTTGGTCAGACACGCGTCTTTTTCACCATGTCGACGGATGGTTTGCTCTGGAAAAGTTTTTCCAAAGTGCATCCCAAATTCAAGACTCCGCACATCACCACCATCGTCACAGGCGTTGTCTGTGGTTTGATCGCTGGTCTTTTCCCCATCGGTCTTTTGGGTGCAATGGTTTCCATCGGAACCTTGCTGGCTTTCGTCATCGTTTCAACCGGAATTATGATTCTTAGGAAGTCGGAACCCAATGCTCCGCGTGCTTTCCGCACGCCTTGGGTGCCTTTCGTGCCCATCATGGGGATTCTCGTTTGTGCTGCTCAGATGGCCTCTTTGCCTTTCGGTACGTGGATGCGTTTGCTGGGTTGGATGGCTGTCGGATTTTTGATTTACTTCTTTTATGGAAGGAAACATAGTAAGGTGCGAAAATTGCGCAGGGAAGGGAAAATTTAAGCAAATATTTTGGTGCTTCAGACAGCGACTACCAGATTTTCGTCCACATACCACAAATATCCTTTTACACCGGCATAGCCCATATCGGAGAGCAGCTGCATATATTCTTTTACTTGCTTATGGTAGGAATTGGAGGGTTTGCCGAACTTGAAATCGACGACCTGCACGTTGTTGTCTTGAAGCATGACCCGGTCGGGGCGTTTGAGCTGCAACTTGCCATCGGGACCTTGGCAGAGGATGGAGCACTCGTTGAACAAACGGTATTTACCTGAGTACCAGTCTTTTACTTCATTGATTGACAGGGCATTGCTGACGTAGCTGTTGTATTCAGCCGCCTCTTCGGATTGGAGCAAGCCTTCGTTGATGAGGTTCTGCAGGGCCGAAGACAAATCGGTTTTGATTTTAATTTCCGAGAAGAGGCGGTGCAGCAGTTTGCCACGGTCGATATAGGTGGTGGTATAGCCTTCGGGATCACGGCCTTTGCAGAACTCGCGGGAACGGTTGGATTGGCGGAAACGGGTTTTGTGGGCGAAACTGCGGAAGGGAATGGATACATCGATGCCTTTATCGCGGAGAACAGAAGTGGGCTTTTCGTCGTGTTCGTCAACGCCAAGCCCGAATTTCCCGAGGGTGTAGGAAGCGAGCATGAGGTCTTCATTTTCAATGGTTTCTGCTTCCTTATAAATGCCATTCAGGTTTGGAATTCCGGCTTTCAGGCTGTCCTGCATCAGATTACCGATGGTTTTCGGTCCGTTGTATTTTTTTACGAGGTCATTCCCTTTGCTAAAAACATAGAGGTTTTGCTTAGCCCGGGTGAAGGCGACATAAAGCATGTTGAGCGCATCCACCCAAAGTTGAAGGGTTTCTTCGGCATGTTCTTGGCTGAAAATGGAGCAAGCCATGTCGTCCGAATAATCGATAGGCAGTAGGTCGATTTCGTTGAATGGTGCTTGTGTGGGCGGACACCAGACTTGAAAGGAGGTCACCGGACTAAGCAGTTTCCAGTCGCAGAAGGGAATCAGCACGGTATGGAATTCCAGGCCTTTGGACTTGTGGATGGACAAGATGCGGATGCCGTTGACGACAGAACCGGCCGGAATGCTGAGGTCGGACATTTTCTCGTCCCAGTGTTTGAGGAAGGACCCCAGGTCGGACGGTGCATGCAGCAGGTATTCGCTGAGTTTGTCCATGAAACAATGCAGGTAGCTGTCTTGAGCCTGGATTTTTTCAAGTTCAAAAAGGCGGTAGACTTCTTCCACCAATTCATAGAGTGGAAGTCGTTGCAAGGATTCGAAGCGGTTTAAGAATTCAGTCGGTAGAACGGGATTTTCAGGGTTGGAATCCGTATACGATTTCTTGTAAGCGGTTTTGCTGCTTTTTTCCTTTTCTTTGAATGGTTGTCTGAAAAGCGGGTGCATCTCGCCCGGGTACGACTTCACATCGGTCAGGTAATCCAGCTTCAGCAAAGCTTGTGGAATGGGATTGATGGAGTCGTAAAGCAGTCGGAGGACATCGATGAGAATTTGCACCGATCGCGAGGAACGGAGTAGAAAGGCATCGTCTGAAACAATGTCGTAGCAAAGGCTGGGGTCGTGCTGATCGCTGGCTTTGTATTCGGCAAAGTATTCTCCAATTTCGGGGATGCTTTTATTGACTCTAATCAGGATGGCGATTTGGTCGGGGCGAATGCCGGAACGTTGGAGCTCTTCGATTTTCTGGATCATCTTTTGGAGCACCATCGGTTTGTAAACACTGTCGTTTTTGGCACTGATGAAGGAAATGTCCACCAGCCCCTGTACGTCTTTTTTACCGGATTGCTGAATGACATCTGAATAAGCGTTGCTGAGCTCGGGGCTTTCCTGTCCGAACTTTTCCTGATGCATCCGGTTGATGTCACGCTCTAGATTCGTGAACAGAGCGTTGTTGAAGTTGATGATGTTGCGCTGGCTGCGCCAATTGCTGTCAAGCTTTTTTTCTTCCACTTTTGCAGGCCGCATTTCCTTTTCAATACTGCCTAAAATGCGCCAGTCTCCGTTGCGCCAGCGGTAGATGGATTGTTTCTCGTCGCCTACGATGAGGCTGTCGTGGCCGTTGGCCAAGCCTTCTGCCAATAGTGGCTTAAAGGTATCCCATTGCATACGGGAAGTATCCTGAAACTCATCGAACAGGATGTGGTTGAGTTCGGTTCCTGTTTTTTCGTAGACGAAGGAAGCGTCGGCTCCATCCAACAGGCTTTTGAGCAGGGCGTTGGTGTCTGAGAGCAGGAATCGGTTGTTTTCGCGGTTTTGTTCGCGGACTTCGGAAGCAATATCGGTGAGCAGGCCGACCTGATTGAGGTGCTTGCCGGCGAGTCTGGCTGAAATTATTTGGGGGTATAGTTTCTTCCTTAACGTTTCGGTTTCGTTGATGAGCGGATTCAATTTGCTTTCAGCCAAGGCTGTTATTTGGCTGTTCAGTTTACTGGTCTTGGTGCTCCACTTCGAAGGATCGTCCAGCCCATCCTGAACGTACTTATTGATGACTCCATCCCCGCAATCTCCGTTTTTCAGTTTCAAAAAATAGGAGCAGGGACCAGTTTTCCCACGGCTGAAATCTTCTATCAACAAAACATGGTCGTCTAGTATTTTGAAAAACTCGTCCGTGGCTGATTGCAATCTATCCAGCCCATCTTTCTCGATTTCCTTCAACTTCTTTTTATACGCTTTGAGGAAACCTTTGTTGTTGAGTTTCTCGGTCAGCACTTTTTCCTTTTCCTTGAAGTATTCTTTAAAAATAGTTTTACCGAAGTTTTTGAGTACGCCGTCGATTCTCCAGCTTTTGCCTTCCTGCAACTGCTCTTCCATATAATCGGTCATCCATTGGAGGAGCTCTTTGTTGCCCGATGCTTTGTCGATGAGGGCATCCACGGCATCACTCAGCACGGCATCGTTGTTTAGCTCGATGTTGAGCCAGGCGCCCAGTCCCAGCTCGCGGGCGAGGTTGCGCAGTACGGATTGGAAAAAGCTGTCGATGGTTTCGATGCGGAACCGGCCGTAGTCGTGGAGCAGGCAGCCGATGGCTTGTGTGGCGCGGCTTTTGGCGAGGGCCGGGGATATATGGAGTTCATTGCAAATGGCTTCTGTCATGCCTTCGGGTGTGGCCGTTGAATCAATATGCATCAGTTCGTATAAAGCGTTCAGTACCCGTTCCTTCATTTCAGCCGTGGCTTTGTTAGTGAAGGTCACAGCCAGAATGCTGCGGTAGGACTCGGGGTCGGCGACCAGCAGTTTGAGGTATTCCACGGTGAGGCGCCAGGTTTTCCCGGAGCCGGCAGACGCTTTATAGACGGTGAGCTGGGGCATTATTCTTCGGATTCGGTCAGTTCGTTGAGAGTCGCATCACTCACCAGTTTGTCCGAAAGGGACTTCTTGTTCTTGATGCCCAGTTCTTTCATTTTGGTGGCTTGAAGGATCAGGTTGTCCTTGCCGTCTTTGAGCTGTTTGTAAGATTCTGAATAGGAGGCGTTTGCCTTCTCCAAGAATTTCCCGACGTCTTCCAGGTTGTCCACGAAGCCCACCAGTTTGTCGTACATCTTGGCACCGCGTTCAGCAATGGCTTTGGCGTTTTGGTTGTGCTGTTCC
>Ga0209430_1002729_pt1 | contig 11023 bp, 9 predicted proteins | sample BarGraIncub1133A_FD_184504 | JGI IMG/M metagenome (GOLD analysis project Ga0209430, IMG submission 184504) | Arctic peat soil microbial communities from Barrow, Alaska - Barrow Graham LP Incubations 11-33A (SPAdes) (version 2) | ecosystem: Environmental > Terrestrial > Soil > Wetlands > Peat... | reverse complement strand
TTTGGGCTTCATTTTGACTTGCAAATTTACCCACAAGCATATGCCTTTTATGTAGTTTCTGTTCGTCAGACCAGAGTTTGGCCGCAGACTTCCTTCAGATTCCACCTCACGGTGGACACCCTTGTCTTAAGCTATGCACTTGGCACTATTAACCCGTGCTAGGGACTTTCACCCATTAGATTACGCCCATGCCGGGCGCACAAGTGAAAATAACTCAATTACTATTGAGTTACTTTCGTTAGATTTTAATGAAGTTATATTATAAGATGTGCAAAAGTGTTTTAATAATTAATAATTAATAATTATCTGATAATCCCACTTAGCAACGAGCAAATTATATGAGTCTTTCAAAACACAAAACACTAAAGATTTGTCGGAGTTAGCCGATTATTTAAATAATAAACTAAAAGTCATTTTTACAATAAACTAATGATGAAGTAGTAGTAGTTGGGTGTTTTTACCTTACCCATCAAAGACGTATATTAGCCTATTGAAGTTTATGAGTTAGGAGGAAAGTAGAAATTATGTTACATACTAATAATATTAATTATTAAGTAACTTATAACTTTAATTTTAGGAGGATAACACAATGAATGATGATTTCATGATTAATTTTACCAGAAAAGTAAACAAAGTAACAATTTCTATGTTGTTTTTATTAACAATAGCTTCAGCAGCATCACCGGATAAAAAAATACTGAATATATTTATATTTACTATTGTTGCAGTTGTATTAGTTGTACTATCATATCTTAAAAAGTGTGATCGAATTATAGGTTATGCTGTTTCGATTGCAATGTTAATTTTAATACTACTCGCTAGCAATGCTGCACCACTCTTACCTTTGAATGCTGTTGTAATTTGTATTTCAGCTTTATATCTAAATAAACGATTGTTATTGATAACTAGTGCTTTTGCAAACATTGGAATAATAATTCTTCTTCTTCTAAATCGTATTGCTGAGCTCAATTATTTGGTTCCCTCTTTAATGGTTATTAATTTTATAGTAATCGCTCTATTTTTTATTACTAAGTGGGGAATGGAGATGGTGACTAGAGCATCGGAAAAAGAAAACAAAGCTAATCAACTATTTGAAGAATTGCAAAACAACATGGATATTATCAAAGTAAATACTTCGGTCCTAAATAATGATATATCTGATTGCAATACAAACCTGCAATCTGTACAGGAAGCAAGTGATGGTATCACAGCTACAGTTCAGGAAGTAACTAAAGGAATTATGGGACAAGCAGAAAGCATTGGTGAAATAAATAATATGATGAATGAAGCAGAAAATAAGATTTCAGAAGTGCTTAATTATTCGAAAAAACTAGCAGATGTTTCAAACTTATCAAGTGGTGTTGTTATTGAAGGTTCAGAAAAGATAATCCTTATGGATAAGCAAATGAATAGAATTAATATTTCAGTGACAGCATCCCTTACTACTGTTGAGGAACTACAGAATAATATGGATGAAGTAAATGGATTCTTATCTAGTATTACACAAATTGCTGGACAAACAAATTTATTAGCATTAAATGCAGCAATAGAAGCTGCTAGAGCAGGAGAAACCGGTAAAGGCTTTGCAGTAGTAGCAGATGAAGTACGGAAACTTGCAGAATAAAGTGCAAATACGGTTAAACAAATTGATCAGGTTATGAGTAAAATAAGAGTTAACACACAAAACGTTGTTAATAAAGTAAAAGATGGTAATACTGCTACGAAAGAAGGAGCAGTACTTGTAAGTGAGGTAAATGAGAGCTTTAATAAAATTCAATTATCTTTTAACGATATAGATAGCAATATTGTAAATGAGTTAAAAATGATTGAGAATACTTCGTCTATCTTCTCTAAAATACAAGTAGAGTCAGAAAGTATTGCAAGTATTTCAGAGGAACAGTCTGCAGCAACAGAAGAAATGCTGGCCACTATGGAAGAACAAAGTGCAAGTATCAATTTGATCTATTCATCAATGCAAGAGATTAAAAAATCCAGTGAAAAGCTACAATCCATTAGCTAAAATTCTTATAATTGGGTCCCCGCCACATAGTCATTAAGCAAATAATATTTAAAAATAAGTGCCTTAAATGTTGTATTAGAGTTGTTTTGATACTTTGTTTTTGGTAATAGTTTTGGAACAGTATTGTGTTACATTCAGAATATCAATACCAGTTTTCATAACTGAACTTCTCTTTACGCATCCAATTATACACTATTTTTACTGCATAAAAGGTATCTAATTGAGAAAATACCTCTCTTTTATTCACTGTTTTTTCAAATTGTTAGTACATAAATAAATACTAGCATAATCGTTTTAGTTCATTATGAGGAATAATACTTATATCCATTTCCACCATTGCGTTTAACTTCATACATAGCTGAATCAGCCTGTTTAATTAACGTGTCTGCATCAATTCCGTGCTCAGGGAATATACTTATGCCTATACATGCCCCCACAAATAATTGGTTTCCCTTATAGGTGAAAGCTACGCTTAATGTTTCCAAAGCAACTACTGCAATTTTTTCAGCATTTGCAGAGGCTTTCAAATTTCTTAATATAATTATGAATTCATCACCACCAATTCTATAAACTTCATCCGTTGACCTAATAATGCTTTTTAATCTCACCGCTACAGTTTTAAGAATATAATCTCCAGCCTCATGGCCATAAGTATCATTGGCACTCTTAAACTTATCCAAATCCATAAAAAGAATGGCAAATTTTTCGCGTTTGTTATCAAGTAGCATGTTAACATCCTCTAATAATTTTTTCCTGTTAGAAAGTTCTGTAAGGGCATCATAATATACCAAATGACGTATTTGCTCTTCTGCAAATAGTCTATCTTTAATCTCATTTTTAAGTTTAAGATTTGATTCTTCCAATTTCGAAGTATATTTTTTTTGTATTTCAGCTATCTTTTTTCTTTCAGAAACATCATGTAATACAACAAAGATTCCTAATATATCTTTATATTCATCATATATAACTGTTGCTGATAGTTCACATACAAGAGCTTCTTTATTTTTCCTATGTAAATCCACTTCAATATTGGTAGCACTTCCTATTTGTATCATAGTATTAAAATTAAAATTAAAATCTCTAAAATCTATTATTACATCAAGTGAACTATGCTTTAAGTCCTTATTATTATACCCATTTATATTTAGTGCAGCTTCATTACAACTTTTTATAAGGAAATCTTCACCTAATATGAAAATCGGTTCATTTACAGCTTCAAAAAGATATTCTGATACCAATTCATAAGAAATAGACATCATGTTATGTCTATTAATTGCGTAACTCATTCCACTCATTCCAATGGAGAGTGCTATAATTCCAAAAGGGAAAAGCATAATACCTAGTGAAGGAAGAGTTACATCTGATATTATTATTAAAAAAAAGCTAATCAAACAGGTAGTAAAAATAATTTTCATTTGTTTTCTGATTCTATTCTTATGAGAATTTTTTATTTGAAAATATATTATTACAAAACCTATTACAAATAAAGCTGCAATAAATATAGCAGAAATCATACCAATAGTAGTATTACCATATAAATTATCTACAAAGCCATAAGATTCAATACCCACTATTTTAGAAGGTTCACTTATTAATGCATTAAGGAACAATATTATTAAAATTATATATACTAAATAATTTATTTTTGGACTAGATTTTTTTTGATTCATATCTTTAAAATAAAATGCAAAGGATAACCATATTCCACCATAAGAATACCAACCTAAGGTAGCAACTATTCTCCATATATTCGCTATTTCTATGTTAGGAGCAATTAACATGAGAGCATATCCTATGGCCCATAAGCTAGTAGAAATACATAAGATATAGAATATCACGTTCCCTTTCGATTTATTATCTCTTTTATAGCTATAGATACCTAAAAACAAGTAAAAAATACAACATATACATAATGTTGTAAACAATATAATTTGAATATAATCTTCTAGCAGCATCACCTAGCCCCCCCTCATCTCAAAACTTACATATTTATTATATGATTTACATTCATATTAATCTACATTTTATTAACATTAGCTTATGGTGCTTATAAATTCACACAAATATCAATGTAATCGACTGTAAATAAGCAATACAAACGTATGCAACATAATAGAGTGTTATAGTGAATGCTCATTCGATCTATTGGTATTGTCATTTAAATCAAAAGAGGCATACAATATAATAATAAATTATATTGTATGCTTTTTTATTTTAAGTAAATATAAGATATAATTTTATTTTTTTATGGTAAATTATAAAATGTTTTGACCGATAATAAAGAGAAAGCAAAAACTTGAAATTAAGTCAGTATATTACTTCATTAAAAATATATATTATGCCAAATTAAAAATTTTGTACAGTATATTGAGAGGTGATTTTACAATGGAAGAAACATTTGGAATTTTACACCAGCAAAAGCTCGAGGCCTCTATTGATAGATTGAGAGATATTATAAATGAAATGTGCTAATTCTGAATTAGTAGCAATGGCTGCTGATAAGTTAATATCACAAAATAGAGTAAGTAATTTAAATCTTTAAGCAACCTTATAACGAAAATTAGAAAAGTATTATCAAAGTATCTAATATTTATTATCTATCTAGTTTTCCGTTAACCTTATAGGTATGTACCCTTTCTTCATTAGTGTTCTTTTAGATCTTATATCCTCTCTTGCTACTGGAATTGGTTCGAAGGGTATAATTGTTGATATGTCTTGTTCATATACGTTTAAATTGTCACTGTTTTTTTTATCAGAATTTATATATAACATAATATGCCCTTTACCTCTACCGTTGTCTATAAGTAATGCATCTGCAGGACTCAAATCATTCCAGGATATTTGGCGTACGTATTTATTACCTATTTTACTGCCGTTCTTTATATCATTATAAAGAGAAAGAGTAGTTTGTCTGCTTATACCCCAGGCTACACTAACTAAATCAGAACAGTCATTGCCATATAAAGTTTTACTCTTATTAATCTTAGATAAAAAGTCGTTCGGAGATGATACTTGATATGAATCCATACTATATGGTACTCCCTGATATGTTCTTCCTTTAATGAAAATATAAGAACACTTTTTTTCAATCAGATTATATTTGGGAGTCCATTTAACTGTGGTCATTGCTTTTGCTCTATTAAGGATTTCTTCTTTTATAACATCAGACATACTTAAACTTACTTTGGTATTATAAATTACATTATTATTACTTAAACAAAAGGACGAAAGTTTAACTATATTATTTTGGTTTTCATTTTTATTATCCGAATTTTGTGCAGAAGTAGTATGTGAAAATATCGTAGTAACATATAAAAAAAAGATTAATACGGCTATTATATTTAATATTATTTTGATGATAGATGATATTTTCACATTTCTATTGTTTTTTATACCATATGTAAAAGAACATTTTTTCATGTATGAGTTATTCTTGTTCATGTATTTAGTGCCACCTCCACGTTCAGACAACCGATATTTTTTCATTGTTACATTATTTAATGATCCTATTAACTTAAATTAATAGGTAGACACCCCTTTTTATTTATTTCCTATATCTTACAACTCTTTTTAATACTAAAAAAACAGTTAAATCATATTACTTAATCACTGCATTTGAAAAATGTATTATATATATAATTATGAGAAACAAAATAAGATATTACATCTTATTTAAGAAGTTAAAAATCCTTAACAATTACACTAGAAATTTAATAACATAAAATTAGTTATTTTGAATGGCCTTGTATTTTTTAAAATAATTTATGTTTAATTTTCTAAGTTCATATAGAGTTATTGCTAAACTACAACGTATTTATATATCCAAAGTTCGTATTAAGGATATTTATTGTAGCATTTTAAATTTGAATATAAAAGATTACATTTATAAAAACAGCATAAAACTTTAATATATAATAGAAACTACTCAATCACGCGAAGACGCATTTGAGTAGTTTTTGTCTTAATTACATATATATTATCTTTAACTTTATTATGAGGGTAGGATTAAAACATAAAATACATTACAATATTACAAATATTTATGATAAAAATAGTAAAATTGTAAAAAAAACAGTATAATTACTTGTAGCTATTTTATAGAGGGAGGTATGAAATGAAGGATATCTTAGGATTAGCTACAAATTAGTTAATTATATTATAATTAACTAATTTGTAGTGTGTTTAGATATAAATCACTGTTAGAACAATAATTAAATAATTCTTTTGATATTTAAAATGTACACTAATAAAAAATATTAAACATATACTTAAATATATAAATTTAAAATTTAAATAATAGAATGGTTGGTGATAAATTATGCCGAAACTTGAAGGTACAAAAAAAATAGTAATTGTAAAAAGAGGAAGGTTTATTTTAGTAATAACAGTCTTCGTTATGTTGTCATGTTTAATATTATATATAGTCAGTAAAATATATAATCCCCTCCCTGATAATGCAAAAATGAGCCTAAAGGAAAGTACATCAAATTATAAACCAGATGAAATTAGCAAGCGTGAAAGTATTATACCTAAAAATCAGCTTGGTGGGAATTATACTCCGTGGACTGTTAAAAGAAACAAAGGTACAAAAATTGCTTATCTAACTTTTGATGATGGTCCGTCTATTAATACTAAAAAAATATTGAATATATTAAATCAAAATAATATAAAGGCAAGTTTCTTTTTAATAGGGAAAAACGCTGAAGAACATAGAAATTTAGTAAGAGAGGAACTTGCTGATGGAGAAGTTGTTGGAAACCATACTTATAGTCATCAGTTAAACTATAAAGAAGAACCTGCAATTTTTGTGAATGATATAAATAAATGCGAAGAAGTTTTAAAGTTTATACTAGGTCCTAGTTATAAGTTAAAACTTGTTAGATTTCCAGGTGGTTCCTTCGGGCCTAAATTAGTACCTTTTAGAGATGCAGTTGCCAAAGCAGGGTATAAATTTATTGACTGGAATGATGAAATCGGCGATGCAAATGGATATAATATGCCTGTTCCAACTTTATTAAAGAATCTAAAAAAATATACTTTACAAAAGACTGTTGTAATTTTAATGCACGATGCTGGCGCAAAAAAAACAACGGTACAAGCTCTTCCTCAAATAATACAATACTTAAAATCAAAAGGATACAGTTTTGATATTTTAAAGGGGTAGTATATAAAATAAGTTATTTAATATACTACGTATATATACAACTTTCGAATATAGATCACTCTATGGATTTGATATAACTTATTTACAGTTAATTATTAGTTTTTGGTATGAAATCTTAACATTCAAATGATAAGATAAATATATTAAAGGCCCCCCTTTAATAAAAATTTGATAATAAAGTTTACTTGAACAGCTTGCATATAACCAGGTTTGTTTAATGAAGTTGTACTTATTTACTCGAAATCTCTCATAGGTGGTTTAGCCCCCCTATGAAAAACCTCCATACTTTAGTGCTGAGTAGTTTAGTTTATTTGGATATAGCAGTGCCCTTATTATAATGAGTTAATATCTCATTATAATTTTTTCCGCTTTTAGCCATGGAATCTGCACCCCATTGACTCATTCCTACGTCATGACATATCCGATGCAGTTTATTTCGACATTGTTTAAATTAAACTTCATTTTGAAGTTTGCTGACCTTAAACCTAACATAGTTCTAAATCTACTACCTGTCATGGTAAGACTACCTACCTTAATATTTTTGGCACTTCCTGATTCAGTTCTATCAATTACTGTTATTTCTTTCTTAATATTAACTGAGGTTGATTTAGCATTACTATAATAGTAATTTATAATCCGACTTAGCGTATTATAAGTAAAAATATGATTAGTCTTAAAGTTTTTGGCCTTTTCATCACCTGGATTTCTACGCTTCTTAAATAAGGTATATTTTTGTTGAATACATCCTCTGAATTTTCCGTTTTCCCACTGCTAATTGCAAAATAATATGGATTCATTACCAAGCTATTGTTATAGGTTAATATTTGTACTTGTGTACTTTCAACCGCCATTTCGATCTTATCCCAATATTTTTCTCCTGCATTTTTAGGGAATGATTTTATATATTCTTCTTCTGTCATTTAAACTTGAGAGGCGACTGTATCAATTAAATCAGCTTCATGGGCACTTTTACAGGGTGTTCCACCTAGTTCTGCAAATTAGCTAAGGCATAAGTCCTAGATGCCACCGCTTGAGCTTTTAGAGCTTCTATCTTAAACTCAGCAGGCATTTTAAAATGTACCCCAAAATAGAAACAAGGCACTTGTTTAACAAGATATAGCAAGACAATATACTTATTATTATGTACCTACATAAACGCAGTCTGGATAAAGAAGTAATAATATCATGATATAGTTGACTAATCAACTATATCATGATATTATATTTATAGAGAAGTGGTGAAATAATGTGTATATGGATAATAAAGCAAAAAAATTAACTATGTTGAATGGGGGTATATACAGGTGTACTCAACAGTATTTGGAAAAAGAACTTAAAAAATTCAGTCTCTCAATTGGTACATATCCATTTTTACTTACATTAAATCGAAACGAAGGTGTATGTCAAAATAAAATAAGCAATGAGCTTAATGTAGATAAAGCTATGGCTACAAGGAATGTTAGAAAACTTATAGAACTTGGATATATAAGGAAAGAGCAAAATACAGAAGATGCAAGAGCCTATAAACTATATGTTACAATTAAAGGTAAGGAGGTAATACCTGAGGTCATTGAAATAATTCAGAAATGGATTGAGATTTTAGTTCAAGGAACAAGTGAAGAGAAAATAGAGGAATCTATAGAATTTTTAGAACGAGTTTTAAAAAACGGAAAAAAATATAAAGATGAATGTGTTGAAAGGATGAAGAGTTTTGAGTGAGACAGAAAGTAGAGTATTAAAAAACAGATGGATTATTTTAATTAATGTAGTACTAGTAATATTTATGTCAACTTTGGATGGAAGTATTGTGAACGTGGCTTTGCCAGTTATGTCACAAAATATGCATGTTAGTATGGGAGAAATAGAATGGGTGATTACCAGTTTTCTTATAACTATAGTTGCAACAATTTTAATATTTGGTAGATTAGGTGATATTATAGGTAAGACCAAAGTATTTAAATATGGACTTGCTTTATTTACCGTTGGTTCATTATTATGTGGGTTTACTGATTCACTTACCATATTAGTAATAGCAAGGGTTATACAGGGAATAGGAGCATCCGCAACTATGGCTACTAGTCAAGGAATTATAACTCATGTTTTCCCTCCAAATGAGCGAGGAAGGGCACTTGGTGTTATAGGAACTTTTGTTGCATTAGGGGCAATGGTAGGTCCACCACTTGGGGGAATAATTGTTTCAGCTGTGAGTTGGAAATATATTTTTTTAATAAACGTACCAATAGGTATTATAGTATTTATAATGACTATTAAAATATTTCCTAAATCAGGTGAAGCAAAGAATGAAAAAATGGATGGAAAGGGTGCAATATTGTTTACAATATCAATGATAGCGTTATTTGCAGCTATTGGACAGGGGCAAATAACAGGATATAATAATCCCATAATTATTGCAGCATTTATTGTTTCAATAATTACATTTATTTTATTTATATTTGTGGAGAAAAAATTAGAGCTTCCATTACTTGATTTAAATATATTTAAAAATAGTCTGTTTTCAATAAGTATAATATGTGCTTTTATAGCATTTGTAGCAATAAGTGCATCAAATATTATATTACCCTTTTATTTTCAAGATGCGAAAAACCTTTCACCAGCAGTAACAGGGCTACTTATGATGGTATCACCAATTGTTTTGGCAGTAGTAGCGCCATTTAGTGGATATTTATCAGATAAGATTGGTTCCTTAATTCTTACATTATTTGGACTTATATTTTCTAGTTTAGGTTTGTTACTAATAGCTACATTAAATGTAAAATCATCATTGATCTTTCTTATGGTTTTTATAGTAATAATGACTATTGGAAATGGAATGTTCCAGTCACCTAATACTTCATTGATTATGTCAACAGTATCAAAAGATAAGCTTGGTATAGCAGGAAGTATAAATGCATTAGTAAGGAATGTAGGTATGGTTTCAGGTACTACACTGGCAACCTTATTATTATATAATAGAATGAGCCATAAAATAGGATATAGAGTTATAGATTATGTGAATGGTAGAGCTGATGTATTTATGTATGGAATGAGGTATGTATATTGGTTTGCAGGTATAATATCTGCAATAGGTGCTGTAATAACAGGAATAAGATATTATAATAGTAGAAAAAATAAACCCATCAAACAAATATGCTCCGCCAAAAATCAACCAGTAAAATAACAGATGATAATATTGAATTCATATTCTATTTAACATAATACATGAAATCATAAAAGGTGCTTTTGCTTGCAAAAGTTAAGTTTTTAGAAGTAAGTTGACCGCAGGGAAATTAAGTAGGTGTTAGGCCCTATTAAAGAGCATACAATATTAATATCTATATGATAAAGCTCTTATTTTTTGTTCGAAACAAATTAATTAAAGTACAATTACAGTATTGATAATACTAACTAAGTAAGAGAAAGAAATGGAAAATGATAAAATGAAAAAGAGAAGTAAAATACCGATATATGTATTAACGAATAAGATCCGCGTTTTGCGGTTACTACCCCTAATTCAGGAAAGTTAACTTAATGTATTTATTATAGATTAAATTAACATATTCTTTTGATCTTGTTGTTAGAATTAAACTATAGAAACAAGAGCAAAATTAATTAATGACCAATTGCAATAACAAGTTGAACCAATTTGTATTTATACTTAAATCGTTGAAATTACTTATGCTGCATAAATTATATCTAATTGTACTTCGAATAGATCTTCGGGGGTTTTGTATTGGAGTATACGTCTAGGAAGAGTATTCATCCATTCCTCAATGAAAGAGATATCAGAGGCACTATAATCTGACATACGTTTTCCTTTGGGAATGAAACGACGTATTAGG
>Ga0209430_1002728_pt1 | contig 11024 bp, 5 predicted proteins | sample BarGraIncub1133A_FD_184504 | JGI IMG/M metagenome (GOLD analysis project Ga0209430, IMG submission 184504) | Arctic peat soil microbial communities from Barrow, Alaska - Barrow Graham LP Incubations 11-33A (SPAdes) (version 2) | ecosystem: Environmental > Terrestrial > Soil > Wetlands > Peat... | reverse complement strand
TAATGAAACAATTACTTTTCCCTTCATCTCACATTCACCTTGACCCAACAACCAGCCGATTGGTGATGATTTTATAGTATCCTTCATAGCTGACAAAGCGTTCTTTTTAGTTGTTTCGGAATAATCATCGCCAAGCATTATTTGAAGATCATTATTTAGGTATGATGTGTCGAAAATACAATTATTTATGTACCACCCAAAAATCGCAGAATTATAAGCGATATTATTGAATATGTATGACCATACCAACGCACTATCGCTTCCAATATCGCATAACTTGTATGTAGCCGGAAGTATCGCACTATTTTTGTCTAACATTCCAGCTTCTTTACCCCATACCTTGAAGCTTAAAAACATGTGAGAACCCATGCGTTCATTTTTCCAAAATTCCTTCATATTTTCAAAAAATATTTCCAACCATTCTTGTCTTAATCCGAAGTTTTTGTATCTATCAATGTTTTTCATGCTCATATTGTTATCTCCTACTGACATTTTTGATTTGCAAACCAAGCAACCTCGCTTACCAACTTCTAAGCATCCCTCACAATGAATGCAGTCACCTATACTTATATCGTTATTTTTAATATCTAATGCACCAACAGGGCATTCAACCATGCATACTTTACAGTTTTCGCAATAGGCTGCTTTGTATATAGCATTTTTAAAAAGATATATGAACCGAATCGCTGATTGAGCGTTAAGAGGCTTTTTCAATGTTATAGTAGTCGAAGATTTGTCCTCTACTACGAAGAAGATAGCAGTTACATCCTTGTATTCAAGTTGAAATTCATTTTTCCCTGTTTTTATCGTAGTGCCGATGACTTTCAGCCATTTATTCCACTTGTAATTTGAGTTTCGAATAATAAACTGCACTTCATCATCAGCATTTAATTCTATAACTTTATTTGATGATTGTTTTAGAGCTTTTCCGCTGGCTCTTTGTTTCCAACCACCATCTGCCATATATTTATTCCATTCACTTTTATCATCATAATCTTTCTTTATTGAATTCACTATTATTGAAGCGTATGGGCTTACTTCATCGGGGTAGACATGGTTAAGTATACATTCATACCATTTTGATGACATAGGACACATTAAACAACCAACTCTATGAGCCCCATATTTATAAACTTCATTGAGGGGTAATTTATGTGAAAATATATATATAAACAATTCTCCTGTTCCCCACTCCAATATGGGATTACAATTTATTTGCACAGCATGTTTTTTTCCATCGGAAATAAAATCATATGCTGATCTTGCTTCACTTTCTTCTGCTCGAACGCCTAAAAATGCAAGTGCTTTAAATTTTGTTATCTCCAAAATCTCGCATTTTCTTTCTTCTGCTAATATTTCTTTTAATTTGAGAATTGATGGGGCAGATTTATGCACACTGCAACACCATCTTAATAATCTCGCAGGTGGACCAAACTTTTCCCATGTATCAAAAGCACTAAACGAAGCTTTGGCAATATACCATGATAAATCCATCCACTTGTTCGTTGATGCATTTAAAATATCGTGTGTCGCTTGTAGTTCCATTGTGGTGTCGCCAAATACTACCTTAAACGCATCATGAGGTAAAGCTCGCTGTACTAAGTCCAACATAACGACTGAATCTTTTCCACCGCTAAAAGCCACATAAGCGATATCGGTCCGTTTTTCATATGCTTTGAATGTATCATAGATAAACTTAAGTGTCTTTTGAACAAGTCCCGTCAAAAGTGGCTGGTTTTTTTCAACCATTCTCTCAATGTTAACTGGTTGAATTTCAAGATCGCTTACATGTGCTTTTAATGTTGGCATTTCATATAAACTGCCTCCGTTGGCTTCACCAACACATTCACCTAAATATATATATCGTCTTCCTTCAGCCCACATCAATGGCAAATCCATATCGGGAATATTCCAACCGAATTGGTTGTCAAAGCCAAGTAAGCGTAATTCTTCTTTATATACAGGTCTTACCTCTTTTACGATACCTGTAAGTTTTGTATCAAGTAGGTAACCACCTGTTTCATTGTCCCAAAAGTAATTGTACATGTTTTATCATCCTAATTACATATTATTTTTTTGCAGATTCTCTTCCTCAAACATGAGGATATCATTGTGCGCCAACTTGTGACAGCATGGGCATATTGAAACGGCATTTCCAACAGTTCTGTCGCGTAATCACCGTATGTAATGCTGAGATCCTTACCACATATCCCACATTCGAATCTTTGCAGTTGCCTTAATCCGATGAGCAAATGCTTGATTGATGTATCTTCATTTTCGATTTCTAGGTGTTTATTATAAAGAATTGAGCCTCCAATAAAATCGGAGTCATTTATGTGTATATAATCAATGTTTTCTTTGGCCACACTAATAATACTTTCGGAGATGTTATGCAATAATTCTTGCTTGCAACAATAATATCCATACACTCGCCGTTGCATTTTAGAGGGTTGTAATGTAGTTTCTCTACCGTTTTGAAAAAAAGAAAGAGACTGCAACATAATCCTCATTCCGTTTTCGTTTGGAAAGTCTTCTCTTCCACGAAATTCGGGGAAAAAAGGCATTTGTTTTAGATTTGACGAAAGATTCATTATTAATAAGTTGGGTGATTCGGTTTTTGTTTTGATTTTAAAATAGGTGTCTACTAATAATATCACTTCATCAATAACCAAATTAGGCATCCTCAAAATCTTATCACTCTTTTTCTAAACAATGATTTTACCGTATTCATCCATACAAGCTACTGATCCGTCTATTAAATATTTTGGTGGCTCTCCAGTAAAAAATCCCTCAGACTTTACCCAGTCTAAAATATCTTCTAACGATGAAAATGGTTCTTTATAATTTTCAACCTGTATAACCTTTTTTAAAAAATCTTCATATGACTCTGTCCCAAAACCATTATTTGTAAAGATTGTATTCATTACATAACTATCAGAAGTCGGCATATCAACCATCTTTATCTCATCACTAAAATATTTTTCTATAATACTTCTTAAAAGAAATGCATTCCACCCAAAGTCAACTGAAGGATAAAAAAGAAAATCATTTATTCTACATCCCAAAATATACCCTTTTATATTGATCATGTCAATTAGAACCGATTTGATGTTTTCAAGTGTTGTTTCGTCAAATGTATCATCATAAATCCGTTCCAATCTTTCAGAATCAACACGCAAAAAATTATCATTCAATTGCGTTATTAGCCCTCTGACAGTCAAAATATGCAATTGATTTTCTGTGCAGATATCAATAATGTCGGGAATCCGAATTTCTTTACAGTCCCCTAAGCGTTTTTTTATAATTGCTAAGGTACTCATTTCATTAGTTCCCAACTTTGCAATAAAAGGGCGAGAAAACCGAAATTCATCACTAAACATATATTGTAACACGCCAAACAGTTTATTGTGAGTTGTAATATCATTCCTACCAAGAAAATCTGAGTGAGTACTCCACAATAATTCTAATAATTTTCGAGTAGATACAGGGTAATCAAAAATCTCTTTTTTGATTACATCACGAATTGAATAATCGTCATTTTGGATTTCTAACAAGGACGAATGCATATACATTCCATTATCTAAAGAGATTATCTCTTTATTTACACTTGTTTTCATTGCCACCATAATTTCAGATATCCCCGGGAATTCTTGAAATATTTCCGATTTATGTACTTCGCCGTGTTCTTTTATAAATGATTCGATTTCAGTATTAAATGTTGCATCCCTTTCTTTGGAGATATAATCTTTACTAAAGAAATATTTATTCTCAAAGTTGGTCTTAAGGACTCCTTGCAAAGAGTACCTGTTTGATATATTCGATTTGAGCAACAGTTTTTCTTTAAAAGCTTCAAATATTTCATGATACGGAAGTGTAATGCGTTCACTATCAATAATAAACTGTTCGATTTCAGTTGTTAAATCATTGTCGATTTGTATATATGATGGGTGTATATACATGCCGCGATCAAACAGTACAGTAACATCTGATATCCGTCCTTCAATTGCACGATTGTTTTCTGGCAAGTCTTTTTCTCCAAATATATCTTCAACTTTATTCTTAAATCGATTCATTTCATTGCCATCATAAAGCTTGATTCCATATGGATAACAACTTTTGAGTGTGTATTCATACATTGAAATATTAGATAAACGTTCTTTATAATATACAGTACCGCTCAATTTATATATCTTTTTAAACTGTATCAGTATAATTTCTATTGTTAAGCCGGTATCTGATGATATTCCATTTAGAATATCATTAAGCGAAGTTATTGGCAGAATGTTATCAAGATTTGATAGCCTTTCACAAGCTAATTTAATAGAGTTTTTGTCAATGATAGGTTCGAATAACTCAAGTTTTTTGTCATATTCAAACTTCGGGCTTTTGTATTCTGAAGACAACAAGAAAAAAATTAAATCTTTATCTTTGCAAGATGAAAAATAATCTAAAAACTCAACTTTGGTAATTGTTTTGTCACCGTTTCTATCAGCGCTAATAAAAGAAATTATGTCAAATCCCACACCATAAAAATAAAAATGGTGCATTAATACTCTTTTGGCTTTAGATTCAATTTGACGAACTCGCTCTCTTGTCACATTAAGTTTTGATCCAATAGTTTCAAGCGTATCTCCATTAAAGCGACAACGAATAACATATTCCATTCGTTCTGATTTGAACGACAAAAGCGCTTTTGTTATAACATCATTACACACTTCAACCAAGTCTGTTTGTAAAAGCGAAAGTAAGCATTCAACAGCCTTTTTTTGAGAATAACTTGTGCAAACTTTTTCGAATGTTTTTTTAAGGTCAGATACCGTTTTAATTTTGCCCAGATATCGCGACAACAAATCAAGCTGTATAGTAGCTTTTTCGGATTTTATGGCACCAATATAATAAGACAAATAATGTTCGAGCCTATGGCTAGGTATCTTATCAAATTCAGCATCAAGTTCCTTTGTTAGCTCAATTACAGAAGAAAACCGGTCAAGCATCTCAACAATAGGAATAACTTTTTTAGGATTATAATACGCTTCATATGCGAATTTGCTATCGATTAATTTCAAAGACTCTTTCACATCATTTATCAACAATACTTCCGATTCGCTGTATTCATTAAGACTGATATCAATAATATCTCCCATCAATATATTTTCAATGGCTTCATTTATATTTACTAATATTTTAGCATTAATCCCATTGTGTAAATTGCTTTTCTTCTCGGGCGTAAAAACAGACATGTATTGCGAACAATGTGAAATAGCATCAAAAATTTCTTTTAAAGTTATTACCCCAAGATTTTTTGTTTTAATTAGTTCTTCTTCACTTTTTTCGAGAAGTTGAGCAATTTTGAATATTCCTAACCTATGTAATGCATTTAGTGCTCTGGCTGATAAACACATTGCTTCAATTTTGTCGCTCTCACCAATATAAACATTATCGTTTTTAGCAGTAATATTAATATTATTAATTTCGGTCGTTTTTGCATCGTTATAGTTATCAATATAATCTGTGTAAGTTTCATTTTCAGCAATTAATATTTCACTGTTTTCTGCGACTTCGACATTAGATGATTCGTTTCTCGATTCTGTTGACAATGTATTTATGTTCTTAAAATAATCTAAAGAGACTTCAGCAGTTCTACCATTTATATCAAAATCAGCGGCAGCTATTTCGACTTTTATTGTATTCTCAACCACCATATTGTTATTTTTCATATATGAAATATCAAGTTTCAATTTCTTGATATCTGCTTGAGTTATTCCATATTTAGAGCCGAACGCAATATAATCCAAACCAGTTAATTCGTCTAAATAGCAATAATTACAATTTAAACAATACTCTAAGAACAGCTGATATTTATCGCCTTGCAGAGCATCTTTAAGTGATATTTTGTTTTCCAACTGTTTTTTCTCCTTACTGTATTATGTGTTTATTCGAAAACTCGTAAAGCCTTGAAATACAAGGGTTTGCGGGTTTTTAAATTTTAAGTTTTCCCCCAAACTGCGGGGGCGGACTTGTCTAAAAAACAGTTGATTTTTGTGCAAATTGCCAATTAACAATTTCCTAAATACAAATAATACCAAAATTGATTTGAGCAGACTTTTATCTGCATCTTACAAAAAATGGTGTTGTTTATGCTTGGAAAGTGGCTTTTGCACAAGGAATATCAGAAATATGTCGTATCTGAATTATCCGAATTGGCTCAGCTGAATCCTCACGCTTTGTTAGAATATCAAAATGAGATTTCTAAAGTTTTTATTTTAAATTTAGATTTGCTCAAACCTGTTATTGCTCCACTTTATTCTGTAACTGGTCGCCCATCTAATTTGCAACCTGAAATTTTTCGTTCCTTTATTTTAATGGCTTCTCTTGGCTTTACACTTGAAAAATGGATAGAAAAACTTAAAAACAATTACATTTTACGTGTGATTGTCGGAGGGACAATTCCGTCACTTGGTAGTCATTATGATTTCATGAATCGTTTATACAAACTTGATGAAAAGCCTCTCCATAAATCAAAGAAACGTAAACCCTCAAAGAAGATAGGCAAGAATAAAAAATTGCCGAATAGACGTACTGGTATAGTGGGAAGAATAGTTGCTGGAATTTTAAAAGGTAAAAAGTTCAATTGCAATCCAGAGACAGTATTGCATAAAATATTTGCAGAAACCTGCGTAAAATCTTCTATTGACTTAGGTTTGATTGCTAAAAAGGTTTCTGTCTCAGGAGATGGAACTTGTATTGAAACTGGTGCATCTCATTTTGGAGTTAAAACCTGCGAATGCAGAGATTTTAACTGCAACTGCACTCGCAAGTTTTCCGACCCCAATGCTTCTTGGGGCTGGGATAGCCATAATGAACATTGGTTCTATGGCTATACGGGATACTTCATTTCGACTTACTGCAACAAACTTAAGACTGATTTACCTCTCTACCTTAGACTTGTTGATGCGAAAAGGCACGATAGTGTTTCTGCTGTTGTTTCTCTTGCACAGGCTCGTGGTTTGTATCCAAACCTGACATTTGAAACATTTATTTCTGATAGTGCAAGCGATAACTACCCTACGTATGAATTGTTGAATAAATGGAACATTAATGCGGTTATTGCTCTCAACTCTACAAACAAAGGTAATTTTAAAAACCATCCACCTATTGGTGTAAACGAACATGGTGTGCCTATTTGTCCTGGTGGAAATCTTATGATTTATGCTGGTTTCTATGACAAAGACAGATGCCGCGTTAAGTGGAGGTGCCCTTGGATCTTAGGGAAATGCTCTGCTTGTGAGGCTTGTCAAAATTGTTCCAAGTCAAGCTATGGAAGAACTATTTATACTCATCCAACTTGGGACTTAAGACAATTTACAACTATTCCTCGTGGTACTGAGCAATGGAAAAACAAGATGAAAGAAAGAACAGCTGCTGAAAGGGTTAATAACCGAATTTTAAATGACTATGGCATTGAAAATTCAAAAGCTCGTGGTAAAAAGCATATTTCATTTCTTACTACTATTGCTGGCTTTAATATTCATCTTGATGCTCAATTGAAATATTTAAAATCAAAAAATCTCTTTAATTTTAGTTCAACCTTCAACATTCAAGCGGTGTCTTAATCTTTTTACCTTATAGCTTTTTAAAAAACTCATTATATAATAGGTTTGCTTTGCTATGCCGTTTTTGGAAATTTGACATTTTTACACTCACATATCCCTGTTTTGTGGAGTTTTCACAAGTTGTTGCTCATTAGTTTTCGAGAATGCCCATACTAACTCCAATTTTCATTGCAATTTTATTTTTAATATTAATTGAAATTAGTATTACATCCTTATTATATTATAATGTATAATCATAAGTAATGAAAGTGCAATATTGCTATAAGTTAGGGGTAGATAGTACAGTTTACAAAATTTGTAGCAGATTTATGCAAGAATATAAGTTTGATCTGTATTTTTAATGGGAGCGGCAAAAGCAACAGTTGACAAAAATATAAGTAACGCTATAATATATAATGTTTGATAAAATTTAGGTAAGAAACTTGAGAAAATTAGTTTGAACAGTAAAGTGTCACCTTGCGGTCATAGACCGCAAGGTTGCAAGCAAAGCTCATTGCGCCGCCGAAATGTAGCTTTGTTAATAACTCGAGTTTTGTGATGGCGGCAGAATGGGGCTTAAAATGAACAAAAAGCACTATGATGTTGCAATAATTGGCGGAGGTATCGGCGGGCTGATGTGTGCATGGCGAATAACTGAAAAAAATCCTTCAGCTTCGGTTATAATAATAGAAAAGGGCAACGGACTTCGCCGCCGTAGTTGCCCCATTGTTGCTAAAAAGACAGTAAGCTGCATTAAATGTAAATCCTGTGCCATAATGGAAGGGATAGCAGGGGCGGGGGCTTTTTCTGATGGCAAGTATATAATATCTTGTGAATACGGTGGCTGGCTGCCGGATTTTATGCCCAATGAAAAAGTTCTTGATTATATAGAGCAGGCCGATAAGCTGTTAGTATCTTTTGGTGCGACAAAAGAGCGTTTTCTGCCTGATAATGAGTTGAAAAAACTCTGCCTAAAACATGACCTTCATATGCAGCAGGCGACAGTTAAGCATCTTGGCACCGATGCAAACTTTGAAACAATGCTAAAGTTTTCTGACGAACTAGCTACGCGTTGCGAAATTGTTACGAAGACTTCGGTTACCGATGTGGATATTGCTGCACATAACATTTTTACTAAATCATCTGATGGGTTAAATGATTTAACTGCAGATAAGATTATTTTTGCGGTTGGACGTGCAGGTAGCGGATTCTTTTCTGATTGGTGCCGTAAAAACAAAATTACATTATTTAATAATCAGGTAGATATCGGGGTGCGTGTTGAACTGCCTTCAATTTTGTGGGAGGATTTTTCAAAGAAAATCTACGAGCCTAAAATATGGTATCGAAGCCACAGTTATGGGGATACGACACGCATGTTCTGTTTTAACGAACGAGGCCATGTTGTTACAGAAAATACTGGAGGAGTTTTGACTGTTAACGGTCATTCCTATAAAGATGAAGCTAAAAAAACAGAAAATTCAAACTTCGCACTACTTTCTACCATTCGTTTTACAAACCCATTTCGTGAACCGATTGAATATGCCAGGCATGTGGCGAGCCTTGCCAATCTAATAAGCGGAGGCAGCGTGCTGGTGCAACGCTTAGGCGATCTCGAGCTTGGACGCCGTACCGATGAAAAAAGGTTACGCGATTGCACCACAAGACCTACCCTTGGTGCAGTGGCAGGTGATCTTAGCCTGTGTATGCCAAAACGTCAGCTTGATAATATCATCGAAACTCTTCATGCACTTGATAAGGTTTCACCAGGCACAGCAAATAGAGATACACTACTATATGGTATGGAGTGCAAATATTATTCAGCAAGGCCAGAAACGACTGATTTTGAACTTGCAGGCACAAGCGACATCTTTGCCATTGGTGATGGTGCCGGTTTTACAAGGTCACTCTCACAGGCTTCGGCACACGGCCTTTACATTGGTGATAAAATAACTCGATAATTTATGCAATAAAAGCTGTTGTTGCGATATAATATATAATAGTACCCACAATCAGTGCCATATAAAAAAGCAAAGAGGCGATGCAATGAAAAAGATTATTCTTACTGGCGGAGGCACCGCAGGACATATTACGCCCAATATAGCCCTTGTTCCGGGCCTTAAGCAGGCGGGATTTGAAATCTACTACATAGGTCTTCTCGGCGGCATGGAAGAGAAGCTTGTAGAGAAGCTTGATGTAACTTTTTATGGGATAAGTGGCGGAAAGATGCGAAGATATATTGATATTAAGAATGTCACCGACCTTTTTAAAATATCAAAAGGCTTTTTTCAGGCAAAAGCACTTATTAAAAAGCTTCGTCCTGATGTTGTTTTCAGTAAGGGCGGATTTGTTTCCACCCCTGTTGTGTGGGCAGCACGCTCACTTGGCGTGCCTGTTGTTTCGCACGAATCGGATATGACTATCGGCCTTGCAAACAAGCTTGCAATGCCTTTTGTAAAAAAAATATGCTATAACTTCCCCGAAACAAAGGCATCAATTCCAGAAAACAAAGGTGTTCATACTGGTTTACCCATTCGCTCTGAGTTACTTTTAGGCATAAGAGCAAGAGGGCTTTCTGAATGTGGTTTTAATAGTTCTAAGCCTGTGATTGTCGCCATTGGCGGCAGCCAAGGCTCACAATTTATCAATAATTTGCTGCGAACCTCTCTTGATGGACTGCTAAACAATTTTCAGGTATGCCATCTTTGCGGCAAGGGTAATCTTGATGAAAAATTTGATAACCGCGAGGGTTATCGCCAATTTGAGTATGTAAATGAAAAACTGCCTGATATAATTGCAATGGCCGATGTAGTTGTTACAAGGGGAGGGGCAACAAGTCTCTTTGAGTTGTTAGCACTTAAAAAGCCTCATGTGATAATCCCTTATTCGCTAAAAGCTAGCCGTGGCGACCAGATTATCAATGCAGCATCATTTAAAAAGCAGGGTTTCAGCGAGGTTCTGGCAGAGGATGAACTTGATATGAAAACTTTTATCAATACACTTATTGAAGTATATAACAATAAAAATAGATATATTGCAACTATGGAAAAAAGCGATGCACGAAATGGCCTTGAAAATGTGCTTAAGGTGATTTTCGAGGTGGCGGGCGTTTAGCTTTTATGCCAAAGTACCTTCGAGTTTCTGAAACTGCAACACCACTTAAGCATAAAAGTGAAGCAAGATTGGGTATGGCCATCATGGCGTTCGCAATATCAGAAAAGCTCCATACAAGGCCAACTGAAAAAATTGAGCCAAGAAAAATAAGAAAAACGTATATTGCCTTATAAGGTTTAATTGCTCGCTGCCCAAAAAGATATTCCACTGCTTTTTCGGCATAATATGACCAGCCTATACTGGTTGCAAAGGTAAAGGTGAAAAGCGAGAGGGCAAGTATTATCGGGCCTAAAATCGGTATTACTGAGAAAACCTCGTTGG
>Ga0209430_1002726_pt1 | contig 11026 bp, 9 predicted proteins | sample BarGraIncub1133A_FD_184504 | JGI IMG/M metagenome (GOLD analysis project Ga0209430, IMG submission 184504) | Arctic peat soil microbial communities from Barrow, Alaska - Barrow Graham LP Incubations 11-33A (SPAdes) (version 2) | ecosystem: Environmental > Terrestrial > Soil > Wetlands > Peat... | reverse complement strand
TTGTTATCCCTGATTTATATTTGTATTTGTCTATTTGACAACTTTGTGTTATCCTATGCACTAGTCCGCATATGACCATGATCATATGCAAAGATCTTAACATGCATCAGACACCCAGTCGGATGCATTTTTTTTGTGAAAACTGCTGGCACTATCGTTGAAGGTAGACAAATTTTCAGATAATTGCATTCCAGATATTAGAAATTTATATTATATTAGGTTCATTATCTTAAATTTAAAGGAGGCACAAATATGAAGTACAATGTTTATTCAGCATCCGTGTGGATGTTATTTAGGAGTGGTTTTCGCAGGGAAATCGCAAAAGAATTCGATAAAAATTATGCGTTTTCAATTATGCACAATGCTAAAAAAGAGTATAAAGCAATTATTCTTCGAACAAAAGGAATTGGAGGAACGAAAAATCCTTTGCTAACAGTTTTTATTTTAAGTGCATTGGTTGTTGCTGTTTACAAGTCTGCTGACAGCAAAATATCTGTTGAAAAGATGTATCAGATATTTGATAAAGCAACCAGTAGTAATCTTCTTTTTAAATTATCTTGCAAAGGAACTAATGCATTCACTCAAAAATGGCAAGATAAACAATACCAGTGGGCATTGGAAACACAGAAAAAAGAATTCAAAAATAATTGGGTTGTTGAATTTGTACATGGTGATGACTTGAATTCATGCAGACTAACCTATACTGAATGCGGCATATGCAAACTATTTGAACAAGAAAACTGCTATGAACTTGCAACGCAGATGTGTAAGTTTGATTTTACTCAGACAGAAATGATGGGCATTACTCTAAATAGAACTAAAACACTTGCAAATGGTGACGAAGTTTGTGATTTTTGGTTTAGTAAAAAGTGAATAATTATTTGGGAATATCCCCGAGTTTATTAGTAATCCAATCATTGATATAAAAAAACCAGTATAGCCTTGGAATTTATAAAAAAAGAGGTGTACAGGCATCTCTTTTCATGCCATATTTTATTGTCTCGTTTGGTGCAATCTCAGTTAGTAAAGCGTTAAGCCCTTCTCAAACTGTGTGCTTTCGAATTGTTCCAGTGTGATTCCCACCATATGAAAGAGTTTTCTGGAAACGTGAGTGGCATCGGAGTCCGGGTATTTATCTTCCAGATAAACTACTTTTTTAATCCCGGCCTGAATAATGGCTTTGGCACATTCATTGCAGGGGAAACAGGTCACATACAGAATGGAATCCGCCAGGGACCGGCCATCTGAATTTAAAATTGCATTTAACTCGGCATGACAGACATAGGCATATTTGGTGTCCTGAAAATTGCCATCACGATCCCAGGGCAGGTCATCATCACTGCATCCTTTTGGCATGCCGTTGTAGCCGGTTGATAAAATGGTGTTTCTTTCATTGACAATACAGGCGCCAACCTGGGTATTCGGATCTTTACTCCGTCGTGCTGATAATAGGGCAATCCCCATAAAATATTCTTCCCAGGTAATATAATCCTGACGTTTCATATCATTCTCCCGTTTTTATTTTATTTTAACATAGTTCCATAAAAAAGGGTAGAAGATAGCATCGATGAGATTAACCCAAAGCGTTACTAAACTGCCTTGATATCTTTTTCCAACATTAAAAAACCACTCTGGAATATATATTTGCCTATTAGACAACTTTGTGCTATCCTTTGCGTAAGTCCGCTGATTGTAATGATCATGATGGACAAAAAAACGAACTTTATAATGCATCCGACGATCAGTCTGATGCATTTTTTTGCGGAAGTCTCCAGGCAATAAAATTAATGGATTTCAAGAAAATGGGGAATGAGGATAATGAGATGCTGATATTAGATATACGCTTGCAGATCGTGACGTTATGCTTTTTTATTGTAATTTTCAGTGATTATTTAAAGAACAAAAAATTATCCCTTTTATCGAATAAATGCTTTTCAATGATGCTTTATTTTACCGCCGTCAATCTGTTATTTGATGTGATCAGAGTATACACCATCATTTATATGGATATGGTTTCTCCGATGATCAATCGCATCTGCAATCAGATTTTTTATGGAACCTTCATTATGATTGTGGTATCCCTCTATTGGTATGTTGAAATTTTAGCACACAATCAAAAACGGATGAAGTCGAAAAGGGGTGCATTGAGTATGATTCCCCTTGCTTTTTCAATGATTATGATCCTGTTTGGTGAATTGAATTATTCTACCGATGCTAATCGTGCCTATGCCTATGGATCCATGGCAATTTCATTCTTAATAGCGACGCTGTTTTATAGTTTTCTAATCATCAAAGATACTTATGTTTATAAAGATATCATTAAAAATCGCATGGCCATACGTCTTGGAAGCATGACGTTATTTGTGGGGGCGGTTATTCAATTCTTCACTCACGGACTGCTTTTGTCCAGGGTGGTAGTGACCCTGATGATCCTGTTTATTTATTTATCCTTTGAAAATCCCAAGGAATATTTGGATGAAGACACCGGAGCCTTTAACAAAAGGGCTTTTCATCTGATGTTGGAGGAAAAAAAAGCAGCCGAGAAACCATTGCTCCTTGTGAGTGTGGTGGTTGATGACCTGGACAGAATTCAAACAATGATGGGCCATGATAATGCCAATCACGTCCTTGCGATCATTGGCGATCGGATGAAGGAAACGTTTTTGACCAGCATCCATCATCAGGGCAACCGGATAAAAGAAACATTTTTGTCCAATTTTCTTAATAAGAGCACGATCATAAAGGACACCTTTCATGCCTATATGCATGAAAAAGTCGATCTGATGCATATTTCATTTCATTCCAATGTGCAGCAACAAGGAAATATGATTAAGAATACGTTTTTGTCCAGCGTTTATCACACCCGGAGCAATGTGATCACGTTTTTAACGGAAAATAGTCTTGAAGCCATCCAAAATGAGTTGGACCAAATGGCACTGATAATTAAGGAACCCATCACCTTTTCCCAATACACCATTGGCATAAATGCCCATATCGATATTATCAGTACCGACTTTTACAAAGATTTAGACTCCTGTGATGAAGTCTATGAAATGATGAATTACATGGCCAGACATAACGAGGCCTTGTCGGATGCCAGTATTCATATGCTCAACGAGAAGATCAGCAATCAGAAGCTCCGTTATACGACCATCGAAAATATCCTCCGGGAGGCCATTGAAAAGAGTGCCTTTGAAGTGATATACCAGCCAATTTTCAATCCGGAAACAGGGCAGTTTCTTTCTGCCGAAGCCCTGGTAAGATTAACCGATACAACCACGGTTGGTTTTATATCCCCGGAGGAGTTTATTCCCATTGCCGAAAGAAAAGGCATGATTATGGAATTAGGGCGAATTGTGTTTGAGAAAGTGTGTGAATTTTCCCGGGAAAAAAGGCTTTCGGAAATGGGTATTGCATACATTGAGGTTAATTTATCCGTTATTCAGTGTGTCCATCCGGATTTGCCCCATCAATTAGAGCAGATCATGAAAAAATACGAAATATCCCCGGGTTTCATCAATTTGGAAATAACCGAAACTGCCTTTGTTGAATCCGGGGAAATGCTCCAGGTGAATATGCTTAAGTTGCGAAAGATGGGATTCCACTTTTCAATGGATGATTTTGGAACCGGATACTCTAATTTATCACGCATGACGGAAGTGGACTATGATTTGGTGAAAATTGATAAGAGTTTAATATGGCCGTGCTTTTATTATGAAAGCCAAAAGGCCAATGCCATTTTAGAAAATGTGATTCAGATGCTGCTTCAATTAAATCTTAAAATTGTGGCCGAAGGCGTAGAAACCGAAGAGATGGCCACCTATTTGAATAATCATGGCGTCACCTATTTACAGGGATATTATTATTCAAAACCCCTTAATGAAGAAGCCTATATCGTTTTTTTGAATGAGAAAAGCGCATAAAAAGACATGGGGACCCAAGGCCCCCATGTCTTTTTATACTATAATATTCATGATTTTAATGGCAGTAATATCTTTCAATTTAATTTTAAAGTCGGTGATAAAATGATTCTCATCATATTTCAGGTCGACGGCATGTTCCGCAATGTCTTTTTTAAATTGTTTCGCATTACCATTTATGGCATTTTCTAAAAAGCCACGTCCGGTAAACCCAAGGGTGCCACTTCTGGCACAATGCAAGACGGCTCTGTCTAAAACTAATGTTTCAACGAACGTAAATTCTTTTTCCGCCCTGTATTCAGGCCGTAATTCGCTTAACCAGGGATGATAGTGTAATGGCGAGCCATCAACCCGCACATCAATTAATATCTCTCCATCTGCAATTGCCGTGGCCATTTTTTCAATCAGAGTGGATGTTTCCAACTCAAGCATTCTGGCTTTATTGAGGGATTCTTTTTTTTCCATAATAATCTCCATTCCGCCGCTATCGCTTGCGGCACAAATAGTTATGAAAAATGATGCGCGATTTTCACCATTCAGTTATAATCTTTTTAGGAGTAACTATACTACAAAGCACGGTAGGAGGAGTCGTAGATTACGGCTCGTTCAAAACAGTATAATAATCAGTGTAAGTTCCATCTTTCAAGCACAAATAAGTGGATCCACGAGACCGCACACTAAGAATTGTTTTAACACTTGTTAAATTGTGTGATGGATCAGTCAATGGTTACTCCAGTTTTTACGAAGGGAGCTGTTTTACCGTGAAAGTTGTTTATCCTGTTTGTTGTGGCATCGATGTCCATAAAACATTTCTCGTTGCCAACATTATTAAAACAACCAATACCATTGAACCGTCGTATTCTAAAAAGCGTTTTTCAACTTTCAATCATGCCATCCTGCAGCTTAAGCAGTGGCTTTTGGACAATGATTGTCATGATGTCTGTATGGAATCAACAGGTAAATACTGGGTGCCCATCTACAATCTGTTGGAAGATGTCATTACTGTTACCATTGCCAATCCCAAGTGGGTCAGGGCTGTAAAGGGTAACAAAGATGATGTCAAGGATTCCAAATGGATTGGTGATTTATTCCGTCTTGGGATTGTCCCCGGTAGTTTTATTCCCGAAAAAAACATTCGTATTCTACGTGAGTACACCCGCTATCGGGCTAAACTTGTTTCCTGTAAGTCGAGTGAAAAAAATCGCTTTCAAAACGCTTTCACCGTTTGTAATGTAGCTCTTGATGCTGTCGTTTCAGACATGTTTGGCAAATCTGCCTCCTCCATCACGGACTATTTAATGACTTCTGACACATTCGATTCAGAAACATGCACTTCTTTTCTCCAACGATCACTTAAGAAAAAATCGGATGCCGTCATTGAATCGATCGAGGGTTTTCAAATGACTCGCGATCAAACAAGCTTTCAAACTTTTAATTTCCAGTGGTTATTTAACTGCTGATGATCAGAATCTCTCTACTGTAAGTTGAGAAACTCACTTTCTGACTTATCTTTATTAAGTGAGCACTTTATTAAAGGGCTGCTCGATTTTTCACACTAAATCTCCTTAACTAAATAAAATATGCATACATTATATGTACCCATATTCTTCTCAATGACACATATTTAATATATAATGAAAGAAAGTCTGGAATCTCTCATTATCGTGCCTTAAAAGAGAGGCAGCGTTGCTGAAATTCCCGTATACTTTAATTATTGGAGGTGATGATGTGGAATGGTTAACTAGACTAAACAATGCAATTAATTACATCGAAGAGCATTTAACCGAGGAACTTGATTTAAACGAGGTTTCCAGGATTGCGTGCTGTTCGACCTTTCATTTTCAGCGAATGTTTTCATATATTGCAGATGTGCCCTTGTCTGAATATATCAGACGCCGAAAAATGACACGGGCGGCATTTGATTTACAGTCAGGCAATGAAAAAGTGATTGATGTTGCACTAAAATACGGCTATAATTCACCGACCGCTTTTAACCGTGCGTTTCAGGGTATTCACAACATTACGCCATCTGAAGCGAAACACAGCGGTGTTCGTTTAAAAGCATTTCCACCCATCAGCTTTAAAATCACAATTAAAGGAGAGGTTGAAATGAATTATCGCGTTGATAAGAAGGAAGCATTTAAAATTGTCGGAGCCAAAGAACATTTTGAAATGAGTCTGGAAGAGAGTTTTGAAAATGTGCCATTATTTTGGAAAAAGACCGGAGAGAGCGGACTGATTCCGGCGATTTGCACCTTAATGGACAAACCGCCCTTTGGGGTCCTGGGGGTGAGCACCTGTATGAACGGTCAGGATTTTGACTATTATATTGCGGTGGCCACGAATAAAGATACCCCCGCCGGTATGGATGATTATGTGGTACCGGAAAGTACCTGGGCTATTTTTGAATGTGTCGGTGCCATGCCCAATGCCATCCAGGATTTGCAGAAACGCATTATCACCGAGTGGCTGCCGACTTCCGGTTATGAGTATGCCAACGCCCCGGATATCGAGGTTTATTTCGAAGGAAATCAGCAGGCGGATGACTATAAAAGTGAAGTATGGCTGCCGGTGTGCAAAAAAATAGAAGCCTAAAAAGCGCTGATCAAGGGAAAAAGGGTAATTGCAATTCTTTAATGCAATTACCCCTTTGATTTTGGGTGACAAACCAAACCTCTTGTGTCATCGATACCGGCCCCTCTTATCATTTCAGTTTAGTAATAACATATTGAACTTACAATCAGTTGATGATAAGATACTCTAAAAATGCCAGCCTGTGATAAAAAGCTGGCAGTAATGAAACAGGAGAATTCTATGAGCAACGAATTATTTGACATTGAGGCATACCTTAAACGCATTAACTACAGTGGCGGCAGGGATGTTTCCATTGAAACATTAAATGGACTGCACACTCAGCATGTTATGAACGTGCCCTTTGAAAATATCGACGGTTTCAATAAAAAGCCGATTTCACTTGAGCTGGACGTTTTGTTTGAAAAAATTGTAACTAAAATAAGAGGCGGCTATTGTTTCGAAATGAATGGACTGTTTTCGTTTGTGCTAGAAACACTGGGATTTCATGTCAGCAATCATTTTGCCCGAGTCTGGAAAGATGGATTTGAACAGGTCGGCAAAACCCACCAGGTCTTGCTGGTGGAAATTGATGGTGATTACTGGCTTTCTGACGTCGGTTTTGGCGGAAACGGACCGCTGTCTCCAATTCTCATAAAAGAGGGGATCGAACAGGAACACTTCGGTAGGAGCCACCGTATCATTGTGGATCCCACCTTTGGCTATGTGCTTGAGTATAAAATAAAGGATATGTTTCAGCCTGTCTATGCTTTTTCTGAGGAAAAAAGTTATCCTTCCGATTATGTTATTGCCAATCACTATACCTCAACCCATCCCTCTTGTTTATTTACCCAATCACTGGTCTGTACAAAACCAACTGCTGATGGGCGCATTACCCTGTTTGACAGTAAGTTAAAGATCGTTGCCAATGAATTGGAAACCGTGACAGAGCTTGCCTTGGATACCGATATTCAAGCGGCGCTGCTGCGATATTTTGGACTGTCTGAACCGGTCAGAACCACTATCCCGAGATAGACAATCCTGAGAAAGGTTTTTGAAATAGATCAGATTTGAGTAAAAAGCCCAAAGCCAGGGTTTGAAATGCACCCCTTAAAGTGAAATGCACTCCTTCTGTTGGATAATGATAAACCTTATCCGACAAAAGAGGTGCAATTCATGCTAAGGGGAGCATATTTTATGTCTCCAGGGCATTCGGCTTTTTAAAATTATACTGGTGCTGTTACCGTGACAACGCAGGTTCCCGTAAAGCTGCCGTCAATGGTGGTGGCCGTAATGATGGCCGTTCCGGGTTTCACGCCGGTGACGATACCGGTGCTATCGACGATTGCCACGGCTTCGGTGTCAGATGACCAGGTGACGGTTTTATCATTTGCATCAGCTGGCAATACACTGGCCAAAAGTGTTTGCTTTTCTCCCGAAGCAATGCTGATTGCTGCTTTATTCAAGCTGACGCTTGCAGTTGCTGCCCCGGGTATTGCTGTGATGGGACTTTCGGATATCCCGGGTTCAGAATTATGAACTGTCGCTCCATCACTGGTGATATTAACCGTAGTGTTTCCCAGCATGATCAAGTTGTTGCTCATATCCGTTCCATAACAATGGATGTTGTAGACGTCGGTATCAGAATTATGGTCTTTAATATCAATGATCACACTGTAACTGCCATCACTTTGGGCTGTGGCTGTGTACCATTTTAAATCATCCTGACCGTTGATCTCACTCCATACCGGGACTTGTATTTGGCTAATCCCATTAGGGGCGGTAATGCCAGTAATCGTTGCGGTGATCTGAGGGCCGGATACACTGGCTGCTAAACTTGCGGCTGTCATCGGTTCATTTTCTTTTCCGAAGAAGCCATTAACGCTGACGAGAATCTGATCCGCCATTTTTTGCTGATTATTGCCATCGGCCATTTGCTGGGATTCCGCATTATTAGAAACAAAACCGGCTTCAATTAATGCCGAGGGCATACTGGTCCGACGAATAATGCCATCATCCCTTTCAACAACTTTATCTCTGCAGGGAACATAGCCTAAACCTTTAAAATTCTCATTTAAACGATTGGCCAGCTCTTTTGAAGCAAGAGCAATGTCCGAGGGTGAACTATCGATTGTTGCCGTATCGCCATTTGGCCATAAACCGGTGGCTTCATAAAGACCCGCGGTATCAACGGTCGGATGATAACTGCTCCAATAGAGCTCATAGCCGCTGGCATCTTCGCCGGCATTATGATGAATACTTAATAATAAATCGGCTCCCTTGGCATTGGCCGCATCACAGATTGTTTGGGTATACACGCTGTAATCCGGAGTTGTTGAAAGCAGCGTCGGCAACCCCGGATTTCCCGGTACTGGATGACTCAACACGGCGTTGTAACCGCCGGCTCTTAAGGTCGCCACTGTTTTTATTGCCAGAGCATTATTGAGATCCACTTCTCGAATACCATTGCTGTCATTCACTGCCCCGGGATCGGCACCATCCATATGTCCCGGATTAATGACAATCATTGTCTCCGCTGCCGAAACTAAAAAGCCACTCCAGATGAAAAGCATTATAAATGAAAGCAGCACACAAGCAACTGAAATCAACCAATTTTTCTTATTTTTCACATTCTCCAAATATTATTCCTCCTCTTCAAACAGTAATCTCACCAAAATTAATCAGTCAGTATTATTCGTTACAATTTTAACACAAATAGACGGTTTTTGCCAATTTCATTGTGACATTTTGTTTACATGATAAGAAAAGCTCCCCTTAGATTAGCCAGATTGAATATAAAAATCCGTCTCATCTCAGGGGAGCCTATCATTTCGCTGTGACTTTGGGTCTTTTAATAAGATGAATTATTGTCTCACCCTAATTTCCTTTGTCAAGAATCAGGGCAGGATCTATTCAAAAATCGAGTTTCCATCGCTGAGCAGGTTTGAGGTTGGGCGGCCGACGAGATAAAAACAAACCGTGCCGACCACGATTAATCCAAAGCCGCCAATGATGCCGACTGGCAAAGGGCCAACAAAGGGACTGGTGTTGCCGATGGTAACCCAGACGGAAATGGCGGCAAAACCGTTCAGAGAGCCGTGGGCTATGGCAGCCGGCAGCACACTTTTGGTTCTGATGGCCAGAAACGAAAGAAACGAACCGGCAAAGAAACCAAAAACAATCATGGCTAAAATACCGCCCCAGGGGAAAAATGGATAGTCAAATCCATAATTATAACCCATGGCAATGGCCGGTGCGTGCCATAAACCCCAGATAGAACCGGAAATCGCAATGGCTTTGCGCACGCTGACCATTTCCATTAACTTAGGCAGCAGATAACCCCGCCAGCCGATTTCCTCACCCAGGGTGGTGATAATATTAAGCAGTGGTCCAATCAGCAGGCCAACGGCGACCTGGGCCAGAAAACTGGCCATTAGGGTTGATTGGGTGGCATCCATACCCTGGCCTTTATAAAGATAAAACATATTGCTCATGGTCGGATCAAAATGGGATGGGGAAAGGAGAAAATAAAACGCCGCACCACAGACGATCAAAAGGGAAGGGCCAAACCAGGCAATGACATAATACCGGATATGTCCTTTGAAATGGGGCTTTAAACCAAAGTTTTTAAATCCCTCTTTGGTGACAAGACGGGTAATGACCACAGAAAGTGCGGGAATGAACATAATCCCGGCTAAAACTACGTAGCCGTAGGGATTGGACAACCCACCGTTTGCCATTAAAATAAACTCCACAATCCAAGTCAGGATAAAGGCCAGTCCCAGGAAAATAACTAATCGTTTCATTGCTTGCCTCCACAATTTTCAGTTAATTTTTTGATGATGTTTTTATAAAGCGGATCGTCAGCCAAAACCGAAAATACCGGATTGGCAAGTACCCCCTGTAGCATGCTTTCCCGTATGACCTGTTCACTCCGAGGCGCCGAATCCCCTAAATCAAAGTCCTTAAACCATTTCTCAATGGCATCGAAATAAGCATCCCCGTGAAGAGAACAGGGGAAAAAGTCGGAAACACATAGATCCGCATATTTCTGTAAAAACTCCAAAGACTTGTCTGATTGTTTGTTCATGCCGTAAACCTGGGCGGCTCCATAGTACAGCTGGACCATGGTGTTGGGATGAAGCTTGTCCAAATCATAGAACTTCGCCAACCCAAAACTGCGCTTTAATATTTCCTCGGCTTTTTCCATTTGATCCCCATTAAGCATTAAATAGGAAAGAGAAGAGCCCATGAGTAGAAGCAAATGCTGAAACATACTGACCTGCATGACTTCCTTGGCTTTTTCAGTATTTCCCAGCATTTGATAGGCCTGGGCCATCATTTCTGTATCCTGGGGAATGGGACGGATGTCTTCACCAATTAAATTCAGAACCATTTCCGGCTGCTGGAGCATGAGATAATAGGTGGCTTCCATGGACACTGCCTCTCTGGAAAGCCACACATCATCACTTTCTATTTTTACCCGATGACAGAGCTGCGCCGCTTCTTTAAGAATTTCAGCCCCGACTTCTTTT
>Ga0209430_1002724_pt1 | contig 11029 bp, 14 predicted proteins | sample BarGraIncub1133A_FD_184504 | JGI IMG/M metagenome (GOLD analysis project Ga0209430, IMG submission 184504) | Arctic peat soil microbial communities from Barrow, Alaska - Barrow Graham LP Incubations 11-33A (SPAdes) (version 2) | ecosystem: Environmental > Terrestrial > Soil > Wetlands > Peat... | reverse complement strand
TATACTAAACCATCATGGGATTTGCGGTTGTTTACTCATGTGCCTCGCGGCTCAAAACAATGGAAAACTATTTTTAAAACTAGAACTTGCTCAGAACGTATAAATAATCGTATTCTAAATGATTATAAAATTCATTCTTTACGAATACATGGTAAAAAACGTTATTCATTTATGACTATGATTGCTGGAATTAATATTCATCTAGATGCAAGACTTAAAGTTTCAGGTTTTAGTATTTTAAACTTATTAGAGTAACTGTTTGACAATTGAATACTTTTTTCTGAAAATTCCTGCATCGTGTAGGCTTGTTTGCTATGCTTATTTTTATTACTAACTGCTATCTTAACATAAAATTTATAGTTCTATATGACTCCATACAAAATCAAGTTTTACATATTAGTTTCCGTGACTACTCAATAAGATTCACATTTAATCCTTTTAAAAATACTGGAAGAAATCCGGGTTTATGTCCTGGATTCTTAACAAATTCTTTTTTTAATCCCTTATCTTCATTCATATCATAAATTGTAAATCCTTCACAAAATCCAAAATGTCCGCTTACATTTTTCCCTTCACTCGCTACTGCAATTTTCATATTGACATCCTCCTTCTATTTTAGAAAATAAAACTTTATTTTACAGATTCTTTTAAAGCATTGTAAGCGTACTCTATTATTTCATTACAAGAAACGCCTTGTTTTTTTAATTGTTTGCATTCAAATGTACCATATTTTTCTTGTACTTTATTTATCATTTCCTTTGCATATTTTATTGATTCATTCTTAGTCGTCGCTTCTTCTCTTCCTTTTAATGCTCCTAATGCCATAAGTGATCCAGTAATTGCTCCGCAAGTACTTCCTACCATCATACCTGTGCCAAAAGGACTAGCAATGGAAATTGGAATATTAAGATTATTTTCCTCATTAAATGCCTTTATTACAGATTCTGCACAATTGTATCCTTGTTTACGATATTCTAAAACATCTGTCATTTGTATCTGCCTCCTTTTTTTAGTTAAAACTGAAATATTTATATTATTTTATCAATTTTACATAATTTTTTTATATTACTCCACATATATTCAATAGCCTTTTCTGCTATACTCTCTTTATAACAAGTTATAGGTTTTAACTCATTTATAGATTTCATTACAATATCATCATATGGGATTTTACCTACTAATTTCAGACCTTTACCATTAATAAAATTTTCTATTTTTCTAGCTACTTCTTCATTTATATCATATTTATTTATGCAAACCATTGTAAACACGCCAAAATGTTCACATAAAGTTACCACTCTTATTAAATCTCCAAGCCCAGATTTTGTAGTCATTTGCTAATTTGATATTACACCTATTTTACGTTATTGTCAAATGCCAATAACAGTAGTATAATTAAATAAATATTATATATTGTAACTGAATATATGTAGTCTATGTTAAAATTAATTAAAATCAATCGATGTATAAGCAAATACATTAGATATAATATGAGGAGATTTATATATGAGTAAGTATTGGAGCAAGATAACAAAAAATGTTGAACCTTATATCCCAGGAGAACAACCTAAAGATAGGAAATATATTAAATTAAACACGAATGAGAATCCATATCCGCCTTCTCCAAAAGTAATTGAAGCTATTAAATCGTCCACTGAAACTCTTCAGTTGTACCCTGACCCAAACTGTGATGAACTAAGGCGCACCATAGCAAATTATTATAAATTATCATCCAATCAAGTCTTTGTAGGAAATGGTTCGGATGAGGTGCTTGCTTTCTCTTTTATGGCATTCTTTGATCCTGAAAAACCAATCTTATTTCCTGATATAACCTATAGTTTCTATGAAATTTATGTTAACCTATTTAAGCTAAAATGTAAATTGATTCCCTTAGATGATAAGTTTGATTTTTCTGTAGATTCTTTTTGTATTGAAAATGGTGGAATTGTAATAACAAATCCAAATGCACCAACCACCAAATTCGCCTCAGTGGAATCCTTAAAACAAATTCTAGAATATAATATAGACAGTGTTGTTATAATTGACGAAGCCTATATAGATTTTGGTGGGGAATCTTTAATTGATTTTGTAGATGATTATCCAAACCTATTAATTGTCCAGACACTTTCTAAGTCAAGATCACTTGCAGGTTTACGTGTTGGTTTTGCTTTTGGACATAAAGATTTAATAGAAGGTCTAAATAAGATTAAAAACTCAATAAATTCTTATACAATTGATCGCCTTGCTTTAGTTGGGGCAAAAGCATCTTTTGAAGATGAAGCCTATTTTCAGAGTATTTGCTCCAAAATTATTGATACAAGGGAAAAAATAATACCCTCTTTTAGAAAATTGGGATTTAATGTACTAGAATCAAAAGCCAACTTTCTATTTGCAAGCCATAATACAATTCATGCTAAAATATTATTTAACCAATTAAAAAATAGCGGAATTCTTGTTAGATATTTTGATAAACCTAAAATCCATAATTTTCTAAGAATAAGTATAGGCACTAATGAAGAAATGGAAATACTTTTAATCAAATTAAGCAAAATTATTCTGGAAATAGAAACATCAAATTAATACGAATTAAATGTAATTAAAATTATTAAGGGAGGGCTAATAATGATATACATAAATGATGAAACAATAGAAAATATTATAAAAGAAGATATCCCATACATTGATTTGACTTCCTTAATCTTAGGCATTAATAGTCAAAAAGGAGAAATAAAATTTATCTCAAGAGGAAACGCGGTAATAAGTGGTTCTGAGGAAGTAGTAAGAATATTTAACAAGTTCGGTGTTAAAATTGAAAGCATTCTCTCTTCTGGAACCCTTGTTAAGTCTGGAGATGTTATTGTTCATGCGCGAGGTAATGTCGATGCACTGCATATGGGTTGGAAAGTGTCCATGAACGTTTTAGAATACTGCTCAGGCATTGCAACAAGGACAAAATATTTGGTTGATAAGGCAAAAAATATTAATCCACAAGTTGAAATTGTAACCACAAGGAAAATATTTCCAGGCACAAAGGAGTTTTCTATAAAAGCTATCATAGCTGGAGGAGCTTATCCTCATAGGCTTGGTTTATCCGAGACAGTACTAATCTTCAAGCAGCATTTAAACTTTATTGGAGGCATTCCTGGACTTATAGAAAATTTAGAAGTCATTAAAGCTAGGGCCTGTGAGAAAAAAGTAATTGTTGAAGTTGAAGACTTTGAAACTGCAATAATACTAAGTAAAGCTGGGGTTGGTGGATTACAATTTGATAAAATTAATCCAATAGAATTGAAAAGAATTGTAGACGCTGTTAGAAGTATAGATTCTTCAATTACACTAATAGGAACTGGTGGCATTAACGAGGATAATATTGAGGATTATGCAAGAACTGGAATAGATGCAATCTCAACAACCTCAGTATATTTTGGAACTCCTGTAGATATAGGTGTTACAATAACAAAACAATAAAACTAAATATAGTTATCTTAAGACATTTTTGAATGGGAGAAAAAAGAATCTAAAAATAAATTGGTCTTCTTTCTCCTAATTCAAACATCTTTTGCTTAATTTGTAGGGTTAATGTAATTATAGAAATAAGTTGCATCGTGTCATCTTGATGCTATTCACAAGCATACCAGTAACTCCGTCACAGCAATTAGCTTTACCTTATCTTTAGCCTCATCACCAGTAATCTTAATAACATTTTCAACAAAGTCCTATCAATATTTTAAGTAAATTCACACCTAGGACATAATGTTTTAATTGTCTTAATTAGTTCTTTTTCTACACTTGATATGCGATGCCTTTTTGCCCATATCATTACTACATCAACTTTTAGATGAACATCATCAATATCAAGCATACTTATTGAATCTGAATTATCGTAATACCCTGCCATAAGTTTTGGCATAAATGAAATACATGTTCCCGCTGCTACAACTTCTTCAATTATATTTGAATTATCGAATCTATAAGCAATGTTTAGATCCCCATATTTATTTAAAACTTGAGATATAGCGCAATTACTCTCATAACCAGTATTATACAAAGCTAAAGGTTGCTCTAATGCTTCTTTTATAGATATGCACTTTTTTTGTGCTAAATCTGATTGTTTCCCTGTAATTAAAGCAAGTTCATCCTTAAATAATTCTTTTATAACTATATTACCTGCTTCTACTAATTCCTTTGTTTTTAAAATTATACCAATATCTGCTTTCCCCGATAGCACATCATGTAATATGTCATTAGACTCCCCAACCTTTAACATTATATTAACCTTAGGGTGTTTATATTTGAAGGTAGTTAATATATTCACCATAATTGTATTACAAAAACTTGGCTCTACTGCAACAGAAATATCTCCCGTTAACTCCAAAGCATTTTTTCTTGCAATATTTTTTATTTCTTCTAATTGATCAATAATATCACTTGATTTTTGAATAACCTCTTCCCCTATAGGTGTAGGTATCATACCTTTATTCGTTCGTTTAAACAAAGAAACCCCTAGCTCCAGTTCTAGTTTTGAAATTGATGAGCTAATTGCAGGTTGAGATATATAGGTATGCTCAGCGGCTAAAGATATTGACTTTGACTGAGCCACCTCAACAATATGATATAGTTGTTCTAATCGCATTACTAACTCTTCCTTCCATTATATAAATTTATTTGGAGTTAGGTCTCAAAAAACTAAATATTTAGTAATCCTCTTCATTTAAAAGGTTATTAATTATTTCTATGAATATTTCTTTAGAATTTAGTCCTCGAATTTTCTCTTTAACTTCACTTTGGTTAAATATTAATATGTTTGGCACTCCTTGAAGCCTGAATCTACGAAATAGTGGTTTACACTTGTTGGCATCAACCCAATATGCCTTAAACTTATCTTTATATTCATATGCTATTTCCTCAATAATAGGTAATTGTTCCTTACATACTTTACATTTTTTAGTCAAAAAAAAGACTAAAACAACCTTATTGCTTTCAAAAGTAAGACTATCAAACTCTTCTTGCTCAATTTTAGTAAGTGCTATTTTATTCATTTTCTCAAATCCCAACTAAATTATTTTTTATCCTTTTAAATGCGAGCTCTAATATAAATATATTATTAGGCAACCAACCAGTTTATTACCTAGCAGGTTGCCTAAAATAACAAGTTTAATTTGTAATTTCCTTTCAACATTATTAGAAAATTTTCAAATAATATAAAGTTAAATTTTATGCATTTAATATTACATTAATTTTGTTTTCTAACATTACTTTAGGACTAAATCCAGTAATTTTCTCCATGATTTGTCCTTCTTTAAATATTAGGAGAGTTGGTATTCCCTTAAGCTTAAATCTCTTTACTAGTATATCATTTTTATCTACGTCTACCGAGAATATTTTAAGCTTTTTTTTATAATCTCTTGCTACCTCCTCTATTACTGGTTGAAGAGCATTACATACACTACACCGCTTTGCACTAAATAATACTACGGTCGGTGTAGTGCTTTCAAATGTTAATTCATCAAAATCGACCTCAGAAATACTTTGAATTATTTTTTCATCCATAAAAGTTAGTTATTCCTCCAATGCTTGATATATTATGCCACCCTCGGCATTTTTGGGAATAGGTGAACCCGATAAATAACTTATTGTTGGAACAATATCTACAACCTTAACTTTTCTATCAATTATTTCACCTTTCTTAATTCCAGCTCCTATTACTGCAAACAAAGCCTTCATCGAATATCCAAGTAGTTTTTGATTACTTAGACCATTTCCATGACACCTTGTAAATTCAGGTTCAAGGATATAAAATATATCTCCAGCATTTTCTCCTCCTACTCCAAGTACTTCCATGTCATTTCTATTTAAGGCAAGAGTTATTATTCTCTTTCCAGTTTTAGGATCCCTATAACTATAAAGATCATCTATGATTTTTGTCACAAGTTCATCATAATCCTTGCGTTCAACTATTCCTTCTGGATCGCGTCCCTTTAAGTTAATATAAATAAAAGTTGCTCTCTGCGCCACAGCAGTTGTACCTGCCCAATCTATTTTAGGAACTCCATTAACATCTTTTATTTTAGTGTATCCAAGTTGCCCCATTATTCCTGTATTTAATCCCCACATATCTCCTATAAGAGGAATTTCCACCTCAGGTTTCTTTCCAACTCCACCATGATCTGAAACTATGAATATTGTAGTATCCTTGTCTAAATGTTTAAGCATCTCTCCAATGAAGTTATCACTTACCTCATATATTTTATAAATAAGTTCTTGATATCTTAAGTATTCAGGTGAAGATTCTTTAAATGTATAATCCAAATAATAATGATTGTACATATCTATTCCATGCATATGTACATAAAATAAATCCCACTCTTTGTTCTCTAATAAATATTTTATGGCTCTTTCATGCCAATGATACATCTCAGTCACTGATTCAAGCATGATTTGATCTGCTGTAGGATTCAATCTATCATAGTTTATTGGCTGAAGCATTGGGCCAACCTTATCGTAGAGTTCTCCTCCAACATCCTTTGGTAAAAAGTATTTTCCACCATATAAATCAAGAACAAAGGAACTATATAATCTTAAGCTACTTCCATCTTTTGCAAAGCTTATCACACGGATTTTGTAAGCTACTTTCGTATTTACTCCATTGACTCTATAAGTATCATAAATCCACTCACTCCATTCATTCACCTTAGCTTCACCTATAGGATTTTCTGATTGTTTATTAAGATAAATTTTGATTGTATTATAGTTTGTACCATCTTCTGCTATTATAAGTCCATAACGCCTTGCATAACCATTATTAACAGGTAAAACTACTTCTTTAGCTCCAATAGGTGCATTAATCCAACCTTTAGCTGTTTTAATTGGAGTTTTGATTTGGTCAGATTTCGCTTCTTCTGAAATATGCTCTCCAGTCGCTTCTGAGGTTACAAGTTCAGGTGCTGCATAACCATAATCTACAAATTCATCCTTGCTTAATTTTGCTTGTATTGAAGAAACTTCTCCCTCAACTCTACAATCAGTACCACTGTTATCTAAAACATGAGATATCTCCTCAATAGGAAAATCACCTTCTGTGCATTCATAAACCTTTTCATAATCTACATTACCATTTAGATTTGTATATACACTTGTACCATCAACGTATATATCATTTGGTGTAGTTGGTGGCCATGCCGTTGGGTAATTAAATAGGATACTTTTTTTACCTTGACGTGCATAGGCACTCCATATGGACTCTGCCTTTAAAAGTTTTGAATCGAACCCGTAATCCAATTCATCTAACGGATTTCCCAGTGTATGATTCCAAAAACAAGAAACTCCATGAATCATTGGCAAAGCACCCGTAGCAAGTGACGCCCAATTAGGTGGTGTAATAGCAGGAAGCACTGACTGCATTGAATACCCCTGGGTTGAAACTCCACTTTCTAAAACTTTCTTAAAATTTGGCAATCTGCCTTCATCAACATATTTTTGCATTAATAATGGATCTGCTCCATCTAGTCCTATAAGTAATACCTTTTTAGATTTCCCATAACTACTTGACATTTTAATTCCTCCTAATAGATTTTTACACTATAATTTTTTTATTATTTAATAAAATTATTATTATTAAACTCTATACTCAGAATGAACATTGTTTATTAAATCTAATATCTTTTCCCTTAATTCTTTATATTGAGATTTAAATCTAACATCATTCCCGTTATCACTAGTAATTTCCTTTGTGAAATTAGTTTTAAATTCTTTAATAATTCTTCCTGGACCTGATGACATAACAATTACTCTAGATCCAAGTGATAATGCTTCATCAACATCATGTGTAATAAATAAGATTGTTTTTTTTGTTTCCCACCATATGTTTCTAATTAAAGTTTGCATTTGCTCGCGAGTAAGTGCATCTAATGCACCAAAAGGTTCATCCATTAACATTACAAGTGGACTATTAACCAAAACTCTAGCAATTGAAATTCGTTGTCTCATTCCACCCGATAACTCATATGGTTTATGTTTTCTAAATTCCAAAAGCCCAACTTTTTCAAGAAAATGAAGTGCTATTTCATTCCCCTCTTTTTTTGGTATTCTCCTCATTTTCAAACCAAATTTAACATTGTCTTCTACATTTAACCATGGATATAAAGATGGTTGCTGAAAGACAACCCCCCTATGCCAATTTGCCCCATGAATCTCCTTGCCATTTACAGTGATCTTTCCTTGCGTCGGCATAATAAACCCAGCCATTAACTTTAAGATTGTACTTTTACCACAGCCTGAAGGCCCCAGTAAACATACAAATTCACCTTCCTCAATGTCCAAATTTATATTTTCTAACGCAGTAGTTTTTTTACTGGAGGTTTTGTATATCATGCTTACATTTTTTAATGATATAAGTTTTTCTTTATTTGTTAAGTCATTTGTTTTTAAATTTTCCGTAAGTTGAACTTCATCTAGGAAGGGTAGGTTATCTTTAATATCTAGCTTCATAATATCACCTCCAAATAGCAATATATTTTTCTATTTTTTAAGAGCATCTTCTAAATATTTAGGATTTATTATTTTCTCATACTGAGAAATATCGACTTTACTTGTCAGAGCTTTCTGATCAACTAGGAAATCCCCTACTAATTTTAAGCTCTTAGCGGTATTACCCTTATTACTACCTGAACCAAGATATTTTGATGATAATTGTTCTTTAGGTGTAAGCCAAACTATTTCACCCGCCTGTCTTATCGCATCTGCCTTATCTATTTGAAGAGCTTTTGCTAACTTTTCACCGGCAGCATCTGGATTAGTTTTGTATTCATTTTGTGCTCTTATAAGTTCCTTTACATATAACGAAACTATTTGTGGGTACTTTTCACCGAATTCCGATCGCACTAAGCTCATTTCAGATGTTGGTGCACCTTTTAATGCCAAATCCTTGCTGGTTATAAGTTTTTTTCCATCTTTTGCTAATGTGGTCAAACCAGGTTGCCACGTATATGCTGCATCAATATCACCGCGCTTCCAAGCTGCAAGAATATCCGCTGGCTTCAAATCAATTATTTGAACATCTTTTTCACTAAGTCCTTGTGACTTTAAAGCACTAAGCAAACTATAATGAGATGTAGAACTTACTGTTGTTCCAATTTTTTTACCCTTTAGTCCCTTAATAGAAGTTATATTTGCTTTATTTCTTACAACTAATGCTTCAGACTCTCCTATAATGTCATTAATTCAAAATGCTTCATAAGGAATATCATTTGAAACACCAATTGCTGTTGGTGGATCCCCAAGGTCACAAATGTCAAGTGATTTAGATACCATTGCATTATTTATATCACGCCCTGCATCAAAAGAAACATATTTAAGTGTGATTCCCTGTTTTGCTAGATCCTGCATAAACCAACCTTCTGCCTTAACCAACATAAGATCATCTACGCAAGATTGATAACCTATAGTTACTACTTTAGGATTTTCAGTGCCTTTTGGCTTAGCTCCATCAGTCTTTGATGCTTCAGAACTACTGCATGCTGCAAGAGTCGATACTAATCCTCCACTTAAAAGTAAAATGCTTAATAATTTTGTAATATTTTTCATATTGTTTTCCCCCTATAATTATTTCTTAGTATTTTAATTACTCTTTACCTTTCCATGGCACAACTTTATACTCTACAAACCTAATAGTTCTGTCTAATATAATACTTGTAATGCCCATTACTATAATTCCCATAAATATTATGTCACTTCTCATAAATCTACTAGCATCAAAAACCATCCATCCAATTCCAGTAACTGCAGCTACCATTTCGGCCGCAACTAACGTTTGATAAGACGTTGCCATTGCAGTTCTTATTCCAGTAAAAATATAAGGTAGACATGCTGGAAATATAACATGCCTAAAAATTTGGCCCCTATTTGCGCCAAGAGTATATGCACCATTAATATAATCCTCTTTAACACTTTTTACCCCAGACATTGATGCGATAAATAAAGGAGCGAATGCTGCAAGAAAAAGTAAAGTTATTTTTGATGTGTCTCCAATCCCCAGCCATATAACTAAGATTGTGTAATAAGCCAGTGGTGGAAGTGCTTGATAAAACTCTACAATTGGATCAGTAACAGCTCTTATTTTACTATTATATCCACTCATAAGACCAAGTGGAATAGCGGTAACCATTGCTATAGCAAACGCTGTAAGTAGCCTAAACATACTATCACCCAAATGTTTCATTAGTGGATAACCCTTATATCCATTGAATAGTGTATCTAAGAAACAATTTAATACCTTAGCTGGTGATGGAATAAACACCTCTGACACTAATTCAAATTTGGTAACAAGATACCAAGATAGGCCTAGTATCAAAAAAGTTAATACCGATATAAATGTTTCTATACTTAGGTGACCTTTAATTGATACGAGCAAAGTATTTTTCCAAATATTTTTATCTGATAATTTAACTTTACCTTTGCTTCTAACTTCAGTCATTTTGTAATTTCTCCCCTTCACTTAGAATTTATATTTATTCTTTACAATTCCTATGTGTTTACTATACTACTTAACTAATTATACTGTCAATTAACTAATATTTATACCCGCAATAACTAAAATCTATCTACCATACCGCGCTTTAAAACTAACAACTTACATACTATCATAGGGGTGTCTGTTTTAAAAACTCCATAAACTTTCAATAAATGATATAGTACTATCAATATTTGTCTATAGCCGATATAAGGATAAATATGATACATATACTAGATATTAGTGTAGTTCCTGACTATATAGTGTTTTATTAGTCGAATTTTGTTTTGAAATGGCTAGTTAATGCAAGTTGGGAAACTTAGTTCAAAATAGATACAGTAACCTTCGTATTTATTTTAATGTGCATACATTGTAAAAAAAACAATGCAACAAGGGAATTCCCGAGCCTGTAAATAATTTTGTGTAAACAGAATATAAAGTACTCTTTCTTGGCAATAATTGAGATAAGCTAATTATCAAATATTGTAAGGAGGAGTATTTTTATGTCAGATATTTCTAAGG